>Ga0265298_10010337_pt1 | contig 11046 bp, 8 predicted proteins | sample AusTroGonzalo_MG_3_FD_193486 | JGI IMG/M metagenome (GOLD analysis project Ga0265298, IMG submission 193486) | Bovine rumen microbial communities from tropical cattle in Woodstock, Queensland, Australia - Gonzalo_01 | ecosystem: Host-associated > Mammals > Digestive system > Stomach > Rumen ...
TGCCATCCTGAACAATGACAAGGTGGGCTGCATGCTCTTCAGCGACCGGGTGGAGAAGTTCATCCCGCCGGCCAAGGGCCGCACCCATTTCCTGCACATCATCCGGGAAATCCTGGAGTACCAGCCTGCCCACGACGGGACGGATATCGGAGAAGCCCTGCGCTACCTCACGGGGGCCATCAAGAAAAAATGCACGGCCTTCATCCTGAGTGATATGCTGGACGTGCATGCCGATGCCTCCCCGCGCTATGAAGATGCGCTGAAGGTGAGCGTGAACCGGCATGATGTCTCCGTCATCCGCATCACGGACCCCCGGGAGAAAAGCCTCCCCAACGTGGGCCTGGTGCATGCCAAGGATGCCGAAACCGGCGCCTCCCGCTGGATTGACACCGGTTCCCGCCGCACCCGGAACGCCTATGCCCAGTGGTTCCAGACCGCCACGGACCAGGCCGACCGCCTGCTCCTGCGCTATCACGTGGACCACGTGGACATTGGTACGGATGAGGATTACGTACGTTCCCTGATGGCTTTATTTCACAGAAGATGAGAGGAAAACGGATTATATGGGCCACCCTGCTGCTGCTCCTTCCGCTGTGGGCGGGAGCGCAGGGGCGCCGCATCCCGGCCGGAGAGGCCTTCCTGGAGCCGCTTACGCCGCGGGACTCGGTCCTGATTGCCGACCAGGTCCTGTACGGGATGGAATTCAAGAACCTGACGGAAGGGACGCCGCTGGCCCTGCCCACCCTGCAGCCGGAGGAAAACAGTCCGCTCGCCATCCTGGGCAAGTGGCAACTGGACTCCACGCGGGTGAGCCGCCGGAAGGAGGTCCCCGCCCGCTACGACATCCGGGCTTCCCTGCGCCTGACCGCCGCCCTGGGCGGCACCTACCAGCTGCCCGCCCTCTTTGCCGTGGTGGATGCCGATACCCTGGTGTTCAAACCCCGTGAACTGGTGGTGACGGAACTGCCGGTGGACATGGAAAGCTTCGAGCCCCACGACCTCAAACCCCAGGTAAAATTCCCTTATACCTTTGCCGAACTCTTTCCCTGGATCTGGGGCGGCGGCATGGCCCTGATGGCCCTGGCGGCCCTCATCCTCTGGCTGGTGAGCCGGGGCAAGAAAGTCCGGGAGGCGCAGCGGGAGGCCGAACCGGCCCATATCCGCGCACTGCGCCAGCTGGATAAGTTCCGCGGAGACAAATACTGGCAGCCGGAGCGCCAGAAGGCGTTCTATTCCGGCGTGACGGACACGCTCCGGGAATACATCGCCGCCCGCTACGGCGTGGGCGCCCTGGAGATGACCACGGCCGAAATTTTCGAAGGCCTCAAGGGAACCGACGTCCCGGCCGAGCTCTATGAGCAGATGAAAGACCTGTTCGAGCGGGCCGACTTCGTGAAATTCGCCAAGTTCACGGCCAGCGACGAGGAAAACGCCCAGGTGCTGCCCCAGGCCGTGCGCTTTGTGACCACCACCTACCAGAGCCAGCTGGAACAGGAACAGGAGCAGGAGCAACCGAAGAAAAAGGAGGAGGAGGCGTAGCGTATGTTCTTTGAGTATCCCTATCTGCTCTGGCTGCTGGCCATTCCCCTGCTGCTCGTGGGGCGCTATCTCTGGATCGAGCTCAAAGACCGGCGTCCGCACCTGCGGGTATCGGCCCTGGAGGCCTGGAAAGCCGGTGGAAGGTCGTGGCTGGAGGTGCTCCGGCACCTGCCCTTCGTGCTCCGCACCGCCGCCCTCTGCCTCATCATCGTCGCCCTGGCCCGGCCCCGTTCCTCCACCCAGATGGAAAAGGTGGACACGGAAGGCATCGACATTGTCTTTGCCATGGACGTGAGTACCAGTATGCTGGCACGGGACTTCAACCCCGACCGCCTGAGCGCGGCCAAGGACATTGCCATCGAGTTCATCGCCCAGCGGCCCAGTGACCGCATGGGTATCGTGGTCTTTGCCGGCGAGAGCTATACCCAGTGCCCCCTCACCACGGACCGCGCCACCCTCATCAACCTGATGAAGGAAGTGCAGACCGACCTCATCGAGGACGGCACGGCCATCGGCAACGGCCTGGCCACCGCCGTGGCCCGCATGAAGGATTCCGACGCCAAGAGCCGCGTGGTGATCCTGCTCACGGACGGCGTGAACAACATGGGCGAGATTGATCCCGCAACCGCGGCCGAGATTGCCAAGACCTACGGCATCCGGGTGTACACCATTGGCGTAGGCGCCAACGGCGAGGCCCCCTATCCGGTCCAGACGCCCTGGGGCATCGAGATCCGCCGCGTCCCCGTCGAGATTGACGAAGCCCTCCTGAAGCAGATTGCCGACGGCACCGGCGGCCGCTATTTCCGCGCCACCGATAACACCAAGCTGCAGGAGATCTATGCCGAGATTGGCCAGATGGAAAAGACCCGTACCACCGTGGACTCTTTCCCGGTCTATAAGGATTTGTTTGAAAACTATGCGCTGGCGGCGCTCCTGTGCCTGGCCCTGGAGCTGCTCCTTAGCGCTCTGCTCAGGAGGATGCCTTAGGATATGTTGCTGTTTGCCGCTTCCAAATACCTGTATTTGCTGCTGCTGGTGCCGCTGATCCCGCTGCTGTACGGTCTGTTGCGCTGGCTGCGGAGCCGCCGGGTTCAGGCCTTCGGGGATCCCGCCCTGGTGGAAGCCCTCATGCCCTCGCGTTCCCGGTCCAAAGGCTGGGTGCGGGTGAGCCTCCTGAGCCTGGCCCTGGCCTTTTTCATCTTGGGCCTGGCCCGGCCCCAGACCGGCGCCAAACTGTCTGAGCACCGCGCCCGCGGCGCCGAGATCATCGTGGCCCTGGACGTATCCAACTCCATGCTGGCCCAGGACTACTCCCCCAACCGGCTGGAACGGGCCAAACTCTCCATCGCCCGGCTCACGGAGAAGCTGCAGGACGACCGCATCGGCCTGGTGCTCTTTGCCGGCACCTCCTTCGTGCAGCTGCCCGTGACCACCGACTATGTGAGCGCCAAGATGTTCCTGGGCAACATAGACACCGGCTCCATTCCGGTGCAGGGAACGGCCATTGGCGACGCCATCCGGCTCAGTATCAAGAGCTTCAGTGCCCAGAGCGAGAAGAGCCGCGTGATTATCGTCATCTCCGACGGCGAGAACCACGAGGACGATCCCGTAGAGGCGGCCGCCCAGGCGGCGGAACTGGGCATCAAGGTCTATACGATTGGCGTGGGTTCGGCCGAAGGGCAGCCCATCCCCCAGCCCGACGGCAGCGGCCTGCTGCGTGACAAGGACGGGGAAATCGTGGTGACCAAGCTGGACGAAGCCACGCTCCGGGCAGTGGCCAAGGCCGGCGGCGGTGCCTATATCCATGCCGGCGGCGAGGAATTCGGCCTGAATCCCATCGTGGATGATATCCGCCGCATGGAGGACGAGGAGTTCGGCAGCGTCGTCTTCGAAGAGTACGACGAGCAGTACATGTACTTCCTGGCCGTAGCCCTCCTGCTGCTGGTGATTGAGATGCTTATCGGGGAACGCAAACCCCGCAGAAAACTGTTTGAGGTATGAGGAAGTTGCTTGTTATCCTGCTGGCCTTCAGCTGTCTGACAGCCCAGGCGCAAAAGGCCGACCTGAGAAAGGGGAACCGCCAGTTTGCCAAGGGACAATTTGCCGAGGCCGATATCAGCTACCGCCGGGCCCTTCTGCAGGACACGACCAGCGCCGCCGCGCACTACAACCTGGCCAACACGCTGTACCGCGAAGACAATATGGACGAAGCGGCCAAGCAACTGGAGGCCGTGGATGCCCTGTCAGTGGTGGAAACGCCCCTGGGACCGGACTATTTCTTCAACAAGGGCGACGTGGCCCTGAAGAAGGAGGACTGGAAGGGGGCCATGGAGGCCTTCTGGCAGTCGCTGCTGCTGCGTCCGGACGACCTGGACGCCAAGGAGAATTACATCTATGCCCGGAACAAGTATGCCCAGCAGCAACAGCAACAGCAGCAACAGAATCAGGACCAGAACCAGAATCAGGATCAGGACCAGCAAGACCAACAAGACCAGCAGAACCAGCAAGACCAGCAGCAGAATCAGGACCAGGACCAGCCGCAGCAACAGCCGCAGGCCAAGGCCGGCGAACTGAGCCCCCAGCAGGCCCAGCAGCTGCTGCAGGCCATTCAGGATAAGGAGAAACAGACGCAGGAGAAGGTGGACGCCAAGAAGGCCGAAGCCGTGAAATCCCGTCAGAAGGATAAGAATTGGTAGCGTATGCGAAAAAGCATTGTCACCCTGTTTGCCGCCCTGTTCACCGCGCTCACCGCGTGGGCGGCACCCACCATCAAGGTGGAAGTGCACAATATCGTGGAACAGTCCGAACGCTTCAACGTGGTGTTCGTCGTGGAAGGGGAACATGCCCCCTCGGAGTTCCAATGGGAGCCCGGGGATGCCTTCACCCTGGTCTGGGGCCCGCAGAAGGGCACTTCCACCAGCGTGCAGATCCTGAACGGGAAAGCCACCCGCTCTTCGCAGACCTCCTACACCTACATCCTGCAGGCCAAGTCCACGGGCACCTTCACCCTGCCGGCCGCCACGGCCAAGGTGAAGGGCACGGAAATCCAGTCCAAGCCCGTGAGCATCCAGGTAGTGCCCAGCGGTTCCAAGTCGCAGGCCTCCGCCTCCGGCGGGAATGGCAGCGCCTCGGGTGGGTCCTCTTCATCGGCCCGGCAGGCCGACGCCTCCCAGCAGCCCGACATATTCATGCGGCTGAGCCTGAGCCGCAGCAGCGTGGTGGTGGGTGAACCCGTCAACGCCACCCTCAAGATCTACACCCGCTCCAACCTGGTGGGCTTTGAGAACGCCAAGTTCCCTTCCTTCAAAGGCTTCTGGAGCCAGGAAGTGGAGGTCCCTTCCAATATTGAATTCCAGCGCGAACAGGTGGACGGCAAGATTTACGATGCCGCCGTGCTGCGCCGCTGGGTCATCATCCCGCAAAAGAGCGGGGACGTGAGCCTAGATCCGGCCGAGGTCGTGTGCCTGGTGAACGTACAGCGGCGCCGCAGCAGCGGCTCCATTTTCGATGACTTCTTCGGCAACGACTACGCCACCCTGCGGCAGCGGGTCGTGACCGGCTCCCCCACCCTCCATGTGTCGGCCCTGCCGGCCGGCGCACCGGCTTCCTTTGCCGGCGGCGTGGGCGAATTCAACATCCAGGCACGCCTGAGCAAGGATTCCCTGAAAACGCACGATGCCGCCTCGCTGCTGGTCACCCTCTCCGGAAAGGGGAACATCGCCCTGGCCGAAGCCCCCAAGCTCAACTTCCCGCCCGACTTCGAGGTGTACGATGTCAAAACCAGCGTGAACACCGACAAGAGCGGCACCTCGGGTTCCAAGACCTTCGAATATCCCTTCATCCCGCGCAGCCACGGTGACTTCGTAATTCCGCCGGTCAAATATGCCTATTACGACGTGAAGCAGCGCCGCTACGAAACGGCGCAGTCGGATTCCCTGCACCTGAAGGTGGCCCGTTCGGCCAGCACGACCGCGGCCACCACCGACGCCGGCTCCACCCTGGTGGTGGAACGCAAGGGCGTCAAGAACCTGGGCGAGGACATCCGCTTCATCCGCACCAAGACGCAGCTGGGCTCCCCCGGCGGCTTCCTGGTGTATGCGCCCGTGTGGTGGGGCTGCATCGCCCTCATCCTGCTGGTGGCCCTGGGTCTCTGGCTGGGTCTGCGGAAGATGGCCGCCCGGCGGGCCGACGTGGCGGGCACCCGCAAGCGCAAGGCCACGCGCCAGGCGCTCAAACGGCTGGCCCAGGCCCGGGAATTCCTCCAGAAGAACCTGTACACGGCCTTCTACGAAGAGCTGCACCGCTCGCTCTTCGGCTTTGTGGGAGACAAACTCTCCATGGACATGGCCGAGCAGAATAAGGAAAACATCGCCGCCGGCCTGCAGGAGCGGGGCGTGGACGAGCAGACAGCCAGCGCCTTCACGGCCCTGCTGGAAGCCTGCGAAGAGGCCCGCTACGCGCCCGACGCCGGTCACGATGCCATGAATGCCCATTACGAGCAGGCGGTCTCGCTCATCACCGCCATCGATTCCTCCATGAAGAAAACGCCATTGAAATCGACCCTGATCGCCGTACTGGTCCTCATGGCCCTGCCGCTGCTGTCCAACCCCGCCCAGGCGGCCGAATCCTATCCCGATTCCCTCTGGCGCGCCGGAGTCGAGGCCTACTGCGCCGGCGATTATGCATCGGCCCTGCAAGAATGGGAACAGGTGCGTAGCGCCGGGCTGGTCTCCCGGGAACTGTATTACAACCTGGGCGACGCCTATTTCAAGAACGGGGAACTGGCCCCGGCCATCCTCTGGTGGGAAAGGGCCCTGCGGCTGGATCCTTCGGATGCCGATGTGCGCTACAACCTGGGATATGCCCGTGCGCTCACGCAGGACCGCATTGACGAAGTGCCCGAGATCTTCTTCGAGCAGTGGGGACACGCCTTGTGCTATCTGCTGCCGTCCAACACCTGGGCGGTGCTCTCGCTCATCGGCCTGGCCCTCACCGCCGCCCTGGCCCTGCTCTTCCTGCTGGGAAGCAGCAGCGGCAAGCGCCGGCTGGGCTTCTTTGCAGGCATCGCCGCCCTGCTGCTCACCCTCCTGTGCTGGGATATGGCGCAGTGGCAGCGTACGGAAGCCCGGCGGCAGGACATGGCCATCGTGATGCGTCCGGTCTCCTCCGTGAAGAGCTCCCCTTCGGCCGACGGGGCCAAAGACCTCTTCATCCTGCACGAAGGGACACGCGTCCGCATCCTGGACAACGTGTCCGGCTTCTCCAACATCGAATTGGCCGATGGCCGCCAGGGCTGGATCCCCAGCGGCGACATCAGCGTCATTTAATCCGATTACTCTTTAACTAATTCTTTCTGGATCTGTTCCAGGGATTTTCCCTTCGTTTCCGGCATCCACCAGGCAAAGATGAGTGCCAGGGCCGCCATGACCGAGAAGAAGGTGAAGATATACTGGCCGCCGATGGACAGGCACAGCGGGAAGAACCAGGTGAGCAGTGCGCTCCACACCCAGTGCGTCATGCTGCCGAATACCTGGCCGGACGCCCGGACGTCGTTGGGGAACACCTCGGCGATGACCACCCAGATGGTAGCGCCCAGCGACAGGGCGAAGAAAGCCACGTAACCCACCAGGAAAATGAGCATGTAGTAGCCGTGGAAGGCCTCCAGGGCAAAGCCGCGGGCTACCATGGCCTGGCAGAGGACCATGCCCACGGCGCCGATGCCGATGAGCGTCTTGCGGCCCACCTTGTCGATGATGAACAAGCCCAGCATGGTGAAGCTGAGGTTGGTGATGCCGATGATGATGCTCTGCAGCATGGCCCCCTCCCGGAACACGCCGGAGAGTTCCAGCAGGCGCGGGGCGTAATACAGGATGGCGTTGATGCCCGTGAGCTGGTTGATGGTGGCGATGAGGAAGGCAATGAGGATGGGCTTCCAGTACTTGCGCTGGAAGAGCCGGCCGCTCCCCTTCCCGGCGTCGGCCAGGGACTGGCGGATGGCTTCCAGCTCGCCGGTCACATCCTGCTCGCCGGTCTTTTCAAAAACCGCCACGGCATCGGCCTCGCGGCCCTGTTTCACCAGCCAGCGCGGGCTCTCCGGCATGGTGAGCATGAGCACGCTGAACAAGAAGGCCGGGATGGACTCGGCCATGATCATCCACTGCCAGTCGTTGGGCACGCCGGCAATCCAGTAATTGGAGAAATAGGCCAGGACGATACCCAGCACGATGTTGAACTGGAAGAAGCACACGAAACGTCCGCGCCAGGCCGCCGGGGAGATCTCGGCGATGAACATGGGTCCTACCACCGAGGAGGCGCCCACCGCCAGACCGCCCAGGAAGCGGAAGAACATGAAACTGTACCAGTTCACGATGGCGCCGCTGAACACGGCCGACACCAGGTACAGGATACCGATTACGATGAGGGATTTCTTGCGGCCGAAGCGCTCGGCGGGCTTGCCGCAGAAAAGGGCGCCGATGATGGTGCCGATAAGGGCCGTGGCCATGGTGAAGCCATGGGCAAAGTCGGAAAGGCCGTAAACGGCCTGGATCTGTTTCTCGGCACCGGAGATGACCGCCGTGTCAAAGCCGAAGAGGAGACCGCCCAGCGAGGCCACGAAGGCCACCCAGAACATGTATGCCTTTAATCCTGTTTTCATATTTTGTATTTGATTCGTTCAATGATATGGTCCTGATAGCACTCGTCCAGTTCCACGAAGTATCCGCTCCAGCCCCAGACCCGCACAATGAGGTCACGGTGCCGTTCGGGATGCTTCTTGGCATCCAGCAGGGTGTCCCGGTTCAGGGTGTTCAGCTGCAGCTGATGGCCGCCCAGCCGCATGTAATTGCGGATGAGCATGGCCAGTTTCTCCAGGCTTTCCTCGTTGCGGAAGATGGTCTCGTCCAGCTCGATGGTGAGCGGGCCTCCGTTGATGGTGTCTTCCAGATGCTGCTTGGAGAAGGAACGCATCACGGAAACGGGGCCCTGCTGCCGCAGGAACATGCTGGGGGTGAAGTTGGCGGGAATCACTTCCCCGGCAAAGCGGCCGTCCGGGGTGGCCGGCAGGTCCTTGGCGTGGAAGATATAGTACATGGCCGTACCGGTGCCGGCACGCCAGATGCCGCCGCGCTCGTTGCGCTTGCCTTGCAAGCCCTGGGCAAAAGAGGCCAGCAGGGCCCCGCCGATGGCATCGGGCTCCTCCTGGTCCAGGCCCATCTTGGGGGCCTCGTTGCGAAGTTTCTCCTGCAAGGCCTCGTGGCCTTTGAAATTATGGTGGACGGCATCCATGAGTTCCTCCAAAGATAGGGATTTTTCCTCATAGTAGTACTTCTTGATCACGGCCAGGGAATCGGCCGCGGTGGACAGGCCGGTGCCGTGCACGCCGTAGTTGTTGGAATTGCCGCCCAGGGAGATGTCCTGCGCCCGTTCGATGGTGCCGCCCATCAGCATGGACATCCACGGCGCCGGGACGATGTACAGCTTGTCGTGCGCTTTCGTGATGCGCTCGCATTCGGCCTTGATGAGGCTATCCACATAGGCGTAGAAGGCCTCGTAGCTGGGATACTCGCCCAAGTGCTCCAGGGCGTCGGAGACCACGCCGGCAAAGGACAGGGCGTCGATGTTCACGATTTCCATCCCGTTTTTGGGAACGATGAATTCCCAGCAGGCGGCCACCACGTAATTGTAGGCGTCCTCGGGGCTGTAACCCAGCTTGAGGAGGCCGGGGATCACCACGTCGTCGTTGTCGTACTGGGGGAAGCCCAGGCCGCGCTTGGTGAGCTGTGCGCCCAGTTTGAACACCTCCAGCGGGGTCTGGGCGTCGCAGCGCAGGTTAATCTTGGGGTCGATGAGATTGAGCTCATAGCTGGCCCGCAGGCACATCTCGGACAAGGCATTGAAGAGGTATTCGCCCTGGGGGTTCCGGCCGCCCAGCACGATGCTCTGGCCATTGTCGCCCTGCTGCATGCCGATATACAGGTCGCTGTCCTTGTTGCAGGCGAGGAAAAACTCCTCGATGAGGTCGAAGGCCTCGTCGTCGGTGAGGCGTCCGGCCGCTTTGTCGGCCAGATAGAAAGGATACATGTACTGGTCGAAGCGGCCCAGGGTGTTGTGATAGCAGTCGCTCTCCCAGAGGGCGAAATGCACGATCCGGAGCAGCTGCAGGGCCTGGTGAAAGGTCTGGGGCGCTCCCGAATGGATCTGCGTGAGGTTGTGGGCCACCTGCACGAGGCCGGCCGATTCGGCGCAGTCGCGGTACTTGAGAATGAAGGCCTGCACGGCCTCGATGCTCTCCCGGGCCGATGCCAGGAAAGCCTGCTGTCCGGCCGTGAGGCCCTTGTCCCGGGCCCGCTCCTCCACCTGCTGCTTGCGCAGGCCCAGGCCGTCGCGGAGGATGCCCTCATAGTCGGCCGAGATATTGGACACGGTGCCGCGCTCGTGGAGGGTATGGTGCGCCCGGATATCGGCCCATTCCTGCTCCGTGAAGATGGAAGGGATGCGGGTGATGGTGCGGGTGGCCACGATGGTCTCCCCCTCCAGGATAACGGGTTTCTCGGCCTCCAGCAGGGCCTGCAGCATGCGGGCGCTGCGCTCCTGGGGCGCGATGCCCCGGGCCTGGAAAGTTTCACATAGTTTGTCCAGCCCCAGCTGCTCCGGGGTGGTGCGGAAGGCATGGTGCTTCCGGTTCCAGATAAAGGATTTAAGCGCCTCGATTCGCTCATTCATAGTATCATAAGTTTAATGCCCCGTTCCGTGAAACAATCATGGATTTCGGGTGCTTGGTTTTCGTCAAATGGCGGGTTGTAGGGCAGTCCCACCATGGGGTATTTGGCTCCGGCGGTCTGGTGGTAGCGGAGCAGTTCGGCCCTCTCCAGTCCTGCCGCCCCTTCCAGCAGGCGGGCCGTGGCTTCCATGTTCTGCAGGGTGTCATTCACCCCGGGGATGAGCGGAATCCGGGCCACAAAGGGCTTTCCGGAAGCCTTCAGCCTTTCCAGGTTGGCCAGGATCTGGCCATTGTCCACACCGGTATAGCGCCGGTGCAGCGCCGGATCGGCCAGTTTCACATCAAAGAGCAGGAGGTCGGCCCGTTCCAGCACGCTCCCGAAGGCCTGCGCCGAGCCGTAGCCGCTGGTTTCCACGGCCTTGTGTATCCCGGGAAGCCGGCACATCACGTCGCAGAGGAAGGGAGCCTGCATGAGGGGCTCCCCGCCGGTAAAGGTCACGCCCCCGCCGCTGTCGCGGTACAAGTCTTTGTCCCGCAGGAGCTTGGCGGCCAGCTCGTCGGCGCCAATGGCATAGCCGCAACGCTCCTTCCGGCCCTTTTTGGTGAGCCACTGGGGCTCGGGACTCCAGCCTTCCGGATTGTGGCACCAGGCACAGCGCAGCGGACATCCTTTCAGGAAAACCGTGGTGCGGATGCCGGGGCCGTCGTTGATGGCAAATTCTTCAATGCTGAATACAATGCCGGAAAGCATGGCGTTTTACTGCAGGGCGATGGTGGAGAAAGCCGGG
>Ga0265298_10010338_pt1 | contig 11045 bp, 5 predicted proteins | sample AusTroGonzalo_MG_3_FD_193486 | JGI IMG/M metagenome (GOLD analysis project Ga0265298, IMG submission 193486) | Bovine rumen microbial communities from tropical cattle in Woodstock, Queensland, Australia - Gonzalo_01 | ecosystem: Host-associated > Mammals > Digestive system > Stomach > Rumen ...
GGCAGAGACCCAGCGCGAACAGCGCCTCCCCGAGCACGGGGAAATGGCCAAACTGCGTCAGGAAGGTCCCGACGAGCGCCAGCACCCCGCCGGGCTGCGCGAAAAAGCCTGCCAGGTAATCCCCCTTCGGGATAAACAGGGAATACTGCGCCAGGTGGTACAGCAGCGCCGTCTTGCTCGCGACCAGGATCACGAAGCCGACCAGCCCGGGAAGGAGGATATGCCTGCAGGATTTCATCATAAACTTACTGTTTCTCTTGGATCCAGACCGACATATCGCCGGCTCCGCGGTGATTCCAAGCGTAGTAGGGGATGAGCGTCAGGCCGGCCTGGCCGACCACGACCTCGTCAATCCCATAGAGCTTGCCCGGCTCGTGCCGGACGCAAATCGGCGGATTCGCTTCCAGTACCACCTCGCGGACGTTGAGCCCTGGATTGTCCGGCCATTCGGCGCAATACACGATCGGTCCCCGCTCGAACGCCACGCGGCCGGCATCCGCCTGGACGCGTTCGTTCGCGCGGACGGTCCGCACGGGCATGTCGAGCTGCAGCTCGACCTCGTCCCCGGGCTTCCACACCCGGGAAATGCAGAAGTATCCGTCCTCCAGGTCTGCCAGCTGCTCGTGACCGTTCACGCGCACCTGGTAGCCGGGCTGGCGGCCGTCGGCATACTGGTAGAGGTCGGACGGGACCACCTCGTTGCGCACCCAGCCGGGAATACGCAGCTTGAGGGTGAAGCCTTTGCGGGGCGCCTTGTCCACGGTGATGAGGACGTGCCCGTCCCAGGGATAGTCCGTCTCCGTCGTCAGGGCGACTTCGCCGTCCTTCAGGGTTTCGGACATCCGGTTGGACAGGTACAGATTGACATACAGATCGTTATCCCGCTTGGCGTAGGCATAGCCGGCCACGGACGGGATGAAGCGGGCGATGTTGGACGGGCAGCAGGCGCAGCCGAACCAGGGCTGGCGCTGGTGGCGTCCGTCGGACTCGAGCGGGTTGGGGTAGAAGAAAGACCCGCCGTCGAGCGACACGCCGGAGAGCACGCCGTTGTAGAGGGTGCGCTCCAGGACATCGTAGTATTTGGACGAGCCATGCAGCAGGAAGAGCCTGTAGTTGGTGTATACGTTGCCGATGGCGGCGCAGGTCTCGCAATAGGAGGTCAGGTTGGGCAGCTCGTACGCGTCTCCGAAGGCCTCGCCTTCACGACGCGCCCCGACGCCGCCGGTCAGGTAGAGCTTCTTCCCGACCATGTCTTCCCAGATTCGGTCGATGACCTCGGTGTACTGCCATTCGCCCGTCAGGGCGGCCACATCGGCGATGCCGGAGTACCAGTACTCGGCCCGGACGGCATGGCCGACGGCCTCGGTCTGCTCCATCACCGGCACGTCGGACTGGCGGTAGGCGTCCATGCCCTTCTCCCCGCGGCCGCGCATGTCGATGAAGAATCTGGCCTCGTCGAGGTACTTGCGGTCGCCGGTCACGGTATAGAGCTTGGCCAGCGCCATCTCGGCGATCTGATGCCCGGGCACGCGGACCTGCTGGTCCGGACCGGGACCGATCTCGCGGCAGACGCAGTCGGCGTACTTGATGGCGATGTCCAGGAAATTGCGCTTCCCGGTGGCCCGGTAATGGGCCACGGCACCCTCGATCAGGTGCCCGAGGTCATAGAGCTCGTGGCTGTCCTCGATCTGCACCCAGCGCTCCGCACCGGACCAGCGGTGGGGATGCTCGGGATTGCGCGTCCGCGCGGTGTACAGGTAACCGTCCGGCTCCTGCGCCGCCGCGACCAGGACGAGGACGCTGTCGATGTAGGCTTCCAGCTGTGGATCCGGGTAGGTCTGCAGCAGGTAGGAAGCGCCCTCGATGGTCTTGTAGACGTCCGTGTCGTCGAAGGGGAGCCCCCCGACGCGGAAGCCCAGATTCTCCTCGGAATGCATCTGCAGGGCCGCTTCCTCGAAGTTGCGGTAGCGGCCGGTCTCCTCGCACTTCGAGAAGGCGAGGGGAATGGTGACTTCCCGGGAAGCCTGCAGCCGCTGCCCCCAGAAGGCATCGGTGACCTGGACGGACGTGAAGGGCACGGGCCGGAACGGATAATCGAGCTCCTGCGGGGCGGTGGTGCATGCCACGAGGGCAGCGGCCAGCCATGCGGTAAGGGCGAGGCTTCTCATACGGCTTACTTTATGGGCGTGAGCCGGTAGGCCACGACGTCATGCGAAGGGACGGTGACCTGGCGGGTGTTGATGACGAACTGGTTCCGGAGGATGCCCTTGCCCTTGACCAGGGTCGGGAAGGCCTTGGCTTCCGGATGCCAGATGTCCTGGACGGAGTAGTTCGTGGAACCGAAGCCGGTGCGGCGCTTGCTCAGCGCGTCGTTGACTTCGAGTTCGGACCAGTCGAGGGAGATGGTGACATCCTCCTCTCGGGTATTCATCACGCAGAAGGCCCAGGCGCCGTCGGCGAGGGGCTTGAACCAGTACTGCAGGCCGTCCTCGTTCTTCGTGCGAAGGCCCTGGATGCCGAGCGGATCCTGGTCCACGGCGATCATCTCCTTGTTGGTGATGATGGCGAGGGTTTCCGGCGTGATCTTCGTCAGGTCGTTGCCGAGGATGAGCGGAGCGGCCATCATGCACCACATCGTGAAATGCGCGCGGTCCTCGCCCTCGGTCATGTCATAGAAGACGCCGTCCACGGTGGCGCTGTTGCCGACCTCGAGCATGTCGGGGTCGTTCCAGTGGCCGGGACCGGCGTACTGGCGGAGCGGCTCGTTGATGTCAATGATCTCGAGCACGCTCATTGGCTTCCAGCGGCGGCGGCCCTGCTCGTCATAGGAGACGGGAACCGGGGCGAAGGCCGGGCCGATGTCGCCCGTGGTGCGCCAGGAGTGGCCGACCTCCTGAGCCCATTCCCAGGGTTTGTTCACGCCCCATTCGCAGATGCTGAACAGGATGGGACGGCCCGCCTTGCGCAGGGCGTTGCGCATCAGCGTGTAGGCGCCCTTGGCGTTGACGTTCGTGGTGAAGCACCAGTCGTATTTCAGGTAATCCACACCCCAGTATGCATAGGTGATGGCGTCCTGGTACTCGTGGCCGCGGCTGCCGGTGTAGCAGGCGCAGGTGAAGTCGCCGGCGTCGCTATAGATGCCGAGCTTCAGGCCCTTGGCGTGCAGGTAGTCCGCGAGGGCCTTCATGCCGGAGGGGAATTTTTCCCGGTCCTCGAGCACGAAGCCGTTCGCGTCGCGCTCCCCATGCCAGCCGTCGTCGAGGTTGAGGTACACATAGCCGGCGTCCACCAGGCCCAGCTCGACCATCGCGTCGGCGGTGGCCTTGATGAGATCCTCGTTGATGTCGGTCATGAAGCAGTTCCAGGAGCTCCAGCCCATCTGGGGCGTGTCGGCGACGCCTTCCCATTTCGGGAGGTCGGCGCTGAGGCGGCGCGGCTGGGCGAGCGCGTTCAGGGACAGCAGCAGGGCTGCCGATAGGATGCTGATTTTCAGAATTCTGTTCATAGGATATTGCGTTTTAGTGTTTTACGGGAGTGAGCCGGTAAGCGACGACGTCGTGGGCCGGGACGGTGACCTTCGTCTTGCGGCTGGTGCTGAAGGGCTTGGCCTTCGCTTTCCAGAGATCCTGGGCCATGTAGGTGGTCCCGGCGAAGTCGGTCTTGCGGCCGCTGAACGTGTCGTCCACTTCGAGGGCCGACCAGTCCAGCGTGAGTTTGGCGGCTTCCTCGCCGGCGTTCAGCACGCAGAAGGCCCAGTCCCCGTCTTTCAGGGGCTTGAACCAGTATTGCAGATCGCCGTCCTTCTTGAGGCGGAGGCCCTGGATGCCGAGCGGATCCTGGTCCACCGCGATCAGCGCGCGGTTCTTGATGATGGCCAGCGTCTCCTCCGAGATGTCGCGGAGATCGTTGCCGAGGATGAGCGGGGCGGCCATCATGCACCACAGGGTGAAGTGGGCGCGCTCCTCGCTGGGGGTCATGCTGTAGGTGATGCCGTCCACGGTGATCACGTTGCCGACCTCGAGCATGTCAGGGTCGTTCCAGTGGCCGGGACCGGCGTATTCGCGCAGCGGCGCATTCTGTTCGATGATCTCCATGACGCTCTGCGGCTTCCAGTTTCGGCGCCCTTCGGGCGTATAGGAGACCGGGACCTCGAGGAATGCCGGGCCGATGTCATGCGTTGTGCGCCAGGAGTGGCCGACCTCTCCGGCCCACTCCCAGGGCTTGCTGGTGCCCCATTCGCAGATGCTGAAGACCATGGGACGCCCGGCCTTGCGGATGGCGTTGCGCATCAGGGTGTAGGCGCCCTTGGCGTCCAGGTTGGACGTGTGGCACCAGTCGTATTTCACATAGTCCACCTCCCACATGGCATAGACTAGGGCGTCCTGGTATTCATGCCCGCGGCTGCCGGTACACCCGTTGCAGGTGAAGTCGCCAGCATCGCTGTAGATGCCGAACTTGAGGCCTTTGGAGTGGATGTATTTCCCCAGTTCCATCATGCCAGAGGGAAACTTGTCCGGATTCTCGGTCACGCAGCCGCTTTCGTCGCGCTCGCCGTGCCAGCCGTCGTCCACGTTGACGTAGACATAGCCGACATCGGCCAGGCCGAGGTTGACCAGCGCGTCTGCGTTTGCCTTGATAATTTCTTCGTCGATGTCCGTCATGAACTTGTTCCAGGAGCTCCAGCCCATCTGGGGGGTCTCGCAGACGCCCTCCCATTTCGGAAGGTCGGCCGTGGGCCTGGGACGCTGGGCCAGCGCTTCGTTCCAGGAGAGAAAGACGCTGATCGACAATATGATGATGTAAATTTTTTTCATCGATAACAGTTTTTATTTCGTTAAATCAGGATAAGCCCTGTATCCGCAGGACTTATCCTGATAAGAATCACTCCATGTCGTCTCGACTAACGGACGCGGGCTGCTGCCCGCGTGGCTTCGTTGTCCAGCGGGAGGTTCGAGAACACCGGCGTGGCGACCGCGGCGGGGTCATAGCCGTCGGGATAACCGAACACGGTGAAGTCGATGACGCCCAGCGGGAACTCCTTCGGCCATTCCGTCACGGTCAGGCGGACGAAGCGGCAGTTCACGGGCGCGAACTCTTCGAAGATCGTGTCGCGGCTGACCTGGTTCTTGGTCTTGTCGAGCACGGGGACGTACTTCTCGCCGTCCTGGGAGACCTCGAGCTTGTACTTGTACACGGGCAGGACGCGGGGGCCGCCCCAGCGGGAACCGCCGGCGAACATCACGCGCATGCCGTCCACGGTGAAGTGCTGCACGACGTCGAAGCGGGTGGCCGGCGAGAGCTCGACGGTGATCGACGGCTGTGCGTCATCGGCCGCGGGACGCCAGACGGTGCCGCTGTAGTTGTCCACGGCGAAGGCGGCGGGCCATCCGTCCTGCTGGGAGGAGAACTTGGACAGCGCGTTCATCGCGTTGATCTTGTTGATGGTCACGGGGATGGAAGCAGGGACACCCTTCTTCGCTTCGGTGCCGGGAGCTGCCTGCGGCGTGTCGGTGACCGTGCAGTACATCAGTCCGTCGGCGTCGAATTCGACCTTGTCCATGCCGATGCGGCGGCCTCCCGGAGGATTGGACAGCACGATGGTGTAGAACTGCCACCATTCATCCTTGTCCTTGACCTTCACGATGGAGCCGTGGGCCGTGCCGGTCACGAGGCCCTCCGTCTTGCGGAGCAGCGGGTTGTTGGCCGCATAGGTGTAGGGACCGAGCGGGGACGTGGCCGTGTAGTAGCCTTCCGCGTAGGTCTTCCACTGGGTGCCGGAGGCGGAGTATTCGAGATAGTAGATACCGTTGCGTTTGATGATCCAGGGACCTTCGATCCAGGCGACGCCGGGATACTCGTTCATCTCGCCGTAGCGCTCCCAGGCGTGCATCGGGTTGAAGCCGAAGAGGTGCGTGGGCTTCTCGGCGAAGCGCGTCAGGTCCTTGGGATCGAGCTTCACGCCGTAGATGCCGCTGATGCCGCGGCCGGGCCAGTACAGGTAAGGCTGGTTGTCGTCGTCGACGAAGATCTTGGTGTCGAAGCCGCCGTTCCATCCATCCTCCACGGGGCCGGTGTTCTTGAACAGGCCGAGGTCCTCGTAGGGGCCGAGCGGGTTGTCAGCCACGAAGACATGGTCGCTGTTGCCGGTCAGGTAGAACTTTCCGTTATATTTCACGAGATCCGGGGCCACCGGGATGTGCTCCACGGCGTGGAACTCCCAGTTCAGCAGGTCGTCGGACACCCACATGCCGCCGCCGGAGCAGCACATGTAGTACTTGCCGCCTTCTTCGAGGACGGTGACATCGCCGCCGGCGTTGCCGCCCTGGCCAATGGGCATGGGGAGGGGGTTGCAATAGCGCTGGCCATGGGCGATGATCCCCATCGCGAGGGCCATGACTGTGGTTAAGAGGTACTTAAGTCTCATACTGCAAATATAATCATTTATAGGAACTATTACCAGCCCTTGTGCTGGACCAGATTCGGGTTGGCAGTCAGCTGGTTGTCGCCGAACGGCAGCTCCCAGTACTTGTCGTCCCAGCCCTTGCCTTCACCCTTGCTGTAGACGTTGTCGTCGATCCAGTATTCGGTGGTGCCGGGCTTGTAACCCATGAAGGTGTAGCGGTGCGTGCCGGCGTTCGCGAGAACCTTGTCGGCGATGCGCCAGCGGATGATGTCGAACCAGCGCTCACACTCGGAGAAGAGTTCGGCGCGGCGCTCGTCGATGACGGCCTGCTGGGTCAGCGTGGACAGGGGCGCCAGGCTGGCGCGTTCGCGGACCCTGTTCAGGGCGGCGAGGCCGCTCTTGTCCGCGTCGTTGTTGGCAATCAGCTGGGCCTCGGCGTACATCAGCAGCACTTCGGCGTAGCGCATGATCGGGTTATTGGCGCGGGAGTAGTAGTTGCCGCCGGTGCCGGTGTAGAGGTCGTCGCTGTACATCAGGCAGGTGGCGTTCCAATAGCCGACGCAGTTGGTGTAGACGGCGCCCGGTTTCAGGCCCTTCTTGGTCGGATCGTTGTAGTCCATCTCCATCAGCTGGTCGTAGGAGATCAGTTTGGCCTTGAAGCGGGGGCTGTCCGCACCGTCGTGGTCCTTCATGAAGTCGACGAACTCCTGGGTCGGGTTGCAGAAGGCCCAGCCGTAGGCCAGGAAGCCCTTCGGGATGTAGAGGTTGTCCTCGCGGAAGCCGCGCCAGGTCTGGCGGTTGTCGTTCTGGAGGGCCTTGTCGGACTCGGTCTCGGCGCAGCAGCGCTCGAAGATGTATTCCTCGCAGAAGTCGGACTTCACGCGGAAAAGGTCTGCCGGGTTCGCGATGAGGTCATAGCGCTTGGAGTCGATGACGGCCTTGAGCGGGGCGATGGCTTTCTGGGTGTAGGTCGCGTCGTTATACTGTGTGCCGTACCACAGGGCGGCCTTGCCGTAGAAGGCTCTGGCGGCATCGGCCGTGGCGCGGCCGCCGATCTTGGCCTGCTGGCCCTTGGCGGACAGGGTGGGAAGCACCTTGGCGGCGTCGTCGAAATTCTGGAGGATCCAATCGATCATCTCCTTGGGATCGCCGTTCGGCGCAAGCATGTCCTCGGCCGAGTAGATGTGGTCGGCGAAGGGCGGATTGTGCCAGACGCGCATGGCCTCGAAGAGGTTGAGGGCGCGGAGGAACTTGGCCTCGGCCTTCACCCGGTTGATCGCGGCGTCGTTGGTCTCGGGGATCTTGTCGATGATGAGGTTGCACTGGTAGATGCAGACGTAGATGGCCTGGTACAGGCTGTAGCCTCTCCACGGTCCGTGGAACAGCCAGTCGCTGGGCTGGCAGGTCAGTTCATCCGCGTTACGGTAGCGGTTGGCATTATCGGAATAGGTACCGCCGCCGCAGTCCATGTCGTCGGAGATGATCTCGAAGAAATTCTGCTTCTGGACCTCTTCGGGGCCTCCGAAATAGGTGTTGTAGGCCTGCGCGATCAGTTTTTCCGCGTCGTCGGCCGTTGCGTTCGTGTAGAACGTATTGAAATCGTTCGCGCCTTTGCGGGGGTTCTCCAGCTGTCCTACGCAGGAGTTGAGGGAGAGGGCAAGCACGCAGGCCGAAGCCAGGGTAAATATCTTTTTCATATCTTATCAGATTAAGCGATTAGAAGGCAAGATTAACACCGAACACCAGCTTGCGGGAGATCGGGTAGGAACCGGTGTCCACGGCCAGGCCGTTCACCGCAGATCCGAACAGGCCGGTCTCCGGATCCAGGCCCGGATACTGCGTGAAGGTGAACCAGTCGTCGAGGGAGACGTAGACGCGGAGGTTGCTCAACATGACTTTCTGGCAGATGCTCTTCGGCAGGGTGTAGCCGAGCTGGATCTGCTTAATCTTGAAGAAGTCTGCGTTGAACATACGGTCGGTGGAGCAAAGGATCTTGGCATCGTTGGTCGGCTTCGGGTGCTTGTAGCCGCTTGAAGCCGGGCTCTGCCAGGCGTTGTCGTAGAACTCGCGGAGGGTGTTCGCGGTCGTGACGTCGGCGCGGGTCATGGCGAAGAGGCGCTGCACGCCGGCGGCGCCGGTGCCGTTGACGATGAGGTCGAAGCCCTTCCAGGCCAGGTTGATGGTCAGTCCGTAGGTGAGATCCGGCATACCCTTGCCGGCGCAGATGCGGTCGTTGTCGTTGATGGCGGGATTGTCGTCGCGGTTCTCATAGATCGCGGCACCTGTCTGCTGGTCGACGCCGATGACGTTGTAGAGGCGGAGATACCACAGCGGGTAGCCTTCCTCGAAGTAGGTGACAGGCTCGGCTGTGTGGATCTGGTAACCGTTGGTGCGGCCGACCTGAAGGCCCTTCGTGACCTTGTTGTGCAGGGTGGCGAGGTTGCCGCTGACGCTGTAGGAGAAGTCGCCGATGCTGTCTTTCCAGCCGGCTTCGACTTCCAGACCGTGGTTGTTGACCATGCCTGCGTTGATGTAGGTGGTGGTGGAACCGGTGTTGGCCGGGGCGGTCGTGCTGGTGATCAAGTTGTCGGTGTCCTTGTTGTACCAGTCGATGGTGAGGGTGAGGCGCTCCTTGAAGAAGCGGAGGTCGAGACCGAGGTCGAGCTGACGGGAGGTCTCCCACTTGATCTTGGGATTCGGCAGCACGCCGGACGGGCCGACGCCGACGGTGCGGCCGCCGTTGTCGGTGAAGTTGTAACCGTTGTTGTTGCTCGCGGCCAGCACGTCACTGTACTGGTAGTTGCCCATGGCGTCGACGTTTCCGTTCAGACCCCAGGAGGCGCGGAACTTCATGAAGGTCAGGCCGATGGCGGACTTGACGCTGCGCATGAAAGGCTCGTTGGAGACGGTCCAGCCGGCGGACACGGAAGGGAAGTAGCCCCAACGGTTGCTCGGGTCGAGCTTGGAGGTGTCGTAGGCATCTGCGCGGAAGTTGACCTGCAGCATGTAGCGGTTGTCGTAGGACCAGCCCAGACGTCCATAGTAGGACATGTTAGCCCGCCAGGACGGCACGCCGGCGACGGCCATTCTGGCGTCGTTGGTGGCGTAGTCCAGGTAGCGGTAGTTGGGGGCGGTGTCCGTGAGGACGTAGGCCGTGCCGCTCACGTAGTTGGAGCTCGTCTTCTGGAAGGAGAAGCCGGCCATGGCCGTAATATTGTGTTTCTTGATGGTCGTATTGTAATTCGCGAAGTTCTCCCACTGATAGAAGAGGTTGTTGCGCGAAGTGCCCTGGAGGGACATGTCCTGGAAGCCGATATCGCTGATACGGTACGGGTAATTGTAGGTGCTCACGTTGGTGTAGCCGGCCCGGTAGCCGAAGCGGGAAGTGAAGACGAAGCCCTTGAACGGGGTAATGTTCACGTAGGTGCTGCCGCGGAGGCTGAAGGACTCGTTCTCGGTATCGGAGCGGTCGCGCATCACGGCCGGATGGTAGATGAGGCTGCCGGCGGCCTGCGAGGAGATACCGTAGATATTGCCATTCTCGTCGCGGGGCATCTCCAGGCCGGCGTCAAGCTTGTTCTGGATTTCCTGCGGGAGATTGTTCATATCATAGGTCCAGGGGACGATCGGGTCGAACATCAGCATGGAACCCAGCGTGGAGGCGTTGATGCTCTGGGCCTCGGAGACGCTGCGGCTCAGGGAGTGCTGCAGGGTGTTGTTCGTACCGATGGTCAACCAGTCGTTGATCTTGTATTCGGCATTGATCTGGCCGGTCAGGCGCTTGAGGATATCCTTGTCCCCTTTGATGATACCGTTGTCATCGACATAGGTCAGGGAGACGTAGATGTTGCCGCGGTCGTTGGCAGCCTGGGCGCCGACAGTGTGGCGGAAGGTCTGGCCCTTCTCCAGCATGTAGTCCGGCCAGTAGGTGTCGGTCTTGCCGTCCCAGAAATTCCGGGAGTTGTTGCCCATCAGTTCCTGGAACTCGACATAGGTCTTTGCATCCATCAGGTCGGGCAGGTGGGCGGCGGTCTGGGTGGAGCTCATGAAGTTGTAGAAGACTCTGCCCTTGCCGGGGGTGCCCTTGCCGGACTTCGTCGTCACGAGGATGACGCCGTTACCGGCCTCGATGCCGTAGATGGCTGCGGACGCAGCATCCTTGAGGACCTCGATGGAGGCGATGGTGTCCGGGTCGAGGTAGTTGATGTCCGAGACCTTCAGACCGTCCACGATCATGAGCGGGGTGGTCTTGGAGTTGGAGGAATAACCACGGATCTGGATGCTGGACTCGGAGCCCGGCGCGCCGGAAGCGTTGACGATCTGGACGCCCGCTGCCTTGCCCTGCAGGGCCTGGACGGGAGAAACCGCGGAGCGGTTGGACATGTCGCTGTCCTTGACGGAAGCGACGGCGCCGGTCAGGTCGCTCTTCTTCTGGACGCCGTAGCCGATGACCACGGTCTCTTCGAGCATTTCCGTATCCTCTTCGAGGACGATGCGGAAGACGCTCTGGTTGGCGACGGCGAAAGTCGTGCTCTTATAGCCGATGCTTTCGACGGACATGGTGGCGCCTTCCGGGACACTCAGGGTGAAAGCACCGTTGAAGTCCGTGGCAGCACCAATACGGGAGTTGCCGACCACCGTG
>Ga0265298_10010339_pt1 | contig 11045 bp, 6 predicted proteins | sample AusTroGonzalo_MG_3_FD_193486 | JGI IMG/M metagenome (GOLD analysis project Ga0265298, IMG submission 193486) | Bovine rumen microbial communities from tropical cattle in Woodstock, Queensland, Australia - Gonzalo_01 | ecosystem: Host-associated > Mammals > Digestive system > Stomach > Rumen ...
GAATCTTTGAATTGACTGGAAGCCCTCATAGCTTCCATATTTCCTCTTTCCTTCGCTAAACTTGTAAAGAACTTTATCTTGCAGGCCTTTTGGCGTGCGTCATGTAAGCTACCACAAAGCCCCTTCATTGTCAACAAGTTTTTCAAAAAATCGCAACAAATTGCACACCTGCCATATCATCTCTTTCAATTGAAAAGAAATAAATCAAAAAAGAAAAATCCGACAAACAGATGACACAGAAAAAAACCCGACTTTTTTCCATGGAACTCCAATATTCGGAACACTTTTTCCGTATAGGAGGGCAGAAAGGAGTCAAAACATGTCCAACAGCATCAGGATCTTCGGTTACATCGACAAGGGCTACACCGGCCACAGCGTTATGGTCGAGTGCAGCATCAGGAACGGCTTCCCGGGTTTCGACATCACCGGTCTGCCCGGGGCCAGCGTGAAGGAGGCCCGCGACAGGGTGCGCTGTGCGCTGCGCAGCTGCAACTACAGGTTCCCGCAGAGCAGGATACTGGTGAACCTCAGCCCGGCGAGCCAGACCAAGGACAGCACATTGCTGGACCTTCCGCTCGCATGCTCCATCCTCTACGGAATGGAGAAACAGAACAGGCAGAACGACCGCTACGGCGGGGATACAGTCAACATCATGATCGCCGGCGAGCTTACGCTTGACGGCAACGTGCTGCAGTCGCCCCATTCCATAGGTGCCCTGGATGCCGCGGAGAACGCCGGATGCAGCATATGCGTGATTCCGGTGTCGATCCCGGAATCCGCGCAGGAGCAGATACTCAGGGAAAAAGGAATCACCGTGATACGTGCGCAGAACCTGCCGCAGGTGTTCTCACTTTGCTGCGACATCGTATGCGGCAGCCTCATCTCCTCCGGCACGGAACATGGGCCCATGGAGAAGCAGACGGTCATCTTCGAGGACATCATAGGGTTGGAAGAAGAGAAGCAGACCATTGCGATGGCGGCCGCCGGGTACCACAGCATGCTCTTCTTCGGCCCTCCGGGTGTGGGAAAGACCATGCTCTGCAGCCGGATGCACATGTTGCTTCCGCCCTATACGGACAGGGAGCTGGAGGAAGTCAGACGGATTCTGGGCTGCGCCGAGCTCAACGACATCGCCCTGAGGCCGGAGCTCAGAAGCCGCATGCGCATGCTCAGCCACGACTGCACCCAGACCCAGTTCGTGTCCGGAAGCTCGGCCAAGACCCCCGGGGAGGGCGCCCTGGCCCACAACGGAACCCTGGTCCTGGACGAGATCAACAAGTACACGCCCAAACTTCTGGAGACCGTCAAGGACACCTACGACAAGGGCTACACCCAGAGCACCCGCAGCGGCGAGGTCCTGACATACCCTGCGCGGTTCCTGATGGTCGCGAACATGAACGCCTGCCCGTGCGGCGGACTCGGCGACCCGGAAGCGCTCTGCACGTGCACGGCGCAGAAACTCACATCGCACTGGTCCCGCGTCGGACGCCAGCTGCTGGAACGGTTCGACATCCGCCTGCCGGTTTCCGCCCAGAAGGACATGCTGGCCCGTATAGGCACAACACCCAAGGCCGATGCCTTCTTCCGCGACAAAGTCGCTCTTTCGGTCGACCGCCAGCGTGAGAGGTATAGATATATAGAAAGTGTGGACTACAACGGCCAGATCCACTACAGCACCGCCGCGTTGCTCACCTTGCATGACGAGATAACGCTGTTCAACAGGCTGGAGATGCAGGGCATCATCAGCTCGCGCAGCCAGATCGGCATCATCGCCCTCGCGCGCTCGATCGCCGACTACGACGACCGCGCCGATGTCACGGAGGAGGACTTCCTTCGTGCCGGTCAGCTGCGCCGTTACGGACTGGGCGACTACTACTGGAGATCGTTGAGATGATCCTCTTCGTGGATGAGACCGAATCGAAATCTTTATTCATTGTCGCCGGAATGCTTGTAGAGTCCAGACAAATTGTCGAATCAGAGTTCAGACAGTTCAAAAAGAAAGCATCAAAACTGATATTACCCTCAAAAGTGAAGGCCAATCTATTCAAGGAATTCAAATCCACTCTCATGGATAGTGACTTTACAAAGCTGAAGAAAGAATTGCTTTTCCACGTAATGCGATGCAACCCGGTCATAATGTATTGTTGCCTGAGAAAGAAAGAAAAGAAGTTCTGCCAGATGGAAAAAGAAAGCACATATCTCAAGATGATTTCTGCAGTAGCGCATCAAATAGTGGAACCGACAGTACTTCTGTTCGATTCTTTCGGGATAACACGATTTGAGGAACGAATAGTCCGGAAAACCGCATCTGTCGGAATTGAGTCCAAGCCAGTGAAATCCGAAACAGAAAAAGGGATAATTATGGTCGATAATGTCTGTAGCGTTTTAAGAATGAATGAAGAAGGGAGGGATGGAAAAGAACTATTCCAGACAATCAGTACAGCAACGAAGAAATTGACATGGTACTGAGTGTTTGGTATATTTTTTACAGGAAAAGGATAAATCTGAAGGTTGCAACCTCCTGGCGGTCTGTTTGCTGGGTGTGCGGGTAAACGTAAGATTGCAACCGAGACCGGAGACCTCCTGGCGGTCTGTTTGCTGGGTGTACGGGTAAACGTAGGATCCCCGGTTGCTTTTCAAGTTGTCTTTCGAAAAAATGGTGGTCCAAGTGCACAGACCACCATTTTTATGATTCCGCTTTTTCATCAGTATTCGTTGTTTGGATGTTGAGCACCACAGAAGTAAAGACTGTTACAGTAACTATGACTCTAGATGAAATCAGAAACCTTCCTCCTCTATCCGAAGAAGACAAGAAGCGGATAGGCTTGACTCTGGCGAATCCGGACGAGGATTGTCCTGCCCAAACACGTGATCAATTGAAGCAGTTCAAGCCGTTGAAGGAGACTCATCCGGAGAGATACGGCATGAAAGGCATGTAAGACATGTAAGACATGCAAGTCATGTAAGGCATGTAAGGCAACCGGGGCATTCAACTAAAACTAAAGCAGGAAAAAATCAGGTTTCGCTGAGCGTCAGGCAGTTGCCGACGGCCTGTTGGCACGCTGTCATTAAAACAGACAGATTCTATGCTTTGTTAATGGGTTTATCATTAATAAATCCAAAAGATTGAGTTTCTTAATGAATGATTCCGGCTTGTCGCCGGTTCACTTGGATGAGGACTCGGCGCTCTTGGGGAAAAGGCCCAGGAGCTGGGGGACATAGCGCTCGATGACCACGCAAAGGGCGACGCTGAAAAGAAGTGCGATGCAGCTTCCGAAGAACACCGACGGGAAACCGGTGCCGTTGAACAGCTTCTCCAACCACGGGAGGATGAGTTGCTGGAGCATGTTCTTGTGCAGGAGGAATATCCCCATCGTGTGCATTCCGATGAAATTGACGGCCATGAAGCTGAACGGGTGCAGACCCTCCCTGGCCATGCGGATGAAGAGCATGCAGAATCCCATGACCGCCATGGATCCGGTGATGCTGTTGGACATGAACCAGAAGATGTTGCCGTAGCCGGCGTTGCACATGAGCGAAAGCTCCAGGGCATCCCCACGCAGCACGGTTCCGCAGAGGAACAGGCCCAGACTTCCGAGGAACACCGCGCAGAGGACGCCCCCTTTCTGCTGCGCCAGTATCAGGATCGGCATCCTGAATGCGATTCCGAGCAGGATGAAGCCGGAAGCCACGAACGCCACGTCAAGGCACCAGGGATATCCGTTGTCGATTCCGGGAAGAAGGAACCCGATGGCGAACATGGCCGAGGCGGAGATGACGTAGAACAGAAGGGACTTCTTCACTCCCCTGCCCACACAGATGGAAACGATGATCTGTACCATTATCCTTGCAACGAAAAATGCGGACAGATACCAGAGCGAGGTCAGTGTTCCGATCTTCCCCAGGGCGGCCCAGGAGGCGTACAGGAGCTTGGGGAAGTTGCTGAAGGAGAACGGAGCGTATATCAGACCCCAGACCAGGAACGGCACCACAAGCGCCAGGATGTTCTTCTTGAGGAACTGCAGCCACATCCCCCATCCCTTCACAAGCGAGGGTTTGATTGAAAGCCCCGCCAGGAAGAAGAACAGCGGCATATGGAACGAGTACAGCACACGGCGGTACATCGGCGTATCCAGATTGCCCGTGGTGTGGCCCAGTATCACAAGGAAGATGGTGATGGCCTTGGCCAGATCGATCAGTTCAATCCTTTTTCTCTGTCTCTTCATCATGGTCTCCACCTCCCACGGCTGTCGATGTCAGATATGGACACTCAGGTCTCGCTGAAGGTCAGGCAGTTGCCGATGGCCTTCTTGCTGATGTATAGGGCACCGTCTGCCCTGGCGTACAGGCTGTCGAATGAATCATGCCCTTTCTCTGGGCATATGGCGGCACCGACACTGATGACGATCTTCCCGCCATCGAGCTGCGGGATGGTGATCTGTTCCAGCTTGCTGAACAGTCTCTCCACCACCGTCCTGCACAGGTCGCGCGTCGTGATGCCCACGGCGAATACACCGAACTCATCACCACCCAGACGGATGGTTATGTCGTTGTTGCGGAACATGTTGCGGAGCACATTGGTCAGCTCGAGGATCACGGCGTCACCGGTCTGGTGCCCGTATGTGTCGTTTATCATCTTGAAGTGGTCGATATCGATCTCGAGGAACGCTCCGCCGTGGCCTGCACTCAGGACCTCCTCCACCTTGCGCTTTCCGCTGACACGGTCGTTCAGACCCGTCATGCGGTCGGTCTCGGAAAGTGCCTGCAGCGCCTCGCCGCGCTTCTTCTCCTGGTAAATCGAGGCATTGAGCTTCTGGAGCTTGATGTTCTTGCCGCTCAGGCGGAGGAAAGCCCCGATGATCAGCAGGACCAGGACGGTCAGGATGATTATGAAGATGATGACCGTGCGCTGGAGCGGACCGTACCATATGTCGGAGTTGATCATGCTCACTCCGTACCATCCGCCCTCAAGGGGATCGACATAGACGGAGTAGTTCCCCTCTCCGGTCCTGAGGTCGAACTGCTGCTGCCCGTTGACAAGGATCTCATGTGCGACCGCCGAACCGAGCGTATCCGAAAGGTAAAGGTAGTTCATGTTCACCTGGCTGCGGTCCGAATGCGCGATGACAGTCCCGTCGTGGGACATGACCATGGCAAGGCTGCCGTCGGCTGTCGATGATACCTTCTCCACGATTCTCTGGATCGGCTCCAGGCTCACGTCCATGGCCAGGACGCTGACGTTGTCGTCCATCAGCTTGGACACCGTCATCATCAACGTATCCGTGTTGGCATCGACATATGGCGTGACGAATATGACCTCATGGCCGGTTGTGATCGTCTGCCAGTACCACGGGCGCTGTTTGGGGATATACGACGAGTCGGGGACCCATCCGGCGCCATCGACATAGACGTCGTTGAACAGTCCGTACAGACCGGTGGTCTCGTTGTCGAGCGTGGCCAGTATGAACCGGGTCTGTTCTGTGAGGTATTTCTCGATGACATCGGGACCTGCGCCTTCGGCAAGCAGGGTGTTCACGGTGTAGCCCACGAGCTCGATGATGTTCTCATGGGTCTGGAGATACCTCACGTATTCAAGGGTCGATTCCTTGACCAGCAGTTCCCCCTGCAGGAGGAGGACGTTCTTGTTGCTTTCATAGACCCTTTTCTCAACGTAGATGGCGGTGGCGAGGGTGACGAGGAGGATCAGGAATGTGAAGATGAGGGCTTTCACACCTATGGTATGCACTATGGCCTTGAGTTTTCCTCTGTGTGCGCCCAAATCGACACTCCTCCGGTTTACTAACGTTTAATTGAGCTGATTTTACATGACGCGCGGGAGAAATGCAATTGCAAATATATAAAAAGAGCGGTCCCCCCGGGGAGGACCGCCATCCATCGGAACGGACAGGCTCATTTCGACCATTCGTCGATCAGTGCCTGGATCTCGTTATAGTTCTTCTCATCTCCCGCAGTATGGTTGGGACGGGACTTGTAGACCGCCTGCGCATACTTGAGGATGACAAGGGCCTCCGCCCTGTCGCTCATGGCCGAGAGCTTGGTGTTTGTCCATTTGGGCATCGCGTCGGCACCCTTGGAGCCCTCGTAGTAGGCATACTTGTCGAAGTTGCTCTTGGTCTCCTTGTCCCACTTCTTCTGCATCTTCGCGATTTCCTTTGCCCTCTTGTCCGCGGACCAGTTCCTGTTGTACAGCATCAGGGCGAGGTCCTTGTAAGTGCTTCCGTAGATGTATTTCGAGGGGATCGTGTCGCATGCGGCCCTGGCGTAGCTGATGGCGTAGTCCGAATCTCCTCCGAAGATTCCGGGAACCTTGTCGTACAGCGCACCCAGCGTGTACCAGACCTCGGAGCAGTCGACCACCTTGAATTCATCGGTGATGACCCTCAGGTCCTCCTTCATCGGCTTGACCTTTCCCAGGGAATCCAGGACACCCTTGGTCTGTCCGTAGCGGCCGATGTTGGCGCATTTCCACAGATAGGCCAGATAGTTCGGCTTGGCCTCGATGGACTGGAGAGCATACTTCTCGCCTTCCTCGTAGATGGCGTACTTGCCCTTCTTGTCGTTCTCGTCCAGATGGTCTCCGAGATCGACGCAGACGCGGGACAGCCTCCAAAGGACCTCGGACTTCTCCTCATCCGTTTTCGCGTCCTTCAGCATGGACTGGAGTGTGTCGTAGACCTTCTGATTGTCGGAACCCGAATCGTACAGGTTGTCGACAGATGTGAAATCCATGGCCGCAAGGGTCATGGCCGCGACGAGCAGCATCACGAGCAGAAAAACCAGTTTCTTCATCATTTTCTCCTGTCGTCCCGCATGAACAACGGAGGCGGGACAGTGTGTTTCGTGGAAATGATAGCACACGGGAACCGTAAAGTAAAAAAGAAACTCCCATCCGGAGATGGGAGCCTTGTCATCGCCCACGAGGATCGAACTCGTGTTGACGGGATGAAAACCCGTTGTCCTAACCACTAGACGAGGGCGACATCTGGTTGTGTCAGCATGAGCCAAGTTGGGTTCGAACCAACGACCCACGCCTTAAAAGGGCGTTGCTCTACCTACTGAGCTATTGGCCCGTTATCACAACAAATCGAGAGTAGCAAATGGACGCCCCGATGTCAACAGATTTCGATTAACAAAGAAATTGATTTATGCTAGGATTCTTGCCATGACGTCAGATAGAACTAGGAACATAGGCATCATCGCGCACATAGATGCCGGAAAGACCACGACAACGGAAAGGATCCTCTTCTATACGGGGGAGAACCACCGCATCGGTGAGGTCGACAACGGCGAAGCCACAATGGACTGGATGGAGCAGGAACAGGACCGCGGAATCACCATCACGAGTGCCGCAACCACCTGCTACTGGAAGGATACACAGATCAACATCATAGACACTCCGGGCCATGTGGACTTCACGGCCGAGGTCGAAAGGTCCCTCAGGGTCCTGGACGGAGCCGTGGGCGTGTTCTGCGCCGTCGGAGGTGTCGAGCCCCAGAGCGAGACCGTCTGGCGCCAGGCGAACACCTACAAGGTCCCCAGGATCGCCTTCATCAACAAGATGGACAGACTTGGCGCGGATTTCTATGCTGCGGTTGAAGATATCCACACAAAACTCAAGGAGGAGCCGGTTCCGCTATTCATCCCGGTTGGGAAGGAAAGCAAGTTCGAAGGTATAATCGACCTCCTGAAGATGAAGATGGTCACATTCGATCCGGAGACCTCCGGATACGAGTACAGCTACTCCGATATCCCTTCCGGTATGGCCGACGAGGCGCAGCAGTGGCGCGAGAAGCTGCTGGACAGCGTCTCCAGTTTCTCCGATGAGATCACGGAGCTCTACTTCGCCGGAGAGGACATCCCCGGAGACCTGATCATAAAGGTCCTCAGACAGTGCACCCTGGACAGGAGCCTGCTTCCCGTCTTCTGCGGATCATCGCTCAAGGACATCGGAGTGCAGTGCCTGCTGGACGGCATTGTGGACCTGCTGCCCTCCCCGAACGACATCCCGCCGGCAACCGGCGTCCATATCAGGAAGGACAAGGAGGAAGAGGTACAGGTCGTCAACGACCCCAAGGCCCCTCCCCTCGCACTCGTATTCAAGATACAGTACGACCGTGAGGCCGGACCCCTGGCTTTCGTCAGGGTCTACTCCGGAGTGCTGAAGAAGAGCACGGCCGTGCTGAACATCTCGAAGAAGAAGCGTGAGAGGGTCAACAGGCTGCTCAGGATGCATGCGAACAGACCCGAAGAGCTCCAGGAGCTCCAGGCGGGCGACATCGGGGTCATCGTGGGCTTCAAGCTCGCACAGACAGGAGACACCATCGGCTCTGAAGGCGCGCAGATCCTTCTGGAGAAGATGAGCTTCCCAGTACCCGTCATCTCGATCGCCATCGAGCCGGCCAACGCCACGGAAGGTGCGAAGCTCCATAAGACACTCGAGATCCTGTCCATGGAGGACCCGACCTTCACATACAAGGACAACGAGGAGACCGGACAGCTGGTCATCAGCGGGATGGGAGAACTGCACCTCGATGTCCTGGTGACCAGGATCACCAAGGAGTTCAAGGTCGACTGCCACATAGGAAAGCCGCAGGTCACGTACCGCGAGAGCATCACCGGCATCGTCGAGAAGAGCTTCACGTTCAGCAAAGTCCTTGCAGGAAAGGAGAACAGCGCCACGGTCACACTCAGACTCTCACCGCAGCCGCCCAAGAGCGGAACCACGTACGAGAGCCTGGTATCGCCCAAGGTCATGCCGCCGGAGATGTTCGATGCCATACAGCGCGGTGTGGAGAATTCCTTCCGCAGCGGCATAAAGTTCGGCTACGAGGTCTGCGACATGAAGGTCGAGCTCACCGATGTGAAGTACAGCGAGCTCACGGCCACCGAATTCGCATTCGAGGCATGCGCCGCCATGTGTTTCGACAGCGCGGCACAGGAAGCCGGACCGGTCCTCATGGAGCCCATCATGGATGTCACGCTGATCGTCCCGTCCCAGTACGTCGGAGACACGATCTCCAGCCTGACGCAGAGGGGCGGAATCGTCTCCAGCATGGAGAGCAGGCCTTCGGCAGACCACATCATCGCCCAGGCTCCCCTGGCCCAGCTGTTCGGATATTCCACCGCACTGCGCTCGTCCACACAGGGCCGCGGCACGTTCTCCATGGAGTTCAGCCACTACGCCCCCAAGACGGGAAGATGAAGACCGGAACAAAAGGCTTCTATTTTTGAACAGAATAATATATAGTATGAAAGGTTGCCCCTAGGGACAGCCTTTCAACGTTTTGAACAGAATGTTTTAAATACCGCCAATGTTCTAGGAGGGAATTATGGCTCTTTCAACAAAAGACATCAGAAACGTCGCGATTGCCGGCCACAACGGAACCGGAAAGACTTCTCTTTTCGAGCAGTTCCTGTATTACAGCAACGTGATCTCAAGACCCGAAACAGTCGAGTCCGGAAAGACGACAAGTGACTACACAGAGGAGGAGATTGCAAGGAAGATCTCCATCCACGCAGCTCTCGCGAACGTCTCCTGGCAGGGCAGGTCAATCAATTTCATCGATGCTCCGGGAACGGCCGACTTCGTCGGTGAGGTCATCTGCGGATTCAGGACATGCGAGTCGGCCCTCATGGTCGTCGATGCCCGTGACGGTGCACAGATAGAGACAATCAAGCTCTGGAGGACACTCAACCAGAGACAGAAGCCCAGAATGGTCTTCCTCAACAAGATGGAGCGTGAGAGAGTCGATTTCGGCGCAACGTTCAACCACCTCAAGGAAGAGTTCAAGACGACTTTCGTCCCCGTCACGATCCCCATGGGAGAGGGCACGGGCTTCAAGGGAGTCATCAACCTCATCGAGAACAAGGCCTACTTCATGCAGGCAGGACAGAAGGAGAAGGAAGGCGAGATCCCCGCTGAGTACGCAGACGAAGTCGAGCAGTACCGCGAGAGCCTGATCGAGTCGGCCGCCGAAGGAACCGAGGAGCTCATGGAGAAGTACCTCGAGGAGATGACACTCACACCGGAGGAGATCCACGAGGGTCTCAAGGAAGGTCTGAAGAACAACGTCCTCGTTCCTGTCTTCTGCGGAAGCACGGTCAACAACGCAGGTATCACCAACCTCCTGGACTTCATCGCCGACATCGCACCGTCGCCCGAGGGAGCAAAGGACGTCATCGTCAAGGAAGACGGCTCGGAAGAGGAAATTGCGGTCGGCCCCGGCGCCACGGCGGCATTCTGCTTCAAGACAGCCATCGACCAGTTCTCCGGAAAGCTCTCCTACATCAAGGTCATCAACGGAACGATCACCGGTGAGTCCGACATCTTCAACCCCGAGCTGGGCAAGAAGGAGAAGCCGGGCAAGGTCTACCACGCCATCGGTAAGAAGCTCGTCGAGATCGATGCCCTCGTTCCCGGCGACATCGGCATCATCGCCAAGAGCAACGTCGCAGCCACAAACTGCACACTGCTTGCAGGACCCGACCAGAAGTTCACCTTCAAGCCGCTGCGCCTGCCCAACCCGATCTACTCGCTGGCCATCAGCGCTGCCGACAAGAAGTCCGAGGACAAGATGAACGACTCGCTGCACAAGATCACGGAAGAGGACCTCACCTTCCAGGTCGGCTACAACGAGGAGACAAAGCAGACAACAGTCTCCGGAATGGGAGAGCTGCATATCGGCATGATCCTCGACAAGATCAAGGAGAAGCAGAAGATCCAGATCAACACCAAGCTTCCGCGCGTCGCATACCGCGAGACCATCACGAAGAAGAGCGGAATCGTCGAGTACGCACACAAGAAGCAGTCCGGTGGACACGGCCAGTACGGTAAGGTCCTCATCGAGATCGCACCGACCGAGAGAGGCCAGTACTACACATTCGAGAACGTCGTCAAGGGCGGATCGGTCTCCAAGGGTTATGTCCCCGGAATCGAAAAGGGACTGCATGACCAGATGGAGGAAGGCTTCCTGGCCGGATATCCGATGGTCGACATCGGAGTCACACTCGTCGATGGTAAGGAG
>Ga0265298_10010340_pt1 | contig 11045 bp, 7 predicted proteins | sample AusTroGonzalo_MG_3_FD_193486 | JGI IMG/M metagenome (GOLD analysis project Ga0265298, IMG submission 193486) | Bovine rumen microbial communities from tropical cattle in Woodstock, Queensland, Australia - Gonzalo_01 | ecosystem: Host-associated > Mammals > Digestive system > Stomach > Rumen ...
ATCAAATAAGGTATGTGATTATATTGCTGCAACGGAATGAAAAGAACAGGGCAAGAATGAATTTGATAAAGAAGAATCGCAACTTTTTAACAAATGAAGTGTTTTATTTGCAGCAAGCAACGGCGACGTCTTGTTGCTTGGTATATAAGTATGTGATATGGCAACAACGTCCCTAATAAACTTATTTGAGGAATCCGATTTAGCTTCACGAGAAGAATTTTCTTTATGGCTAAAATCATGGAAAGCCTCGATTGATAGTGGGGCTACCGACTCCATGCTTTCATTTTTTGCACGAGAAAAAGGTGTTGCCGAAGATCAATACTTGGATAAAGTGGCAAAAGCTATTGGCTTAGAACGGGCTGATATTTCACAGGTTGATATTACCAGAGAAGCCAGTCTAAAAGTTTCTCCTAAATTGGCGTTTCAGTATACGGTCATGCCTATTTCGCTGGTAGATGATGTTCTAACTGTCGCTGTATGTGATCCTTTTGATATGGCCATGCAGAACAGCGTCAGATTTGGTGCTCGCTGCCAGGTAAAATTCCAGTTGGCTTCTCAATCTGAAATAGAGAAAGCTTTGAAAAAATACTATGGCGTCGGCGCGGAAACACTGAATGAGATGGCAGAAGATGATTTGATGGATTTAGATATATCTTCTGACAAGGAAATTACTGAAGGCGACCAAGATGCAAGTGTAATTAAGTTTGTCAATCAGATCATTTGGGAAGCTTTTAAAGATAGAGCCACAGATATTCATTTTGAACCGGCTGAGGATGAATTGCGTATTCGCTATCGTATTGATGGTTTATTGTATCAAACTCCGATGCCTCCTCAGTTAAAGCGCTTTCAATCCTCTATTATTTCCCGCATTAAAGTAATGTCGGGGATGAATATTTCTGAAAAGCGTCTGCCGCAAGATGGACGTATCAATGTCCGAATCAAAGGGGAGGAGATAGATATTCGTGTATCAACGGTTCCAACAGTTTACGGAGAAAGTGTTTCTTTACGTTTGCTGACACGTGGCAAAGTTTTCTTAGGGTTGGATAAATTGGGTTTTAATCCTCGAGATGAAAAAGCGATCCGTGAAGTTATTGTCAAACCACATGGAATTTTCCTTGTTACAGGTCCTACTGGTTCTGGTAAATCCACATCATTGTATGCGTTTTTAAGTACCATTAATTCTGTTCATAAACGAATTATTACGGTTGAGGAACCCGTTGAATATGAGATGAAAGGCATTAATCAAATTGCCGTTCGTCCGGATATTGGTTTGACGTTTGCTATGGGGTTGCGTCACATTTTGCGTCAAGATCCGAATGTGATCATGGTCGGTGAAATTCGTGATTTGGAAACTGCAGAAATTGCGATCCAGGCATCTTTAACTGGTCACCTAGTACTCAGTACTTTGCATACAAACGATGCGGCCAGTGCATTTACTCGCCTAATTGATATGGGGATTGAGCCATTTTTGGTCGCGACATCAGTTGAAGCTATCATGGCTCAACGACTTGTAAGGACAATTTGCAAGAACTGTTCAACTCCCCAGAACATGGAATTGAATTATTTGCGTAGGATTGGATATCCAGAAAAGGATATAGCCACTACTGTATTCCGTAAAGGTGTTGGCTGTGAACAGTGTCGTCAGCAGGGGTATCAAGGACGTATGGGAATTTATGAGCTTCTGCTGGTCACAGAAGAGCTTCGTACCCCCATTCTTGCACGTTCACCTTCCAGCACTATTTCACAGATTGCTATCGAGCAGGGAATGAGGTTGCTGCGTGAAGATGGTTGGGATAAAGTAAAACAAGGATTGACTACAGTTGAAGAGGTTTTGCGTGTGACCCAGGTTGAACAGCATTTGAGCCATTTTGCGGAAGAAACAACAGCATAAGATGAAAAAGGAAATAAAAAAGACTCGTTCAAAACAGCTTAGACAGGTCAACTTTTTGATTCCTGGTGTTGTTACGCACCGTATTCAGCAATTTGAATGTGTGGGCGCTGAATTTAAAGCACCGCGTTCACAAGACTGTCCCATTCACAAAAAGCCAAAAGAGGATTGGACGTCAAAGGATTATCGAAATTTATTTTGCCAAAAAATCAATGTGTCATGGGCATCTATTGAAGATGTCTTTATGAAGGTGATCCATTTGCCGGGTGAATCTCCTGAAGAATTAAGAATGATGGTGGAATTACAGCTGGAAAAGATTTCCCCAGTTCCTTTGGCACAACTTGTCTGGGATATACAAATTCTTCCCAATCCTGTTCCTCTGCCTGTGCCGGATGCTGATCCGGAACACCCAGACGAGGTAATAAAGCCTTTGTATCGCTTCGCGGTTGTTGTATTGATGGCCGAAAGATCTGCTATTGAAAATTTATTAGCACTACTTGAAGAGAGTAACTTCCAAGCAGATAGAATTGAACTTCCCTTTTTGCATGAGATACTTCAGTCACCAGAAACAAAGGATGGTCTGTATGTTTATCCAATGCGTTGTGGTGCAAAGGATATAGTTGTTACAGTTTGGTGGGCGCAAGGGCAACTTCAAGATATAGATGTAATATATCTTCCACCTGATGAAACATGGAAAGATGTATTCTCTGCACAGCTTAATCAGGTTATATGGGCTGGCCAGTTAGCAGGATGGTTGAGTAACAGTTATAAATGGACACTATCGACGCCAGCCGAGGATGATGAAGCCTTGCCAATAAACGAATGGGCAGAGTTATTGACTAATCTTTATGGAGAAGGGACCTCTGTAAAAAGGATGTCTGAGTCTGAATTAGCAAAACTCAACTGTTTGTTGATCTGTACCGGGCCAACAGCTAATTTACTTCCTCCTGAATTTGCAACTACATATAAGCAAAAATATACAGATAAACTTTGGCTGCAGGGGATAGCGGCAATCGTTATTGCCTATGTTCTCGCGTGTCTGGTTTATTTTGCTGGATCTACGGTTGCTAGTTTTCAAAAATCCAGAGCTGAAGCCAAGTTGAAGCTTTTGGATAATGATTATAAGACTGCTCAGAAATTAAAGGCACAAGTTGAGCTGCTGCAGTTGCAAGAAACTCTCAAATTCGCAGCATTAGATTGTTATCGTTTGACAGCAGAATTACTGCCAGATGGATTAAAACTGACTCGCATGAATTTTACTGGGGGAACAGAGTGGTCCTATGTAGGAGAAGCTCCTGCTGATCAGATAGGTTTAGTAACAGCCTTTAATGAAGCATTGGGAAAAGCCATGACTTATGACGACAATCCTGTTCCATTTTTCAAGAAGGTTGCACCTCCTACTTCTGTACAAAAAGCTGGAGCAGGGGATACTCTTACTTGGAGATTTACTTGTGAACTTAACCTCCCAGAACTTAAAACGAAATGATAACCTGGTTTAATAATCTTAATTTAAAACCACAGGAACGGCGTTTAGTCATTGGAGCTTTGGTGGTTGGATTTATTTTAGTCAATGTCTGGTTTGTGTGGCCTCACTTTGGCGATTGGGCCAAAAATTCTCGGAGAGCAGAAGATGCGGAAGTAGCTGTAACTCGGTACCAAAAAGAGGTAAACAACATTCCAAAATATAAAACATTGATCAAAGAACTTGAAAAAGATGGTTCTGTTTCAATCGCTGCTGCGGAACAGGCTATCCAATTCCAAAAAACAATACAAGAAATAGCCAATCGAAGTGGTGTTTCCATCAACCGCTATGATCCGGCTAACCCTCGTCGTGGTACAGTTACAGGAAACAATAATTCAAACAGCCAGACGAATGCGTTTTTTGAAGAATCCGGTCTTTTAGTACAAATGCAGCAAGTAGAGGAAAAAGACCTGGTCTTATTCCTTTATAATTTAGGCAGTGGAAATTCTAATATCCGAGTTAAAGAATTGGAATTAAGTCCGCATAATACCGGGACTAAGTTAGTTTGTAAGGCTTTACTCATAGCGAGTTATCAAAAGGCTCAAACGAATAAGAACAGTATGCTTGCTCCTGCAGCTAAGCCGGTGGGGGCAACGGTGAATAGAAATTCTGCATCACAGAATACGGCAAAAACAAATACTGTCTCTACAGCAAAGACAAATTTGAATAATACTAATAAAACTCAAAACAAAACGGTAGAAACTCCTGCTGCTACGACAAAAACAGCAGGTAAAAAGGATACGGAATAAAATGACACAAAAGTTTATAGCTATTTTTTGCGGGTTGCTTTTAAGTGCATCCGTTTGGATGCCTTCAACGTCATACGGGCAAAATGAGACTCCTGCTCCTGCGGAACCTGTGAAATCCGAAGAGGTGAAGAAGGCACCCGATATTTCACCAATCCCAGTGGAATCTCCCAAGGAAGAACAACCAGCTGTTGAGCCACAAAAGGGAAAGGAAGATATAACGCCGGCAGTAAAGGATGAGAAAGCTAATGAGCAACAACCTGCAGATGATAAGGATGCAGTGAGACCTCCATCCCGTCCTAATCGGCTTGGTGCTCCTGTTGATCCAACCAATAGGCCTTCTGGAACAAACAGGGCTCGCCTTTCCGGCCGTCCGCCTCAAGCAAACAGGGAACCACAGGAGAGACCCAGTGGAAGAGGGCTGCCTCCTAGTGGCGGCACTAATCGCTTATCAGCGCCACCTCAAATTGGAGCAGATCAGTTATTATCAGCTAATGGTGATGATGCTGCTGGGGATACAAATACGGTAGCAGGAGCATCAGCGGCACCTGTGGAAGAAGTTCCAGTTTCATTTACAACTCTAAACCTGGAAGATCCAGATGAAATCATGCCAGTTGGGGCATGGCAAATCCAAAATATGCCGCTAGATGCATTTTTGGATGTATATTCTGATCTTGTTGGACTGACGGTCATTCGGCCGGCAACACTGCCGCAAGCACAGATCAATTTTAAAATGAAAACCCCGTTGACCAAGCGTGAACTGGTTCAGGCATTGGAGGGTGTTCTCATTGTCAATCAAATCACAATTATCCCTTCCGGAAATAAGTTTGTTACGGCAACGCCTTTAGCGGAAGCAGCTTCGATGGGTGCCAAAATAAACGAGATGAATCTTAAGGAAATTCCGGAATCACTGCAGTTCATGACACAAATCGTCCAACTAACCAACGCCTATCCAAGCGAGGTTTTACCATCGATCCAGCCGTTTGCGAAAATTCCCAATGGTATCGTTTCTGTTGAAGATTCTAAGCTGTTGATCATTCGTGATTACGCAGTCAATGTCAAACGAATGATGGAAATTGTAAAACGGGTTGATGTTGTGATTGATGATGATTATGTATTTAAAGTCATTCCTATTCATTATGGAACCGTGGATGATGTCAGCACGGTGATGAGTTCTTTGATTGGTGGCAGCGGCAGTGGACTTTCAAGCAGTTCCACAAGAACGGGGACTGGAACTGGTTTTTCCAACAACAGATTTGGAAACACGGGTAATAATTCATTTGGATCCAGTTCAAGCAGAAACAGTTCAACACGATCCAGTAATAACAGATATTCAAATTCTCGACTCTCGGTGTCCCAGGCTAATATGCAAAGACTGGGAGCAAATGCAGGAGTGGGGGCTAACACGTTTCAAAATAGAATGGGGAATATCATGAATCGTGCAGCCAATGGCAATCAGCAGGTCTCATTATTGATGGATAGCGCTCAAGTAATTCCTGACGAACGCTCTAATTCTCTCATTGTTTATGCAACAAAGCGGGATATGCAAGTCATTACAAATGTCATTGCTCAATTAGACTTCTTGCTGCCACAGGTTTTGATCGAATCTGTCATTGTGGATGTTTCATTGGGTGATAGTTTCAACTTTGGCGTTTCTGCGGCACAAATGAAAACTAATGGAAGTTATTCCGGAATTGGAGGAATGCTCAATGGACAAGGGACATATTCGACTATACAAGAGGAAACTTTCGCTAATACTATTACTAATATGCCTGGCGGGTTTAGCTATTTTAACAGGATCAATGACGAATGGGAATTGGGTGTGAATGCTGTTGCGGCACTGAGTAAAGCAACAGTATTACAACGTCCGAGGATTCTCACAATGCATGGTGTTTCAGCCAGCTTCTTTAATGGACAAAGAATACCATACGCCAGCAGCAGTTACTATGGAGGATATACCAGCTCCGCAAATGTATCCTTTGATTACTTAGATGTTGGTATCCGACTTGAGGTCACTCCATATATTACTCAGGATGGACTTGTTTTACTCAATATTTCACAGACAATTGATGAGTTCCAAAGCTGGGTTGAGATGGGAAATGACTTAAGGGCTCCTCAAACCGTAAATCGTGATGCGACAGCGATGATTGCTGTTCAGAACAAAGAGTCAATTATGCTGGGGGGATTCATCCGCCAAGCCAAGTCAAAGAGTAATACGGGTGTCCCATATTTAAAAGATATACCGCTTTTGGGGTATCTTTTCAGAAATACTAGTACAACAAAAGATCGTTCAGAACTGCTGGTGTTTATCAGGCCAACTATTTTAGATAATCCAGATAGAATTCGCGAATTCTCAGAATCTGAAGGCAAAACAGTACCTGGTGCCTATATGGCATTGAGAAGCTTTGAATCAGATACCAGAGAAAATATTCTTTCACTGGCTGAGGAAGAAAAAGCAAATGAAATCAAAGAAAAGAAAGATCTGCTGAAATTCCAGGAACGCATGCAAAAATTGGATGAGAAAGCGGCTAAAGAACAAGAGAAAATGGAAAAAAGAGCCGCCAAGAAAAATCTAACAACGGGAAATAGCAATGTTGTTCCTCTGGTTACGCTTCCTCCTGATATTGAAAATTCTGGTAATGACAATGTGCCAGCAGATATAAATAAAATCGAATAATTCGATTTAATCCATGAATAATTTGGATAACAATAAGCTAATAACCGGCCAGGGAGCAAAATTAAATCCTTGGCCGGTTATTAGCAGTAAAGTTATAGGTGATTTCAAAATATTTACTCTCAAGGCAACTTGTAAGCGTTCTCCAAGAACTGGAGTTAAATCCACATATTATGCGTTAGAAACTTTGGATTGGGTAAATGTGGTAGCTATCACGCCGGATAATTGCATGGTTCTTGTTGAGCAATACCGACACGCCACAAATACGCTTGAGTTGGAACTTCCTGGAGGGATGATGAATCCAGATGAAAAGGATCCAATTGCCGCCGGATGTCGAGAACTTCGAGAAGAAACTGGTTATGGCGGGGATGAGCCATGCATTATTGGCTCATGTTTTGCCAATCCGGCTATTTTAACCAATCGTTCTCACACGATATTAGTAAAAAATTGTAGAGAGAAATATCCATTAGAATGGGATTCCGGTGAAGACATTAGGATACAATTGATTCCAGTAACAGATGTCTTTGATCTGGTTGCCGCTGGAAAAATAAGACATAGTGTTATTCTGGCTGCACTTTTTTACTACAAACTTTTTACATCGCATTTCAACTGATTTATTCCTTAATCCATAGTTAGTTACATTTTTCTTTTATATTATTATATTTCGCACAATATATGTTATATTTAATTTATTATTGCTCTCTTAATTGTTTCGGAAATGATATGCAGAAAAATGTTTGACTCAGTTCGATATCATGCTACAATCTCCCCGTTCAGGAACGGTATTAAGTTTCTGTTTTCCAGAATAGATACTGCTTCTCTGTGAAGTTAATAACTGCCTAATTATCCTGACGTTGGCTGTGTGAAGTTTTTCATTGGTAGTCGCTCGGCTGCTAACTCCAATTTTAGGATTTTGCTAACCTTGTTTTATTAAAACCACACTGGTGGTCCACATATACGATGAAGAATCTCCTATATGCAGATGCACAAGAAAACACTTCTTTTTCTTTGTACGGGCAATACCTGTCGTAGCCCTATGGCGGAAGATTTGTTTCGGATGGAGACAAATGATTCTGATGAGTATCTTGTGATTTCCGCTGGCCTTTCAACGCAAAATGGTTTGAAAGCTAGTGGAAATGCTATTCTGGCAATGAAGGAACTTGGACGTGATATTTCTGGACATAAAAGCTCTGTTTTAGATAAAAAATTGGTTAATGAGTCAGATATAGTATTGACCATGACGGAAGGTCATCGTCAGATGGCTATAGCTATCTTCCCTGAATTAGGGGAAAAAATACGCCTCCTCGACCCTCTCCACAATGTTGAGGATCCATACGGGGGGGATTTGAATGTATATAAACGCTGTCGTGATCAAATACGTACAGCAATTCGTAAATTGATTCCTGAACTGGGAAAGATTTTTAATTAGTAATGGATACAACACAAAATATCAATACTACAACTTCCTTGTGCATAGCTATGGGTGCCGATCATCGTGGATATGCAACAAAAGAATTTCTTAAAGAAGTGCTTTCTCGGAAAGGAATTTCTATACAAGATGTTGGAACTTATTCTGTAGAATCTTGCGACTATTCTGATTATGCCAGAGCAGTTTGTTATAGTGTCATAAATGGAACAGCTCATTTGGGTATTCTTATATGCTGTACTGGTATTGGCATGAGTATGGCGGCAAACAAGTTTCCCGGAATCCGGGCTGCTCTCGTGCATGAGCAAGAAGAAGCTATTTTGACACGCAAGCATAACAACGCAAATGTGCTTTGTCTTAGTGAAAAGACCTCGCACGATGAAATTTTAAAAATAGTCGACTTATTCCTTCAAACTAATTTTGAAGGTGGTCGTCACGAAAGAAGAATCAGAAAGATGGAACAATCCGTAAAAATAAATTCACTGCAGCAAGTGGATCCAGATATTGCCCGTTTTATTGCTGCTGAAAAACAACGGCAACAAGATCATTTGGAATTAATCGCAAGTGAGAACTTTGTCAGCCCTGCCGTCATGCAGGCTCAGGGATCTGTTTTGACCAATAAATATGCCGAAGGTTATCCTGCAAAACGTTGGTATGGTGGTTGTGAATATATAGATGAAATCGAAAAGTTGGCAATTGAACGTGCAAAGAAGTTGTTTGGTGCGGAACATGCCAATGTACAGCCTCACTGCGGTAGTTCTACAAACATGGCTGTGTACTTTGCTTTTTTGAAGCCGGGTGACAAAATTCTAACGATGGATTTGAGTCATGGTGGACATTTAACCCATGGCAACAAAGCGAATTTTTCCGGTAGGTTTTTTGAAGTAAAACACTATGGAGTTACTCGTGAGACAGAAACTATCGATTACGATGAGTTGTCCAAGATTGCTGAAGAATATCGGCCACGAATGATAACCGTGGGAGCTAGTGCCTATCCACGCATTATTGATTTTAAACGAATGGGTGAAATAGCTCATGCTGTAGGTGCTTATCTCCTTGCTGATATTGCCCACATTGCAGGTTTAGTTGCGGCAGGGCTCCACCCTACTCCTGTTGGGCATGCAGATTTTGTAACAACAACAACACATAAAACATTGCGTGGTCCTCGCGGCGGTCTTATTCTTTGCAGCGCAAAATACGCAAAAGAAATCGATTCTCAAATATTCCCTGGCATCCAAGGTGGACCTCTGGAGCATGTCATCGCAGCAAAAGCAGTCTGCTTTTATGAGGCACTTCAACCAGCTTTTAAGGATTATCAAAAGCAAATTTTGCTCAATGCAAAGAAGATGGCAAATGTTATCAAAGCTCACGGCTATCGTCTGGTTAGTGGTGGTACAGACAATCATCTTATGCTAGTTGATGTTGGAGAGAAAAATATGACAGGGAAAGATGCTCAGATTGCATTAGACTTGGCTGGAATCACTGTAAATAAAAACACAATTCCGTTTGAGACTCGCAGCCCATTTCAAGCAAGCGGTATTCGTATTGGAACTCCAGCTCTTACAACGCGTGGGATGAAAGAAGCAGAAATGGAATTTATTGCTAATCTTATTTGTGAGGTTTTAGCAGATATCAATGATAACGAAAAAATTGAGAAGGTTCGCAAACAAGTACAAGAATTGACTCTGCAATTTCCTCTTCCCTATTAATAATTATTCATTCTCATGGCAAAGATACCAGCAAAGACAGGAAATAAGCGTGCGCGTTCATCAAGACGAAGTTCCAATGATGAACAACTGCCATTAGGTTTAACTTCCAATGAAGCTATTCCTGCGGTTCGTAAAGGGCGATCTTCAAAACTATCTAGAATGGATGAAACTCCAGAGGAATCTCTGGAAGATGTGATGCCAGTTTCCGGGCCAACCACACCACAGGAAGCCATTTATCAGGAAATGAAAATTCGTCCTGAGGAATTACCGCAAGATGTCGGTGACGAGTTTGTTCCTCCTGTTTCTGTTCAGGATAAGGCTAATGCATTAAATATAAAAACGCTCCAATCCAAAGGCATGCACGAGCTCAATGAAATGGCTCGTGACTTGGGGATTGAGAATTTTGGAACACTCAAAAAACATGAGCTTATTTTTCAGATTCTGCAAAGAAATGCACGGAGAAATGGGATCATGTTTTCCGAAGGTGTTTTGGAGGTCTTACCGGATGGCTTTGGTTTTTTACGGTCTCAAACATTTAACTATCTCCCCTGTCCTGAGGATATCTATGTATCCCCATCTCAAATTAGGCGTTTCAATTTACAAACAGGTAATCTAGTAGCTGGCAGGATTCGTCCTCCAAAAGATAAAGAACGTTTTTTTGCGTTGCTGCAAATTGAGGCTGTTGATAATGAGGATCCGGATAAGGCTAAAGATAAGACTCATTTTGAGAACTTAACTCCCCTCTTCCCTAATCGCCGTTTTATATTAGAAAGCAAATTGAATGATCCTTCGGCCAGGGTAATGGATATTGTTTGTCCTATTGGAAAAGGCACACGTGGACTCATTGTGGCACCACCGCGTACTGGTAAGACTGTACTCATGCAGAATTTGGCTAATTCCATATTGACTAATAATCCGGAGGTTTATCTTTTCATTCTGCTTATTGATGAACGTCCAGAGGAAGTCACGGATATGCAGAGAACATGCGAACCGGCGGAAGTTGTTAGTTCAACATTTGATGAACCTCCGGAAAGGCATGTGCAGGTTGCTGAAATGGTCATTGAAAAGGCAAAGAGAATG
>Ga0265298_10010341_pt1 | contig 11045 bp, 5 predicted proteins | sample AusTroGonzalo_MG_3_FD_193486 | JGI IMG/M metagenome (GOLD analysis project Ga0265298, IMG submission 193486) | Bovine rumen microbial communities from tropical cattle in Woodstock, Queensland, Australia - Gonzalo_01 | ecosystem: Host-associated > Mammals > Digestive system > Stomach > Rumen ...
GAACGAAAAAATGAGGCTCATTTTTATATATATGATGCTATTGACGTCTGAGCTTACGATTGCCCAGACCCAACAGGGTTATGTCAAAACAATAGGGCGGCCAGATAAGCCAGGCGCAGCACTTGGCAGTGTTAATGTGAGAGTGAGGGGAGAGCATAATGCCGTATTAAGCAAGAATGATGGATCATTCTCAATTCTGATGACTGGCAAGAAGAACGGCGATGCCTATTCACTCCAGCAAGTACAGAAGGTTGGCTACGAACTAAATGAGATGGGCGTAATCGGGCGTGACTATGCCTTCTCTGATAAAGTGCCTTTGAATATTGTCATGGTATCTACTTCACAGTTACAGGCTGATAAACAACGGATAGAAAATAAAGCCTATATAGTAGCCGAGAAGAACTATCAGGCCAAGATGGCTCAGTTGGAGAAGGACAAGGATGCTGGTGTCATCACCATTGAGCAATATCGGACACAGACACAAGACTTGCAGGACAAGTTTGAGAAGTATCAGTCACTCATTGATGATTTGGCTAACCATTACGCCCATACTGACTATGATGGTTTGAACGAGAAGGAACGCGAAATCAACATCTGCATCGAGAATGGTGATTTGGAACGTGCCGACTCCCTAATTAACACCATCTTTGACCCTGTTGACGTCTTGAAACGCAATAAGGAAGCACTCACCCGCATTGACCAAAACATCCAACAAGCTAACTATATCCTGTCTCAAGCTAATGCCGATATGGCCAAAGTCCTGAAGCAGCAGGAGAAGGATGCAGAATATCTGTATCAGTTATATACTATTGCAATAGGAAGATATGATAATGTGAAGGCTTTACAATATATAGTGAATAGAGCTGCTTTAGACACGATTAATGCCAATTGGCAGTATGATGCAGCCAGATACCTGCATGTTCAGAATCACAATATGGCTTCTTCATTCTATGAACGTGCCTTGTCGCTCTATAGGGAGTTGGCTAAACAGAACCCTCAGGCATATGAAGCAAGTGTTGCGATGGCGTTGAATGCCTACGGAACTTTGGGAAAAGAGCAAAACACTGCTGAACCCTTACTCAAAGAGGCACTTGACATATACAGGCAACTTTCCGAACAAAATCCGCAGACTTATGAGCCATGTCTGGCCAATACACTTGTCAATCTTGGTAGTTGCTACAGGTCAATTAATCGTTGGACAGAAGCGAAGCCTCTTCTTCAGGAAGCATTTGCAATCTATAAACATCTGGCAGAGACTGATCCTCAGGGCTATGAGGCAGACTATGCCAACTCGATGAACTGTCTTGCATTGCTTTATACCGATACTCAGAAACAGGCGGAAGCCGAGTTGAAATATCTAAGCGCACTTGTCATATACAGACGGCTGGCAGAACAGAATCCGCATGTCTACGAAGCAGAAGTGGCAAAGACACTGAGCCATCTCGGCGAATTGTATTATCACACACAAAGAACGGCGGAGGCCGAGACGATATACAAAGAAGCGCTTGACATCTTCAGACGGATGGTTTCAAAAAATCCGCAGGCCTATATGGACGATCTAACCAAAATCTCGAAAGATCTTATGGAACTATATGACAGCACTCAACGAACTGTGGAATCTGAAGAACTAAGGACAGTTGTAATGGAATGCATTGCATGGAAGCTAGAAAGTTTAGGCCACGACTTAAATAATAATCTTCAAGGGGTAGCAGTCATTGATGAATCTGAGATAGCAGCACAGTATTGTCTTGCAGCTTATGGGTATGAAAATAGCGGCAATTACGCTGAAGCCGAGAAAAGTTATCTGGAGGCATTAAAGATTTATCGCCGTATGGTAGTTAAGGACTCTGTTAGAATCAGCCCAGATCTTGCCAAGAGCTTAGAGCAAGTAGCATATTTGTATAAGAAAACAAAACGGTGGGAAGAGTCTGAGGCAAACTATAAAGAGTCAATAGCTATATATCGGCAGCTTGCAGAAGGCAATCAACAAGAGTTTCAGCCGAAATTAGTTGACGCCTTAAAGGAGCTTGCTGACCTGTATGGCAAGATGAAGAATATAGCGGATGCTGAGGCATTGTACAAAGAATGTATATCAACATACGACAAGTTGGCCAATCAAAATGCTCTATACTATGAACCTAAACTGGCTAATTGTTTTTACTTACTTGGCGAACTGTACTATAATAATGACCTTTATCAAGAAACGGAGAAAGTTTATAAAATAGTACTTCCTTATTATCAGCAGCAATTTAAAAACGGAGAAGAGGCCGATGTGCGTAGATTAGCTTTCATCCAGTATTGTCTTTCTTCGATATTTAAGAGAACAGGGCGTTATGGTGAGGCAGAAACGGCTGGTGAAGAGATGGTTACTGCCTATAGGCGGCTGGTTGAACTTGACAAGACAAACTATGAGTCAGGGTTTACCAACATTCTGTTTGATATGGCGACAACATATCAAAGCAATAAGAACCATGCCAAGTCTGTGTCAGTCTTACATGAATTTATATCTCTCCGTCGTGGTCTGGCTGAAAGCGAAGACACCCGCTATTTGAAGCCAATTAGCTCTGGTTGGGGTAATCTGTCTTATTCCCAGATATTTTTACAGCAATTCGCTGAGGCTGAAGCCAACGCCCAAGAAGGTCTAAAAGCAGATTCGACACAGCATTGGATTGCCAGCAATCTTGCAGCAGCCCTACTCTTCCAAGGGAAATATGCTAAGGCAGAGGCCATCTACCGCCATTACAAGGATGAACTGAGAGACGGTTTCCTCGACGACTTCAAGGAGTTTGCTGAGGCTGGTGTCATCCCAGAGGAGCGCAAGGAGGACGTGGAGCGAATCAAACAAATGCTCAATGAGGAATTTAAACATCAATAATAATGACAAAAGGTGCTATGAAAGAATTACTGAATTTTTTTGTTTGTTTAATAATATCAGGCATGCCGTCTGTTGTGTTATCCCAAACCCAGCAGGGCTTTGTGAAGACGATAGGCCGACCGAACAAGCCTGGTGCGGCACTGAGCGGTGTGACCATTCGGATGCGGGGAATGATGAATGCTGTGGTGAGTTCGCAAACAGGGGAATTCAATCTCGTAATGGTCAACAAGAAAGATGGCGATGCCATAGTAATTCAAAGTGTTCAGAAGAACGGATTTGAGCTGAAGGACAAGGAACTGACGGGACGTCAATTGGTATTCTCTTCACGGGTTCCGATAGAAATCCTAATGGTTGATCAGAAACAATTGGCTGCAGACAAAAAAAGAATTGAAGACAATGCTTTTCGGGTAGCAGAACAAAACTATCAGAAGAAACTTAAGGAAATTGAAATCCAAAAACAGAATAATGAAATAACGGCCGAACGCTATCGACAGGAGTTGCAACAGTTGCAGGACAAATATGAAAACTACTTGTCACTCGTAAGCGACATGGCAGACCGCTATGCCCGCACCGATTATGACCAATTGGACTCCATTGACCGCGAAATCAACATCTGCATAGAGAATGGAGAACTTGACAAGGCAGACTCCCTGATTCATACTGTCTTTGATCCAGAGACGGTACTTGAGCGAAATCGTGCTGCCAAAGAGGAAATCCGACAACGCATCGCTTTTGCGCAAAGCATCATAGACAAAGCAAATGCTGACAAAGAGGCAATCATGAAGGATGTGGACTATGCCAAACGCGTTGCAAAACTATGCGATGACCTTGCCATGGAGTATATGGCTTTGGGTAATCAAGTCAAGGCTAAAGAGTGTCTTGAAAAGTCTCTTGGGTTGAAGAAAACAATATTTGGAGAACAAAGTAGTGAAGTAAATGAACTTATTCAAAAAATAAACGATATAAAACTATGAAATCATTTAGGTTCGTATTGATATTTGTTATTTTGGCTTTTGCTACATCTATATTCTCACAGACCCAGCAAGGCTATGTAAAAACGTTAGGCCGTCCGGATAAGAAAGGCGTTGCCTTGAGTGGCGTATCAGTGAGGGCAAAGGGAGAACACAATGCTGTCTTGAGTAAAGAGGACGGAACGTTCTCTCTTGTACTGAATGGCAAGAAGAACGGTGAAGCCTATTCGCTCCAGCAAGTACAGAAGTCTGGTTATGAACTTAACGAGACAGGTGTCATTGGTCGCCAGTATGCTTTTTCCGACAAAGTGCCCTTGACCATTGTCATGGTTTCCTCTGCCCAGTTGCAGGCGGACAAACGGCGGATAGAAAGTAATGCTTATAAAGTGGCAGAGAAGAATTATCATGCCATGCTTTTGTTATTAGAAAAGGAAAAAGAAGCAGGTGTTATAACGATAGAGTCCTATCGTAAGGATCTTCACGATTTGCAGGAAAGATTTGAGAAATATCAGTCATTAATTGATGATTTAGCTGATCATTTTGCCCATACGGATTATGACGGGCTAGACGAGAAAGAACGTGAGATTAACATTTGTATTGAGAATGGCGAGTTGGAACGTGCTGATTCCCTAATCCATTTGCTGTTTGATGCTACGGATGTTTTTAAACGAAATCAAGATGCCTTATCTAAGATAGATCAACAATTAGCACAAGCCAATAACATTATATCACGTGCAAACGCAGATATGGTTGCCGTATTGAAGCAGCAAGAGAAAGATGCAGAATATTTGTACCAATTATTTACGATAGCACTATCCAGGTTTGATAATGAAAAAGCTGCTTTCTATATTGAAACACGAGCTGCATTGGATACGACAAATGTAGAATGGCAGAATCAGGCCGGAAAGTTCTTCCATGAGTATAGGGGTGATACGACCAAGGAATTATATTATAATGAGAGAGGTTTACGTCATTCTATTCGACAATACGGCGAGCAAAGTGAGTGGAGTGCTATTTTTTGTCATAACATTGGTGTTACAAGTGCACAATCAGGCGATTATGCCAAAGCATTGGACTATATAAGTAAAGCAGTTACAACTATCGAGACTGTTTTAGGCAAAGAACATCCTTCCCTTATAGCTCCATGTAACAGTATGGGTATGGCTTTTCTTAGTCAAGGTGATTATTCTAAAGCAATGGATTATTATCAAAAGGCTTTGATTATTAGTGAAAAAGAGTACGGATTGGATGACCCATGGGTTGCCTCATGCAACATCCATATGGGTGGAGCATATGATTTTTGTGGAGAATATGACAAAGCTATTGAATGTTATCTTAAATCGTTACATATTTTTGAGAAAGAATATGGTCCAGATTGCAAAGAAGTGACAAATGTATATAATGGAATAGGAGAGGTATATTATGCTCAAATGAATTATCCTAAAGCAGTGGAATATTATTCTAAAGCCTTAGCTATTCAAGAAAAAATATACGGAATGGTTCACCCAGACGTTGCTACAACACTCAACAATATCGGGATTATTTATGATTCGACTGGCGATTATGAGAAAGCATTAGAATACTACAATAGAGCATTATCCATAAGAGAAATAATGTTGGAAGAAAGACATCCTGATATTGCTACGTCTTTTATTAGCATAGGCTTGCTCTATAGCCATCAAGGAGATTTTGAAAAAGCTTTGGAAAATTATAATAAAGGTCTTAGGATATTTGAAAGCAGTTTTGGCATGGAACATCCGTTCGTTGCTACGTGTTATGGTAATGTTGGAATGACTTTGTTTAGGAAGGGGAACTTGAACTCAGCACTTGAGAATCTTCTAAAATCATTGTCTATTAGGGAGAAAGTATTTGGCCCTGAACATCCAGAAGTAGCTAAGTCTTATGGTGACATAAGCATTATCTATTATAGTCAAGGTGAATATGTTAAGGCAAAAGAATGTCTAACTAAAGCATTGGTCATTTCGGAAAAGACATTAGGCCCAGAACATCCGTTCACAATAAAGGCGAAAAATGATCTCAAGGATGTTGACAATCATATAAAATCACTAAAACATGAATAGCTTGGATGTATATAAGAAGCATACATGTCGATTTAATATAACGAAATCATGGAACTGAGAACAAAGAAAAAAGATATCGGAAGATACTTCTTTTCCTTGTTTGGCCTAATTGTTGTAGTTGTAGCAGCATCAGGCCAGACGCAGCAGGGCGTGGTGAAGACCCGTGGTCGTATGGTGAACGGCGTATTACATCATGGTAAAGGACTGTCTAACGCCACTGTAGTAATAAAAGACCGCTCATCTGTGGTCAGTAAGGGTGACGGAACCTTTAGCTTCCCTGTGACGACCAAGAGTTTCATTATAGACAGCGTGAAGAAGAAGGACTACGCACTAATCGACATTGAGTCTTGCCGACAGTATCAGTACCCTCAAAAACCGTTCGTACTGCTGATGGAGAAGCCTGAACTGCAACAGGCTGACCTGCTGGCCAAGGAGAGGAGGCTGCGCCGTGACTTGCAAAAACGTCTGCAGAAGCGTGAGGACGAAGTGGATGCTCTCAACGTGTCGCTCGAAGAGAAGAACAAGTTGCTTCAGGAGATTAATCGTGAGCGGGAGGACAACGAGAAGATTATCAAGGACCTGGCAAAATACTATGCTACGCTCGACTATGACCAGCTGAATGATTTCCAGCGCAGAGTGAGTGACTGTCTGGAAAACGGTGAGCTGGAGAAAGCAGACTCCCTCTTACGGTCTCGTGGTGACATGCGTAGTCGTATTGAGGCTGTGAAGGCTGAACAAGCCGCTGAAGCAAAGGAGGAAGCGGATTTGGCACAGCGCCAGAAAGACCTTGAGTCGAGCAAGGCGGGAACAAAAAAGCGTTTAGAAGATATTGCCGCCGACTGCTATAGTTTCTATCAGCGTTTCAATCAATCCTACCAAAGAGACTCCGCTGCATATTATTTGGAATTACGAGCATCGCTTGACACAACAAATGTAAAGTGGACGAATCAAACAGGAAGATACATTAGTGATTATTTGGCAGATTACGCAAAGGCATTAAAGTATTATCAGACTACACTACGGCAATCCTTGCTTCAGTTTGGTGAACAGGATAAATGGATAGCTACGTCCTACAACAACATCGGATTCGTCTATTCTGAACAGGGCAACTACCCCATGGCTTTGGAATATCACCTCAAGGCACTGGCTATTGATGAGAAGGCAATGGGTCCGGAGCATCCCAATCTAGCTACGTCCTACAACAACATCGGATTAGTTTATAGTAAACAAGGAGATTATCCGAAGGCTTTGGAGTATGACCTCAAGGCATTGGCCATTCGTGAGAAGGTTTTGGGGCAGGAACATCCTGACGTGGCCAATTCCTACAACAATATTGGGAATGACTATGCTGATCAGGGTGACAACCCCAAGGCTTTGGAGTTTCACCTCAAGGCACTGGCCATATGGGAGAAGGCTTTGGGACAAGAACATCCTGATGTGGCTTTGTCCTACAACAACATCGGTGGAGTCTATTTTGAGCAGGGTGACAACCCCAAGGCTTTGGAGTATTACCTCAAGTCACTGGCCATCCGTGAGAAGGTCCTGGGGCGGGAACATCCTGATGTGGCCAATTCCTACAACAACATCGGTGGTGTATATAGTAATCAAGGAGATTTTCCGAAGGCTTTGGAGTATTACCTCAAGGCACTGGCCATTTGGGAGAAGGTTCTGGGGAAGGAGCATCCCAAGGTGGCCTTGTCCTACAACAACATCGGTTCAGTCTATGATAATCAGGGAAACCACCCGAAGGCTTTGGAGTATCACCTCAAGGCACTGGCCATTTGGGAGAAAGTTCTGGGGAAGGAGCATCCCAAGGTGGCCTTGTCCTACAACAACATCGGTTCAGTCTATGATAATCAGGGAAACTACCCCAAGGCTTTGGAGTATCACCTCAAGGCACTGGCCATTTGGGAGAAGGTTTTGGGGCAGGAGCATCCTGATGTGGCTACGTCTAACAACAACATCGGATTCGTCTATTCTGAACAGGGCAACTACCCCATGGCTTTGGAATATCACCTCAAGGCACTGGCTATTGATGAGAAGGCAATGGATCCGGAGCATCCCAATCTAGCTACGTCCTACAACAACATCGGATTAGTTTATAGTAAACAAGGAGATTATCCGAAGGCTTTGGAGTATGACCTCAAGGCACTGGCCATTTGGGAGAAGACTTTGGGGCAGGAGCATCCTGATGTGGCTACGTCCTACGACAACATCGGATTAGTATATAGAAAACAGGGCAACTATCCGAAGGCTTTGGAATATCATCTCAAGGCACTAGACATCCGTGAGAAGATTCTGGGTCATGAACATCCTGATGTGGCCTTGTCCTACGACAACATCGGATTAGTATATAGAAAACAGGGCGACTATCCGAAGGCTTTGGAATATCACCTCATGGCACTATCCATCCGTGAGAAGATTCTGGGTCATGAACATCCTGATGTGGCTACGTCCTTCGACAACATCGGATCAGTCTATAGTAATCAAGGAGATTATTCGAAGGCTTTGGAATATAACCTCAAGGCATTGTCCATTCGTGAGAAGGTTTTGGGACTGGAGCATCCTGATGTGGCCAATTCCTACTATATTATTGGATTAGTCTATGATGATCAGGGTGACTACTCCAAAGCTTTGAACTATTTTAACAAGGCATTAACTATTCGTGAAAAGGTATTTGGCTCAAATCATCCTAACACTAAAATAGTTGAGGAGATTGTAAACATTGTTAAAGAACAAATGAAACAGGTGGGTTCTTCTAATGGACAGTGAAGGAGATGTGAGCTTGAGTTTGAACGGATACGAATGTTGAGTAAGTAAATAAAAAGTTAATAACTATGACAAACGAACAAATTGAAAGACTCTGTAAGGAGAGGGAGCAAGAACTGCTTGAGAAGTATTTTGGCAAGCTTGTTAAGGAGGCTTCTGTAGAAAGACCCGAGACAATCGGGGAATATACGAAAGATTTGCCTCTGAAAATAGAGGCTGAGTATAAGGTGTTTCTTGAAGAGCTATGGAAAGATTGTGCTCCAGAAGAGATGAAAGGCATGCCTCTCGTGTTTGAGGAACAGAAGCTCCGCAAACTGATGACGGACGATGATCGTGAACTGCTTGACGAGGCTCATAAAGAGGCAACAGAGCAGACTTTGTGGGAGCGTATTACTCAGACGAATCATAAGGATGTGACGTATTACAAGGGGTTGTTGGAAGCCTATACCCGTGACCTCTTGATGGTCATGCGGGAGGACTTTCTGGAAGAGATAACCGGTCAACACATCAAAAACAAGACTTTTGAGGAAGACTGATGATAGAACTTCCAATATCCAGGACTCTTTACCAGTGTATTCACTGAAAAAACGAAAAAGTATGAATGAAAAGAAGTATTTTCCGCAGCCTATTGACACTACAGATGTCGTGCTGCCTGAGGAGTTGGAACAACTGGTGGAGAAAATGTCCAAGAATGTTCATGAGGTGTGGTCTGAAGGTCGCATCAAGCAGGGATGGACGTTTGGCGAACAGCGTAATGATGAGCTGAAGACGCATCCTTGTCTGGTGCCATACGAGGACTTGCCAGAAGAAGAAAAGGATTATGACCGCAATACCGCTATTGGTACTTTGAAGTTAATCATGAAATTGGGGTTTAAGATTTCCTGTGTAGGTTAGTACGTAAGCCATCAAATACTCCCGCCTTGATAACTGGCTGAAAATAGACCGTTGTGCTGATAGATTTCAGTACGGCGGTTTCTCTTTATATGCAGACAAACAATAGCTACTATATGAAGATGAAACAGATGAAATTGTTGCCAGTGGCTATTACACGGAAAGGCTGATCTCGTACGACCATGTCCATCGACGGGAAATAGGCTTCAAATACCTGTTCCGTGCTGACTGTGAGAAAGAGCTGCTGGATATATGAGAGAACAGAGGCACCTGTCGATTCGATGGAAATGAAGCAATTTAGGAAATGAAGTCGGTATACGACAAATCAGAAATAGTAATGCCGAGGGGCATTACTATTTCATCACGGGGCGGACGGTACAGCCGGCATAGCGCTCGAATCCGGACTGGCCGATGCCGTCATCTCCTATATAGAGGTTGAGACCTCCGTCGTAGATATAGCTATACATTCCCGTCGGGAACGGCTCTGATGCCCAGTAGTAGCCTACCACGCCAGTACCGTCTTTCTTGCCGCCATAGTAGGTGCCGGCAGCAGGCAGGATGATAAACTTGCCATTGGGACCGGTCACCTTCTGGCAGTTGACGCCACCCACCGTAGTCCATTCCGTTGTGCAGTACTGGATTAGCTCGCTCATCTGAGCATCGGTGGGGAGCCTCCATGAGCCGCCCCATTTCTGGCTGGCGACATCATAGACGGTGCCAGCTATGTCCTTTCCTATGTCGTCGACATCCATATCGTCCCTTCCATAGAGATAGTTCTCCCATGAGAAGGCGCTTTTCTCGCCGGTCTCACCCCAGGCAAAGTAGCTGCCTGCCGCTTCCGGTGCTGTGGCACCTATGTTATGGGAGGCCCATTTCGTGCCGCTGGGAAGCCCGAGGTCGATGGCCTCGGCAGGTGTCTCTGCCTGTGGGCGGACGGTGACCGTCAGCATGATGTCCTGTCCGCTTAGCTTGTCGGTGACGGTGAGTGCCGTGGTGCCTGGGCTGACGCCCGTCACCACAATATTGCTGGTATTGACGGCGCATGTCAGCAAGCCCTCGATTTTGGAAGTAGCACTGTAGACGCCATTGCCAGACTGGATGGTGATGGTCTTGCTCTCACCGATATTGATCTGGAAATTGAACGCCGTTGACAGCTTGAAGTCGACCAGTGACGTCTGTCCTGCAACCGCCGGTGCCATGACGGCACGGACCTGCTTGCATTTATACCGCTCGCTGGAGGACTCCTGAGACTCATCGTAGTCGCTGAAATAGAGGATCCTTGCCTTGTGGTTGAAGACGAGATCCAGCGACCGTGACCAGTACTCGCCGGTATTCCCAGTAAATTCCAGCTCGCCATAGCTCCAGTAGCCCGTGGTGGGCAGGAAGATGCTGTTGCCGTTTGGTCCGGTGAACTTGCAGACATTGGCGCCGTTCACCGTGGTCTTCTCCAACTGACAC
>Ga0265298_10010342_pt1 | contig 11044 bp, 9 predicted proteins | sample AusTroGonzalo_MG_3_FD_193486 | JGI IMG/M metagenome (GOLD analysis project Ga0265298, IMG submission 193486) | Bovine rumen microbial communities from tropical cattle in Woodstock, Queensland, Australia - Gonzalo_01 | ecosystem: Host-associated > Mammals > Digestive system > Stomach > Rumen ...
TGCGTCAGGATTTCCCCGCCGGTTTTCTTTTTCCCGGTTTCGGATACAGTTTCTGACGCCATTTGTCCTTGCTTCATAACGGATTTCCTCCTGCCGGCTGACCGCATCATATTAGGCAGACCTAACCGCAATCATATATTAGCATATACTAACCTGTTTTATCAATATTTCAGTGTCAAAAAACCAAAAGGTCTATATCAGACAAATGGCATAATATCAAGATGTCAATATCAGGATAACGCACCAACATCAATGTGTGCTAAGATTTTATGCAAGTTAGCAGGTGCTAACGTTATGTATGCTTAACGAAGGAGAAACGGGCATGCAAAAGAAAGCGTTATTCCTTAGGGTGCTGTGCGCTCTGGTCATTGTGTTACTGGCCTTTCCGTGGTCCTGCCTTGCCGAGGAATCGGCGTCAACAAGGTGGGCGGACGCGGCGGACGAGATTGACAAGTTTCTGGACACCGCGTTTGAAGCTTATCTGGACGGGGACGCGGCTGCCGCCTATGACAATGTAAGCAACGCCTATTTCCGGGTCTATGAGACAACGGGTTTCGAGCGGCAGACGATGAGCTATATCAGCGGGAACCGCAAAAACGCCGTGGAGATGCAGTTCTCCGCCTGTAAAGCAGCCGTTAAAAAAGAAAATCAGACGACTGAAACGAAAATTGCGGTCCGCAGCGCGCTTTCCAAGCTGAAGGCGATGATCCGGGAGGACGGAAACAAGCTGGCGGCCATGCAGGGTGGCGTGCAGAGCGAGACCAAGTACTACAAACGCGGCGAATTAGCAGCCACCGATCCTTATGCGGAATATTCCGCGGATCCCAACGCGGCCGCGAAGTATGAAAACTGGTATGAAGCCGCCACACTGGTGAAGGAATTACTGGATACGGCCTATATGGCTTATCTGGACAAGGATTTTGACGCGGCTCAGGACAACCTGAACACAGCTTATTATTCGGTCTACGAGGAATCCGGGCTGAATCATGCCATTTATACGGAGCTTTCCATTAAGGAAAGACAGGCGGTTGAAAAAAACTTTTCCGATCTGCGCGGCCTGGTCGCATCCGGAGCGGATAAGTATCAGAAAAACAAGTACCGCACAACGACCGACAAGGCGAAGAACAACATCCTGAAGTATGCCAAAGCGATCGATACAAAGAACGCGGAGGCAAAGGCGGCGGAAGCCGGGGAAGTCAATGAGACCGCTGACGAGAGTGCTGCCGCAGAAGAAAAGCAAAGCGATCCGAAACTGCTGACGTTCCTGGGCGCCTTCGGGATTATTGTCCGGGAAGGCCTGGAAGCGATCCTCGTTATTGCGGCCATCATCGCTTACCTGGTCAAGAGCGGGAACAGCCGCAGTGTCAGGAATGTGTATATCGGTGCGATTGCCGGTATCGCGGCGAGTTTTGTGGCGGCTTTTATCCTCTCCTGGGCGAAGCAGGCGTTTGTAGGCGCGGGCGTTGCACAGGAAGTCATCGAAGGAATAACCGCGCTGATTGCGGTCTGCGTGCTGTTCTACGTCAGCAACTGGATGATTTCCAAAGCAGAGGCCGCCAACTGGAGCCGCTTTATTGACGGCAAGGTTCAGTCCTCCGTGGAGCAGGGAAGCACGTTTGCCCTTGCCTTTACGGCTTTTCTGAGCGTATTCCGGGAAGGCGCGGAGGTTGTACTGTTCTATCAGCCGATGCTCAGCGAAGGAAATCCCGGGATGGTCTGGGCCGGATTCGGCGCCGGATGCGTTCTGCTGGTCTTCGTTTACCTGGCTATCACGAAACTATCCATCAGACTTCCGCTCAAGGTATTCTTCACCGCCACTTCCATTCTGATGGCGATCATGTGCGTCAGCTTCCTGGGCAGCGGAATCAAGGAACTGGCGGAAGGCAATGTGTTCGATCTGACGCTGCGCGTTCCCGGCATCCCGGAAAACGATGTGATCCAGATCTTCGGAATCTATCCCTGGCTGGAAACGCTTGTGCCCCAGTTGATCCTGGCGATTATCCTGCTGGTGACGTTTATGATGGCTCACTACCGCGGGAAAATCAACGCGCTCAAGTTGCAGCTTGCCCAGGCTATTCAAGCTTGCCAGGCCGCTGAAGCTGATCAAGCCACTCAGGTTGCGGAGACAACTCAGGCTGGTCAGGCTGCTCAGACCGTTGAGCCCGCTCAATCCTGATACCCCTCACGATGTCAGCCAACGCTTGCGCCAACAGCGCCCGCAATCCAACACAGGCGTCATCGGCGTCTGCGCCCCGCGCAGCATCGTGCCGGATATACAAAAGAGTTCTTATGAATGAGGAGGATGTCCAAATGAAAAAACTGGTTGCTCTGCTGCTTGCCGCGATGATGCTCTTTGCCGTTTCCGCTGTTTCCCTGGCGGAAGAAGAAGCCGGTTTTGATGAATACGAACTCGGCGTCGAAGGCGAACAGGATGTTGATTTCATGACCATGGCGATGGTGTATTTCCAGCCCGTGGACATGGCTCCCGCCGAGAATGCCACGCCCAAGGAAGGTTCCGACCTGCACATCGAAGTGGACCTGACGGCCAAAGAGAATCCCTACGGTTTCCCGGTTGACGGCTGGGTGCCTTACCTGAGCATTGATTTCGTGATCAAGGATCTGGAAGGCAAGGAAGTTTATTCCGGTTCCATGATGCCCATGGCTGCTTCCGACGGCCCGCACTACGGCAACAACATTCCGCTGGCCGAAGGCGAATACACCATTACCCTGTCCATCAAGAGCCCTGCCGAGAACGGCTATCTGCTGCACGTGGACGCGGAAACCGGCGTTGAAGCCAAGGACGGCTTCTGGACCGAACCGCTGACAGCCACCTGGACAGGCTGGAAGTTTGTCAAGGAATGGTAATCAGACAGAACCTGTAAAAGGATTTTTCCATGCTGGCGCTCCATCCGCGGGGCGCGGGCCCCGGGGCCCGCGTTGGTGGGGCGCCGGCATTTGGCATGTTTATGAACCCGAAGTAACGGAGGTCTTGCCGTGTTCAAGTATCTTTGGATGGTGATCCAGGATCTCTTCCTTACAGTGACTTATGTCACGCTGATGCATACGATGCTTTCCCGTGTCTGTGACCGCAGAGGCCGTCTGATTCACGGAATTGCGCTGGGACTCGGGGTTCTGGCCTCCGTTGCCCTGGCTATCGTCAAATTCAACACAAAACTGATTATATCCAGCCACTGGAACCATTATATCTATGCGATTCTGATGACGCTGACGGTTCTTTTCCTTGTGCTGACTTTCTGCTTCGGCAGAAAGGAGAAGCAGTCTGCGGGGGCAGGCAGTATCATCCTTTGCATTACCGGCTCCCTGATCTCTGCCGTCATGATTTTTTACTCGCTGCCAGGGGTTTTGCTGTATCCCTTCAGTTTCAACACCATGGGACAGGGTTATCTGTCCTCCTATTATCTGGTGCGCATGGCCGGATTGCTCGGCGCGCTGGTCCTGCTTTTGATCTATTCGCGGCTGCTTTCGCACTGCGCGTCTGATATAAAGCCTTATACCTGGGTCCCGGCTTTGCTGAATGTGAACCTTCTGGTTTTTGCCGTGTATTGCTTCGGCCGCTTCTTTGTTCCGTGGGTCAACCGGGCAAAATGGCTCGGATGGTCTGTGAAGTATACGGACGAAGCCTACGGATGGATCGGAAACTGGATGATGTTCACAGCGGATCATTCCATGCTGTTTATCTGGATCACGGTCGGCCTGGTTGTGCTGCTGTGCGTCTTCTTCTTTCGCCAGGGGACGATCCTCCGGGAAAAGTATGACAATCCGGCCCAGCTCCGCAAGCTGAAAGCACGGAACCGGCACTGGCGCCGGATGGCAGTCGGAACGCTGGTGTGCATCGTGCTGTTCTCCGTGATTCTGACCGTCGTCAAGACAAACGATACCAAACAGGTGGAACTTTCCGCACCGGAAAGCTACACGGTGGATGCCGGAGCCGGCGTTATCCTGATTCCGGCGGAGGCTGTGAACGACGGACATCTGCACCGCTTTGAATACCGGACCGAAAACAATATTGACGTCCGGTGGATCGTAGTGAAAAAGCCCAATTCCGCCAGCTACGGCGTAGGACTGGATGCCTGTGAGGTTTGCGGAAACGCCGGCTACTTCGAACGGAACGGACAGGTTGTCTGCAAGCGCTGTGACGTTGTGATGAATATCAACACCATCGGCTTTAAGGGCGGTTGCAATCCGATTCCCCTGGCATATGAAGTCAGGGAGGGGAATCTGGTTTTCAAACTGGAAGATCTGATTGCCGGGGAGAAGGAATTTAAATAAGGGAAGGATTTAGGAGAAATGCTGTTTCGGATGATACGGGGTGTGCTCTTTCATCAGAAAGGGAAGATGCTGCTGATCGCGCTGACGATTGCCCTGGGGGCTTCTCTCGCCACAGGCATGCTGAATGTTGTTCTGGGTGTGGAGGAGAAGGTCAACAAGGAACTGAAGAATTACGGGGCCAACATTGTCGTAAAGCCTAAGGATTCCTCGCTGCTGTCAGATATCTACGATGTCGGGGAAGGCTCGGAACTGAACACGGCTTATCTGCGCGAAGACGAGCTTGGCAAACTGAAGACGATCTTCTGGGCCTTCAATATCGTGGACTTTACGCCCTTCCTGGATACGCAGGTTCAGGTTTCGGATAATGCTTCCGTGAAGGTGACCGGGACCTGGTTCAATCATCATCTGGACCTGCCGACGGGTGAAAGCCTTGACGCCGGCGTAGTCGGGATGCGTTCCTGGTGGGATATCACGGAAGGCCGATGGCTGGACGAGAAAGATGAGAACGCTTCCTCCGAAGTGATGGCAGGTGCTGCCCTGGCGGAACGGATGGGCTGGCATGCCGGAGATTCGGTTCATCTGACCGGCAGCCACGGGGAAAAAGACGTAACGATCGCCGGGATCTATGATGCCGGCGGGGATGAGGATGATCAGCTCTTTGCCACCCTTGACCTGGTGCAGGAACTGACGGACCGCGACGGTAAAGTGGCCTCCATTGAAGTATCCGCCCTGACCACTCCGGATAACGAGCTTGCGCGCCGGGCCGCGCGGAACCCGGCGGCGCTCAGCAGCCGGGATTATGAAACCTGGTACTGTACCGCCTATGTTTCCGCGATCTGCTATCAGATTCAGGAAGTGATTACCGGTTCCGTCGCGACCGCCGTGCGGAAAGTGGCGGAAAGCGAAGGAACGATCCTGGACAAGACCAAACTCCTCATGATCCTGATTACGGCCCTGAGCCTGATCGGTTCGGCACTGGGGATTTCCAACCTGGTTACGGCCTCTGTAATGGAGCGCAGCCAGGAAATCGGCCTGCTGAAGGCGATCGGCGCAAAGGACCGGTCCATTACGGGCGTCGTCATGACGGAGATCCTGATTACGGCGCTGCTCGGGTTTGCGGCCGGGTATCTGCTGGGCTTCGGGTTTGCCCAGCTGATCGGACAGAGCGTTTTCGGGTCTTCCATCGATATGGATCCGAAGGTGGCGCCGATTGTGGCGGGGCTGATTGCGCTGGTTACCATTGCCGGAAGCCTTCCGGCGATTCGGATGGTGTTGAGGCTTCGGCCGGCGGAAGTGCTGCACGGGGGGCATTAAGGTATACCCAGAGATATTGATTTGCTGGAGATAGCGTATGACTAAGAGAAGAATGTTCCTTCGGATGATTACGGCATCCCTGCTGCGCAGGCGGTCACGGATGCTGATCGCGCTGCTGTCCATCGGGATCGGGGCGACGATTCTGGCCGGACTGGTGACGATTTACGTGGACGTACCCCGGCAGATGGGTGCGCAGTTCCGGTCCTACGGGGCGAATATGCTGATCCTGCCGAAGGAAGGGGCCATGCTGGACAGCGATCACCTGGCGGAGGCGCTGCAAAAGATTCCGCAGGATGAACTGATCGGCGCGACACCTTACCGGTATGTCCGGCTGGATATGACTTCCCGGCAGCAGTCCTTTACTGCGGCCGGAACGGATTTCACGCAGGTGCCGAAAACAAGCCCCTATTTCAGCATTGAAGGCGCCTATCCGGAGAATACCCGGGAAGTGCTGGTGGGGAAGAGTATCGCGGACACAATCGGGGTAAAGATCGGTTCCACGATGGAACTGACCTATCAGCCGACCTCTTCATCGGAGGAACTGAGCCCGGAAGAAAGCCGCATTCCCAACGCGATGCTTTCAGGCAGCGCCGAAGGATTCGGCGGTGGTGTCGTCTATGTCAGTCTGCAGCTGGATGGGAACGGCGCTATTGAATCCCTGGAGATCAATGCCGAAACCCAGACCCCAGAATACGGCGGGCGAACAGCGGAGGATGAAGCGTTCCTGGCCCAGTTCAAGGGTAAAAAGCTTCCGCTTACGGCGGGCGAAGACGTAGAAGCGCTTTCAGGCGCCACGGTCACGTCAGAAGCGGTTGTGACAGCCGTCAATACCGCCCGGAAAACGGAAAAGACCGTGAAACCCCAGACGCTGAACTTCACGGTCACGGGGATCCTGACCACGGGAGGAGAAGAGGAAGGCTACGCGTTCCTGTCGCTTGAGGATATGGAAACCCTTACCGGTTCCGGACAGCTGGACGTGGCGGAACTGAGTGTTTCCGCAGGCGCCGAACAGCTGGAGACATACGCGGACGCGATTACACAGGGGGATGATACCGTTCAGGCGCGTCTGGTCAAACGGGTCACCCGCTCCGAAGCTTCTGTGCTGGAAAAACTGACCGCCCTTGTGTTTCTGGTGACGCTGGTCGTGCTGCTGCTGACGATGATCTGCGTTTCCACGACGATGATGGCGGTGGTCTCGGAACGGCGGAGAGAAATCGGTTTGCGCAAAGCCCTGGGCGCGTCGGACGGTTCCATCCGGAAGGAATTCCTGGGAGAAGGGCTGTTCCTGGGACTGCTCGGCGGTGTGATGGGCGGAATCCTCGGCTTTGTATTCGCCCAGGTGGTCAGCGTCAACGTCTTCGGCTCTTCGATCATGTTCCAGCCGCTGCTGCTGCCGATTACGATCATTGTTTCCATGGCGATCGCGGCGCTGAGCTGCCTGCTTCCCATCAAGCGCGCGGTCGCGATTGATCCCGCGCTTGTACTGAAAGGAGAATAACAATGAGCCTGCTTGAACTGAAAAACATCTCCAAGATCTACGGTGATCTGAAAGCTTTGGATAACGTTTCCCTGCATGTGGACCAAGGAGAATGGGTCGCGATCATGGGCCCGTCCGGCAGCGGCAAGAGTACCATGATGAATATCATCGGCTGCATGGATAAACCGACAAAGGGGGAAGTGCTGCTGGACGGGGTGGATATCAGCCGGGAAAGCAGCAAAAACCTGACGGATATCCGCCGGGACAAGATCGGCCTGATCTTTCAGCAGTTCCACATGGTGAACTATCTGACGGCGGTGGAAAACGTTATGGTCAGCCAGTACTATCACTCCATGCCGGACGAAGAGGAAGCGCTGGAAGCGCTGGAACGGGTCGGTCTGCGGGAACGCGCCAGACACCTGCCCAGCCAGCTTTCGGGCGGCGAGCAGCAGCGTGTCTGCGTGGCCAGGGCGCTGATCAATCATCCGGAACTGATCCTGGCGGACGAACCGACCGGCAATCTGGATGAAGCCAATGAAAATATCGTCCTGGATCTTTTCGCCCAGCTCCATAAAGAAGGGACAACGCTGATCGTGGTGACCCACGACCCGGAGGTGGCAGATGCCGCGCAGCGTACCATCGTGCTGGAACACGGCAAAGTGGCGCGGGAAGTCATCAATGAGAATTTCGGAAAGTGAAGGATGAGGATATGAAAAAGCAGATCATTCCCGGATGCGTCATGCTCGTACTCTCTCTGGTTATATCGATCGGCAGCTTCACCTTTCTAAGCCCCTGCGTACATGAGGACGGCAGTGTCGGCGCCTGCTGGTGGGCGGGCCGGGCACTGCTCGGACTTGGGTGCCTGCTGGGTGTTCTCGCCGTACTGACGCTTGTTTCCGGACGTGCGCGCTTCGGAACGTATCTGAGCAGCATTGCTGTATGTGTGCTGGGAATCCTGACGCCCGGAACGCTGATCAACCTGTGCCGCATGAGCAGTATGCACTGCCGTGCAGTGATGCAGCCGGCGATGATTATTCTGTTTTCCATCAGTGCGATCGCAGCTGCAATCGGAGCCTGGGTGAGCAGGAGGGATAAGTGAGTAAAACAATGGCCGGAATGTCTTCTTTGTCCGTGAAGAACCTGAAAAGAAAACCGGGAAGAACGATCGCGCTGGTACTGCTGACCGCTTTTCTCGCGCTGGCAGTCTTCGGCGGTTCTGTGGTCGTGCTGTCTTTGCGGAACGGCCTTCAGAGCCTGGAAGCCCGTCTGGGAGCCGATATCATCCTGGTACCTTCGGAGGCGCAGAGCAAAGTCAGCTTCCAGAACATGTTCCTGCAGGGAACGACCGGGGCGTTTTATATGGACGCTTCCGTGACGGAGAAAGCGCTGGAAGTACCCGGCGTGGAAAAAGCCGCGCCGCAGGTTTTCCTGGCTTCCCTGAAGGCTGACTGTTGTTCGATCAAAATCCAGGTGATCGGGATCGATCCCGAAAAGGATTTTACCGTCCAGCCGTGGATTGCCCGCAGCCTGACCGGCGAGCTCGGCGATCTGGAAGTCGCGGTCGGCTGCAAGGTGGAGGCCGATATCGGGGAAATCATCCGGATCTATGAGCAACGGTGCAAGGTGGTTGCGCGGCTGGAACCTACGGGAACGGGTCTGGATACCGCTGTTTACTGCAACATGGACACTATGAACAAGCTTCTCGCGGCAGCCGAAGCAAAAGGTATCAGCCACAAAATCACAAGCAACGACGATTCCGTCGTTTCCGCGGTCTATATCAAGGTCAAAGACGGATATGATATTGACACGGTGAATACGGCGCTGACCGGCAAATTGCGCAAAGTGACGGCCGTCAGGACCCGTTCCATGATTACCGGCGTTTCCGACAGCCTTGCCGGCGTCAGCCGCACGATCACGACCATGGTCATCGTCATCTGGGTGCTTGCCTTTGTTATTCTCCTGCTCGCCTATATCCTGATTGTCCGCGAACGATCCAGGGAGTTTGCGGTGCTTCGTCTTCTCGGGGCATCCAGAAAGATGCTCGGGCGAATGGCCCTGCTGGAGTCGGCTGCCTGCGGACTGCTGGGCGGTATCCTGGGCGTCGTTGCTGCTGCTGTCGGGGTCTTCGCCTTTGCTTCTCTGATCGAAAACAGCCTTGGATTACCGTACCTGATGCCGGCGTTTTTCTCGGTGATTCTTCTGGCTGCCGGTACGGTCCTTTTGTCCGTCGCGGTTTCAGCGGCTGCCAGCGCGATATCAGCCTGGCGGCTCAGCCGCGTGAATCCCGGCACGGCCCTGAGGGAGGGAAACTGATATGATCCTGAAAGCCGACAACATCAGCAAAACATTTTTCCGGAGTACCGGCAGCGCCAACTACTTCTATGCGGTATCTCCCCTGAGCCTGGAAGTACCTTCGGAATCCGTGACCGTGCTGACGGGACGGAGCGGATCCGGGAAAACGACGCTGCTGAATATGCTTGCGGGGATTCTGGAACCCACGGAAGGGAAGGTCCTGCTGGACGATACGGATCTGTACAGCCTGAAAGACGATGCGCTTTCCAGTTTCCGGAACGAAAGGATCGGCGTGGTTCCCCAGGGCAGAAGCGCTGTTGATACGCTGACGGTCATGGAAAATATCCTGCTGCCGGCAAAACTGTACGGAAAAAACGCGCCTGCGGAGGAGGTCCGTCAATGGATGAAAGACTTCGAGATCGATCATCTTGCCGAAGCGATGCCCCGGGAGCTTTCCGGGGGAGAACTTCGCCGCATGGCCATCATCCGGGCGATTGTTCAGGACCCGGATATGCTGTTTGCCGATGAACCTACGGGAGACCTGGATGACGAGAACACGGAAAAGGTGCTGGCTGCTTTATATTCCTTCGCGCATGACCGGAAGAAAGCCGTTTTTATCGTTACCCACGAGAATGACGCGCTGAAGTATGCGGACAGGGCTTTCAGAATGGAAAAAGGCCGGATCGATCTTCAGGAGAATTAATCCGGCAGTTGCGTTTTTTTCGCATTCTGTCAAGTATGAGATAAAAACAGAATAGTTCCTGAACAGACTATATTGAACTTACATAAACATCAAAGTACAAAAATGGCGGAACCGATTGAACCGCCACAGCATAGGGATGATTGTATACTAATCACTCAAACTTCCCACATTGAAAACCATTATTGAACCTTGAAAACTATACAAGAACCAAGTCAAGAATAGGTTATGCTGCATATCGAAGCGCATGTTGATAGCTAACCGGAAGTCGATCGTAGAACTTTGATACGAACTCGGTCAATTGATCATCAGTAAGCCCGAATTGTTCCTGCATCGTCTGCAGCATTATGTCAACGATGATCTGAAGAGCTTCGCACAAGGCGATATCTTCCATTTCATCGACCATCAGGAGGAATAATTCGCTGATCGTTCGGTCATCTGTGTTGCACCGCTGTTGTAGCGACAAGAACATGTATCGGATAAAGACCAGCGACACATGAGCAGTCAATGCGTCATAGGACAGGCAATGGCACTCAGAACTCAGATGAAGCATTGATTTGCATGCTTTGAAGAATACTTCGATCTCCCAGCGTTTTCCATAAATTCGTGCGATTTCCTCATCGGAAAGAGAAGTATCAGTACTCAAGAAGGCAACCCAATCCTTCTTCTTGTTCCGATTCCGGAAATACACAATCTTCACGGGGAGAGCAACCTTCTTATTGTCCAGCAGATTGACGGTGACAGAGAGCAAGCATTTGGCACGGCCGCGTCTCTTCTTGGACACATCGTAGATCTGTTTGAGGGTCATGTACTTCCCTTCGAATTCGTAGAAAACCTTAGGCGATTTCTTGACCATAGCGATAGTATGGAGCTTGCATTCCCTGTAAATCCGAAGAATGCTCTTGGGTGTAGAGAACCAAGTATCGAACAGAACATACTTGGCGCGATGCCCTACTTTCAAAGCACTTTTC
>Ga0265298_10010345_pt1 | contig 11041 bp, 10 predicted proteins | sample AusTroGonzalo_MG_3_FD_193486 | JGI IMG/M metagenome (GOLD analysis project Ga0265298, IMG submission 193486) | Bovine rumen microbial communities from tropical cattle in Woodstock, Queensland, Australia - Gonzalo_01 | ecosystem: Host-associated > Mammals > Digestive system > Stomach > Rumen ...
CCTCTCAGTTCCACCGCAGGGATATCCACCCGGAGCATCTCCGCCCATTTTCTCATCTGCTCATCCGTCGGGGCATGCAGTCCTTCAAAGGGAACCGTATCACGGTCCGTGAACTTCTGCAGGTAATAATGCTTCGCCCCTCTGATCCACTGCCCGATCTGTTCGAAGCTTCGGTCGTCATGCAGTTCCGCCACCACGGTCGTGCGGAACTCATAATCCGTTTCGCCGTTCATCAGCAGCGAAACGCTTTCCCGTACCGGTGTCAGATCCATCTCCGGCAGTCCGGCCGTCTCCGCATAGCGTTCCGGGCTGTTCTTGATATCCATGGCTACATACTGGACCAGGCCTTCTTTGATCATTCGCTCCAGCCGGTCCGGATGCATCCCGTTCGTATCCAGCTTCACCGGATATCCCAGTTCCCGGATTTTTGCCGTCAGTTTCGGCAGGTCTTTCTGCAGCAGCGGTTCCCCGCCTGTAAAGGCAACGCCGTCCAGCAGTCCCTGCCGCTTTTTCAGGAAGGCAAGCAGTTCTTCGTCGTCCATCACGGCCGGCGCCGTCCCGTCCAGCAGTTCCGCATTATGGCAGAAGGGGCAGCGCATATCGCAGCCGCCAAAAAAAACGGTGCAGGCCACCCGTCCCGGGAAGTCCAGCAGCGTCATTTTCTGTAAACCGTGTATTTTCATTCCCATTTTTCCCACTCTTCCGGCTGATATCCCTGCGTCATTTTGTTCCCGTTGCGGACAATCGGCAGTTTCAGCAGCCACGGATTCTCCTGGATCGCCGGAATCAGCATCTCCGCCCTGTCATAGTAGCAGGCGGGATGCTCCTTCACCTTTTTGTCTTCCCGGTCAATCAGGTTCTCCATCCCGATGGCAGAAAGCATCAGCCGGATCTCCCGCTCCCCGAGCTTATGCTTCTTCAGATCCAGCGCCTGAAACGGAATCCGCCGTTCCTTGAACCAGCGTTCCGCCTTCTGCGCGTCAAAGTTTTTCTTGCCGCAGTAGATCTGGATGTTCATGTTCCGTCCTCCTCAGCTGCGAATATCTTTTCCCTCCAGGGTAATGACCTTCCAGTGGTTCCTGTCCCGCAGCCGCGATGCGATCCGTTCCGTATACCGTCCCTGCAGTTCCTCCATCGTCAGATTCGTGGAGATAATCGTGGAGAGCCCGCTGTTCAGCCGTTCGTTCAGCAGGTTGAACAGCTGTTCCACCGTCACGTTCTGCATCAGCGGTTCGCTGCCGAGATCGTCGATCATCAGCACGTCGATCTCCGCGAGTTCTCCCGCGCTCTCCTCATTGGAGAAATAGGCCTTCCGGACAAGTTCCAGCAGTTTGTACGAGCTGATGATCAGCACATTCACATTCCGTTCGATCAGCCGCTCGGCGACCGCGTGCAGTAAAAAGGTCTTTCCGAGTCCGGACTTCCCGGTCAGCAGCATATTCCGGCATTGGACATCCGGATACCGGTCAGCCCATTCCCTGCAGTCGTCCCGGCGTTTCTTCATCAGCATCCGCTGGCTGTAGTTCTTTCCCGGAAGCGGTTCATCCGGAAAAAGAGACAGGTCAAAGGTCTCAAAGCTTTCCCGTTTTTCGCCGTTCAGGCCGATCGTTGCCCGCAGTTTCTGCCGGTATGCTTTTTTCAGGCATTCGCAGGGTTCTTTGATCAGTTCACCCGTTCTGCCCGTATCCTGGCAGGCCGGACAGCGGTAGACCGGCGCCAGATAATCCGCCGGAAAACCGGCGGCTGTCAGCTTTTCACGGATTTCTGCGTTAAGCCGTTCCATCTTCTCCGGCAGGTTTTCCGTTTCGGCGTTCCCTTTCAGAATCGCCCTCAGCGTTCCGAACACAAGGTTTTCCCGTTCCAGCACCAGTGCATGGATTTCAGGCTGTTCCGTCCGGATCTTTTCCTTCCGGACTCTTTCAGTCCGTTCGTTCTCCGCGCGGATCTGATCATATTCGGCTTCCAGCTCCCGCAGCAGGTCTTCACGCATCGGGCTTTCCTCCGTTCTCTTTGAGCAGGTATTCTTCCATTTCCCTGTCCTGCTGCGCGATCAGTTCATCCTGTACGCCTGAATAGTCGCGCTGATCATACTGCTGGGCGCTCACGGTTTTGGCAGGTTTTGTTTTTCCCGCAGCCCGGTACTGTTTCCGTTCCTTCGCCGCCTGCTCAGGCGTGGTAATGCCTTTCTCCCGGTAGCTTTTCAGGATCGTATCCAGATAGATCATCGGGATATTGGCGTCAGAAGCCAGAGCCGCCGCAGCCATGATCATCTCCCGGCTGAATCCCATGTCTTTTTCCCATCTGGTAATGAAACTCCGGTCTGTTTTGCTGATCCGCGCGGGGTTCATTCCCCAGGCGGACCGAAGCTCCCGGATCAGGTCTGTCTGGCTGTGGAATGCCTGCACATAGGCATTCACCTGTTCGCCGGTCTCGAGTCCCTTTGCTTTCCAGCTTTCCAGCAGCTTCAGGACGTCTTCAGGCCCTTTTCCGCTGTGGCCGCATTCGCGGGCTGCGGTCAGGATCACATCCTGGGGATACAGTTTCGCCATCCCGTCGTACAATTCCAGGTTCTGCGGCGTGACTTCTCCGTATCCCAGTTCTTTCAGCACTTCACGCAGCGCGTCTGAACGCTTGCGTGAGCGGATGACCTTGTCTTTGTTCAGTTCGCCGTCTGTTCCGTTCTCCCGGCGCATGCCCTTGAGGATTCCGTCCAGGTATCCCATACTCGGGTCGCCCTTTGCTGTCAGCTTGACCGCTTCGTCGATCGCGTCCGGAGTAAAATGCCATTCCTTTGTCCACTTCAGGTACATATTAACCTGTGCTTCGGAAGGCAGGTTCCGCTTGCCGAGTTTTTTCAGAATCCCCCGGACGGCTTCATAGGCCTGCCCGTCCCGGGTAAAGAACTCTTCCGCCGCGTCCACCGTGCGGATATCCTCTTCCGCCATGCGTACGGCAACTTTTTCCGCGTCGGCGATTTTGAAGTTCCGCCCCTTGACCTCCACCATATGGTTCAGCAGCATCACAATCACTTCGGTCGGAAGCTTCATGTCCTCCCGCCACTCAAAGCATTGGCTCAGCTCGCTGCCGTGCAGCCTGCGCACCTTGTCGAAGGCGGCATACACGGCGTCGCTGAAGGCTTCGTATTCCGGATCCTTCGTCTCTCCGCCGGAAAGATCCTTCTGTTTGATGTTGATGTACTGCCATTTCGGCGGTTTGTCGCTGACGCGCCGGATCAGTCCCCGCCGCTCCCAGTAGCGGAACGCGGCGGCGACGTCGTCTTCCGTCATGTTCAGTTCCCGGCTCATCCGCCCGAGGTTCATGTCATCTTCGGGATGATAGCAGCGCATCAGTCCGTAAAGGTAGACCTTCACATAGTCTCCCTTGGCATCCGGCAGGTATTCCAGGATAAACTGGTTCTCCACCGGGGTAATATCGAACATGGCGTACCGCTCGTCAAACCCGAACATATTTCCTCTCTTTCCGGTCCGGTCAGGCGGGATGATCCTCCAGGATCGCCGCCGCGGCCTTCTTCCCGGCGCCCATGGCCAGGATAACGGTTGCGGCGCCGGTCACGGCATCGCCGCCGGCATAAACGTCCTTCTTGCCCGTCCGTCCGTTCTCGTCTGCCCTGATTCCGCCCCATTTTTCCGTGGGCAGGTCCGGGGTGGTCTTCTTGATCAGCGGATTCGGGCTGTTTCCGATCGCGACGATCACGGTCTCCATCGGCAGCTCGTAATCGCTTCCCTCGATCGGCACCGGCCGTCTTCTCCCGCGTTCATCCGGCTCGCCCAGTTTCATCTCGATGCAGCGGATCGATTTCACAAAGCCGTTCTCGTCCCCCTCGATGGAGGTCGGAGCCGTCAGCAGATGGAAATGAATGCCCTCTTCCTTCGCGTGGTGGATTTCCTCCGCCCTGGCCGGCATCTCCGCCTCGCTCCGCCGGTACAGGATGGTCACTTCGGAGCCCAGTCGCTTTGCGCAGCGGGCCGCGTCCATCGCCACGTTTCCCCCTCCGATAACGGCCGTATGAGCGCCGATCTTGACCGGTGTGTCGTGCTCCGGGAAAGTATAGGCCTTCATCAGGTTCAGCCGGGTCAGGAACTCGTTGGCGGAGTATACGCCGCAGAGGCTTTCCCCGGGAATCTTCTGGAAGTTCGGAAGTCCGGCGCCGCTGCCGATGAATACCGCGTCGTTGCCTTCCTCCAGCAGTTCGTCCACCGTAAAGGCTTTGCCGGCCACCGCGTTGGTAATGATCTTCACGCCCAGTTCCTTCAGGCTGCTGATTTCTCTCTCCACCAGCGCCTTGGGAAGCCGGAATTCCGGAATGCCGTACATCAGCACGCCGCCGGCCGTGTGCAGCGCTTCATAGACCGTCACGTCCCAGCCGGCTTTGGCCAGTTCGCCCGCGCAGGTCAGCCCTGCGGGTCCGCTGCCGATGACCGCCGCCTTTTTCCCGCAGGCGGGCGCTTTCTCCGCCTTCGCCTTGCCGGCTGCCATCGCGGTATCCGCCGCGAACCGTTCCAGCCGGCCGATGCCGACGGGCTCGCCCTTGATCCCCCGGACGCACTTGCTCTCGCACTGGGATTCCTGGGGACAAACCCGCCCACAGATCGCGGGCAGCGCGTTCTGGGAGCGGATCACCTGATAGGCGCCTTCAAAGTCGCCTTCCTTGATCTTGTCGATGAAATCGGGGATCGGCACGTTCACCGGGCAGCCGGTCACGCAGGGAGCATTCTTGCAGTGCAGGCAGCGCTGCGCTTCCTCCACGGCAATCTCCGGGGTGTATCCCAGGGCAACTTCCTTGAAGTTTCCGGCCCGGACCTGAGGGTCCTGCTCAGGCATGGGATGTTTCTGCAGACTCATATTTGCCATTGTTATCTCTCCTCCCCGGTCAACCGGCACGCATGCGTTTTCATCGGTTTCTCTTTGGCCTTCGCTTCTTCCGGCCGGAACATGCGTCCCCGCGCCATTGCCTCGTCAAAGTCCACCAGATGCCCGTCGAAATCCGGACCGTCCACGCAGGCAAACTTCGTCTCCCCGCCGACCGTCAGGCGGCAGCCGCCGCACATGCCCGTTCCGTCGATCATGATGGGGTTCATACTGACGATCGTTTTGATCTTCGGCTCTTTGGTCATCTCGCATACGGCTTTCATCATCGGCAGCGGGCCGATCGCGATCACGGTATCGTACCCGCGCCCGGCGTCAAGCTGCTTCTGCAGCGCCTGGGTCACAAACCCTTTGTTGCCGTTGCTGCCGTCGTCCGTCATGATGATCAGGTTGGTGCAGGCCGCTTCCAGTTCATCCTTCAGGATGATCAGGTGCTCGTTCCGGAACCCGACGATCAGGTCCACCTCCGCGCCGGCGTCATGCAGCGCCTTCGCCTGCGGATAGGCAATGGCCACACCCAGGCCGCCGCCGATCACCGCGCAGCGGCGGATCCCTTCTGTATGGCTCGGCTCACCCAGCGGTCCGACAAAATCCTGCAGGCTGTCGCCCTCATTCAGCGTGTCCAGCTTTTCGGTCGTATAGCCCACCTTCTGGAAGATGATGGTCACGGTTCCCTTTTCCCGGTCATAGCCGGCGATTGTCAGCGGGACCCGTTCCCCCTCTTCGTCAATCCGGAAAATGATAAACTGCCCGGGCTTTGCCTTCCGGGCCACCAGCGGCGCCTCGATTTCCATCAGCGTTACCGTTTCGTTCAGAACGCGCTTTTTGACAATAGGATACATACCTTCTCCTCCAATTGCATAGGAATACGGATTATTTTACCCTATCCGGTTTTCTTTCGCAATGTACTTTTCAAAAGAGAACAAAACTTAGACGGCCTTATCCATGTCGAAAATGAGCTGCCATCCTTTTTCGTCGTTTCTGACCTCATGGGTGTTGATCGGCGCACCCATGTCAACCGCCGGCGCGCCGGCCAGGCGCTCGTCGGTCATAAACTCCAGGAACTCCTTCAGTTCCCTGCCTTCTCTCCTCATCGGCTGGTGGGAACAGATCACGCTCCGGATCTCTCTTTCGTTTTCTTCCTCAAGGGTACGGATCAGTTCCTTCATTCTGTTCCGCCAGAGATTGGCCGCGACCGATGTCGGGAACCACATCCACGTGCAGGGATTCCAGTCGTCGCCTGTCAGCAGCAGGTCCTTTGCCTGCACATACAGCACAATACTGCCCGGCGTATGTCCCGGCACTTTGATGACCTGTACTTCCAGTCCCCCGAGATCTTCCCGCCTGCGTTCAAAAGGTCCCGCTTTTTCATTAAATCGGATTGCTTCCGGCAGGGCAATCTCCGCCGTCATGAAATCCTCCGGCACGGGGACGTTTTGTTCCTTCGCCTGCGCCCTGACCTTCGTACGCTGTCCCGTCCCGGTCCTTTCCAGGAATTCTTCCATGTCCTCCGCGCACAGACAGGTCTTCGGGAACCATCTGGCGCCCAGCATATGGTCGTGATGCCCGTGGGAAAGCAGTACCGTCACCGGCTTCTCCGTCAGTGTCGCGATAAAAGCATTCACGTCCTCCATTCCGTATCCGGTATCGAACAGAACAGCCCGCTCGCTGCCTTCGATCAGGGTAAAGCCGACGCCCATCGTCTCCGTGATATGCCGGATTCCCGGAAAGATCTGATTTACCTTGTACATTTTTCTTGACCGCCTCTGCATGGTTTTGAACGGTTTTCCGTCTCAGAAAATATCGGCGTTCAGGTCTACCCAGATGGCCGGGCGCGCCACGCCCCCGCCGTAATGGTCAGCCGCGGCGGATACGTGGGAGTTCTGCAGTGAACCGTTGCCGATCACATGGGCCGCGCGGTATTCATAGCGGCCGGGGGAACGCAGCCACCATCTGCCCGCAGGTTCCCCGTCTGCTGTCAGATATTTGTTGTTTTCCCATGCGCTTTGGGCAATCGCGTAAGGGGTCGGGGCCACCCGTGCTTTGATATTCTGTTTGTTTTCGGGGGTTACGTCCAGGTATTTTTTCGCTTCGGCGCAGCTCAGCAGGAAAACCATGTCCTGTGTGTCGTTCCCGCTCACCACGTCAGCCCACTCGATATATCCCTGTTCCGGACTGTTGTCCACCTCCGTCAGCAGGATAGCATCCTGTTCCTTCGCGTCAAAGGCGGTTTTCAGAAACTCATTGTTCAGCCAGCGCCTCAGGGAGCATTCCTCCCAGGTGATCGGTTCATAACGATGATTGTACTGTTTCGCATCCAGGCCGTACTTGCTCAGCAGCAGCGCCCTGGGGTTCTCCCCGTCAACCACATCCAGTACGATCCATTCGATTGCCTCCGGGCCGTTCGACAAATCATTGTCCTGTTCATACCGGCCGAAAGTAACGATATTCCCGACGGTCCTGAAGCTTTCCGCCTTTGCTTTGCCGCCCGTGTTTTCAGCGCAGGCCGTCACGGTTCCGGCCAGGAACAGCGCCGCGATCATGACAATGATGATTCTCCTGAGTAAATCCGCCTTCTTCATGGTCCTTTTTCCTCCGATTCATGTTTCCGGGTTATTCACCGGAATAGTCCCCATAATACAGGTTGTAAACCGCGCTTTCCGGAATCCAGATCCGGTGGCTTCCGTCATAGCCGTCGTCCTCATACCAGTATTCCACGTCGACGTATCCGTTTTCCCTTCCGCGGATCGTACCGACCGCGGATCTGCTAATGGAGATATTGGCTTTGGCATAGTTGCCGCCGGGGCCGAACCAGGTGTCTGAGGTTGGATAGATATCGCAGTCACAGATCCGCTGATCTTCCTTCACTTTGTTCAGATCCACGTCTACCCGTTTCACGCCGGTCCAGACCCGGTAGCTGTTCTTGTTCCCGTTCCGGAAATCCACCTGGACCCACCATATGCTCCCGTCATAGCTCTTCCGCAGCACTTTGACCGTCTGGTTCTGCCAGTTGCTGCCGAAGAAGGTGCCGGGCTCCGCGTATTCCGTTCCGGGGCCGGAACGGGTCGCCAGTTTCATCAGCAGATTGCATCCGGTGATGCTCGGATCGCTGTCATAGATTACCGCGGCCTTTTCTCCCTGGGCCGGCTTTGCGCTTGCTGCCGGCGCTTCACGTACAAGCATCACCTCAGACAGGCATACGTCCTTCGGGAAGGAACTTCCCTTGTAAATGGTCCACGGGAAGATCCGGACCGATACGACGTTCTCCCGGTGGCCGAAGCTGAACCGCTGCCAGCCGGTCCGGCTCTCATCCTTCAGCGTCATCGCCTGGGCATCCTGATATTTTGTTTCCCCGCTGTACAGGAAATCGATGCGGGTTTCCTGAAGTCTTGAATTGATCGGATACTGGTCTCCGCCTTTGTCGTTCACGCCCCAGAATCCGTTCTTGAACCAGATTTCATCCATCGTCTGCGGTGTGTCAAAAGAAAGGCTGATCCACGTTTTACCCTTCAGGCCTTTCTTTGTGGAGAACTGCCAGCAGGTCGTCTCGTTCCCGTCAATCGCGTTTCCCGGGATCCAGAGATTCGGGTTTTTCTTGTTGGCGATATAACTGGTGGCATCCACTTTGTTCGGAATCACTTTGACCCGGTCTGTTTCGCCCGGAATCTGTTCCAGATTCTCGTTCACGGCTGCCTGAGGCGCTGTTTCAGGAGCCGGTTTGCTTCCGTCCGGACGCGGCGTCGCGCAGTTAGAGCAGAATTTCCCGGTGTTTCCCTCCTGTCCGCAGTTCGGGCACGTCCAGTCTTCGGAGGGCCGGGCCGTGGCGCAATTGGAACAGAAGTTCCCGTTGTTTCCGGTTTGCCCGCAGTTCGGGCAGGTCCACTCGCCGTCAGCCGATGACAGGAGCGGCATTGTCAGCAGCAGTACCGAGAGGATCAGCGCAATCAGTCTTTTTTTCATCTGGTTCTCCTCCTGTTCAGCAGGTCATATATGCAGGTGCTTGGTTGTTCATCTGCTATTTTAATATACAACACAAAGCATGACAAGAATGTTTTTTTGAAAAAGAGAAGGGATGCCGTCCGTAAACAGCATCCCTTTGTTTCGTATGTCTTTCTTATCCTTTGTAGCCGATCTCGTCGGCAAGCTTCTGCTCGATGACGACGGTAGCATCTCTGTGCATCCGCATGAAGGTGCAGGGGCACTTCGGATCAATCTTGTCCTCAATCAGGAGCTTCGTGGCAGCTTCCTGTTTGTTGCCGCTGATGATCATCAGCAGGCGCTTGGCCCGCATGATATTGCCCATGCCCATGGTCACCGCGCGGGTCGGCACGTCTGCCTTGCTGGCGAAGAAGCGCTTGTTGGCCTCGATGGTGGAATCGTCCAGTGTTTCCTCATGTGCGCCGTCGTAGAGGGTTTCTCCGGGTTCGTTGAAACCCAGATGGCCGTCGGGGCCGACGCCCAGCACCTGGATATCCACATCGGACTTGTCCAGGATCTCATTGAATTCCTTCAGGTTCGCGGCCACGTCGCCGGTTCCCTTGGCCACATAGGTGTTGGCCTTGTCGATGTTGATGTGGTTAAACAGGTTGTCGTTCATGAAGTAGCGGTAGCTCTGGTCATGCGTTCCGTCCAGGCCCACATACTCGTCCAGGTTTACGCTGTGCACCTTGCTGAAGTCAAGTCCTTCTTCCTTACAGCGGCGGGCCAGTTCCTTATACATGCCCACAGGGCTGGAACCGGTGGCCAGGCCGAGGGTACAGGCCGGATTGTCCCGTACGATCTTCTCGATAATGTCCGCTGCTTTCCTTGCGCCGTCTTCGTAGTCCTTTGCGATGATAACCTTCATGTTCATTTCCCCCTTGAAATGATTTATTATTATGTTATTCGTCCCTGTCGGAGCTTGTATTGCTACCGGAAAGTTCCCTTATTGCTTTTTAACAATGGTCCCGTTATCCTTCCAGATGCTCTTCTCCGGAATCGTTCCCCTTACGCAGGACGTGGGATATACGTTGGAATCCCGCCCGATCACCGTACCGGGGTTCAGCACGCTGTTGCATCCGACTTCCACCCGGTCGCCCAGCATTGCGCCGATCTTTTTCAGGCCGGTTTCGATCTTTTCGTCGCCGCACTTGACGACCACCAGCAGCTTGTCGCTCTTCACGTTGGACGTGATGGAGCCGGCGCCCATGTGGCTCTTGTAACCCAGGATGCTGTCTCCGACATAGTTGTAGTGGGGTACCTGCACGTTGTCGAACAGGATCACGTTCTTCAGTTCCGTGCTGTTGCCGACCACACAGTGATCTCCTACCAGCGCGCTCCCGCGGATGAAAGCCCCGGGCCGTACTTCGGTCTCATGGCCGATGATCGCCGGCGCGCCGATATAGTTGTTTGGATAAATCTTCGCGTCCTTCGCAATCCAGACGTTCTCGCTCACTTCGTCATACTCGTCCTTCGGCAGCGTCTTGCCGAGTTCGATGATGAATTCCTTGATCTTGCCCAGCGCCTCCCAGGGATATTCCGTGTTTTCCAGGATCGGGGCCGCCTTGGTGTGGGTCAGATCGTAAAGATCCTTTGTTTTCAGCATTACTTTTTCACCTCAATCAGATGTCCGCTTTGTTTCATGGCATCAATGATGGAATCTACCTGTTTCTCACATTCTTCCGTGCTTCCGGCTTCCGACATCACACGCAGCACCGGCTCCGTGCCGCTCTTGCGCAGGAGCACGCGTCCGCTGTCGCCCAGCGATTCCGTGCAGGCATTCACCGCGTCCATGACCTTCTGGTCCGCCAGGGTCCCGTCCTTGTCGTCCACCACAACATTCTTGAGGACCTGCGGATACATCTTACATCCGGAGGCCAGCACGGACAGGGGCAGCTGCGTGTCGATCATGACTTCCATCAGCATGATGGCCGTGATCAGGCCGTCGCCGGTGCGCGCATGCTTCCGGAAGATGATGTGCCCGCTCTGCTCGCCGCCGATCAGGTGGTTGTAGGCCTTCATGTTCTCATATACATAGCGGTCGCCCACGGCGGTCTTTTCATAGTTGATGCCGGCTGCGTCCAGCGCCTTGTACAGGCCGAAGTTGCTCATGATCGTGGTTACGACCGTGTTGCTCGGCAGCTGGCCCTTTCCCTTCAGGTACTTGGCGCAGATG
>Ga0265298_10010347_pt1 | contig 11040 bp, 9 predicted proteins | sample AusTroGonzalo_MG_3_FD_193486 | JGI IMG/M metagenome (GOLD analysis project Ga0265298, IMG submission 193486) | Bovine rumen microbial communities from tropical cattle in Woodstock, Queensland, Australia - Gonzalo_01 | ecosystem: Host-associated > Mammals > Digestive system > Stomach > Rumen ...
GGTCATTATATAGCCAGATCGTACATTCTGTCAAGAGAAAAATAGGGTACGCACCACCTCTCTCATCCTGGTATGTATTTTTCCTTTTACGTTCTTTCTGCTGTTTTCGTTTATCATCTTTAGCTTTTTGCCTGCCGGTAAATTCTTCACAGCAAAGGGAAAGCTTGACAACTGGCAGGCATCCGTCGTATACTTTTTTAGCTAATTTAGCTAGGTTTTGTAGGGAGGACAACGGTATGACAACGGTCAGCATGTTTGAGGCAAAAACAAACCTGTCCAGATATGTGGCTTCTGTTGTATCTCAGCAGGAGCCGTATGTTGTGATTACAAGAAATGGAAAGCCGGTCGCCAAAATTGTACCATATGAAGAAAATACGGAGAAACGTATCGGACTGGCAGAAGGCTGCATGCCGTATCTTTCCTCTCTGGATGATTTTAACAGTATTGATGTGGAAACAGAGATGGCAAACGGAGGAAACCTCTGATGAAAATACTGCTGGATACCCATATGATCATCTGGGCACTGACAAATGATCCTCAGCTTTCCTATAAAGCCCGGAAGATGATCTCGGATCCCGAGAATGTTGTCTGCTGCAGTACAGTTTCTCTTTGGGAAATAGCCATCAAAAATCAGAAGAATCCGGATAAATGTCCCTATCATGAAAAGAAGATCCTGGAGTATTGTCTGGCTGCCGGATACGAGCTGATTCATATTATTCCTTCGCATATACTGGCAATACGGAGTCTGAGGATCCTGGATGGAAAAACGTTAAGCAATCTGGATCCGTTTGACAGGCTGCTGATTGCGCAGGCAAAAGCTGAGGAATGCGTTCTCATTTCCCACGACAGGAACCTCGGGAATTATCAGGAGAAATGCATCTTTCCGGTATGAGTTTGATAAGACGGTTTTCCTGCCATCCTTATCCTCGTCTGATTACGGAAACCCGCGGACAATGAACAACAAAGCCGGCCCGGATGAATGCCGGAGGCGAGGTTGAATTTGAGTATGGCTTACCACCAGCTACCACATTTCCCGAATCAGCTTTGTCAGCCGGCGGTGCGTAACTACCCGCCGGGTAGACCGCTTGTTTCAATTGACATCAGTGCTGACAACACTTCCGCCGCAGGCGGTCGTCAGCGCTTCGCTCTTTCCGGAGGAGCATAGCAGAGGATATGACATTCTTCAACCTACGCTCCGTAGAGACGCCTCATTCCACGTAAGTCAGGGCCATCATCCAGCCATGTAATCACTCCATGATCATTCACGGATTTTGAATGAACGCCGATCCCTGTCAATCAACACACTTTGTGCCCCACAGGGCAGCTCCGGTTCCATCCAGCGCCGAAAAGCAGGGTACCCATGTCTTCTCTGAATGATTCCATGCGGTGTTCATAATACCGTGATACTCAATTCCGTTCAGATTGCATTCGAAGGTCTGCCCGTCCGCACAGTGCCATGTGCCTGTGAAATCGCCGGTAACGTCGCCGTTCGTCTCCAGCTGTACCATGCAGCTGCTGTGTTCAGTTTTATTGATGTCCCGTTCATGCAGAATGATTTTATAAGTTCCGGCCTGTTCCGAAGCCGGAACTTTTTCAGGCATCTCTCCGGCATAGCGCCAGGGAAGTACCACGGGCCATCCGTCTTTGTTCATCATCATCTGATGTACCCGCACCCTGAACTGCTCGCCGCGGCCCGCAAACCGGGTATGAAAAATCAGGAAATAACGACCCGTCTCCGGCTCATAAAAAGCCGAGTTATGGCCCGGGGACCGATAGGCTGTCCTTGCCGCCGTTTCTCCTTCGATAGGTTCAAAACAATATCCGCCCATCAGTTTAACGCCGTATCCTTCATAATCCGGATCGTTGAAAAAAGTGCCTGCCCTCCCGCCGCAGTCGATCATATCCTGTCCGAGGGCGTCCTCATAGGGGCCATCCGGATTGCGGCTTCGGCAGACCCGGATGTTATATCCGTCTGCTGCGTTCAGGCCGCCGAAGGATAAAAAGAGATAATAGTATTCCGTGTCCGGGCTGTAAAGAATGTAGGGTCCTTCAATCCGGGCGTGATTCTTGCCGAGAAGCTTTTTCCCGTATCCCTGTCCTTCCAGCGGGAAACCGGTCTCCGGATCCATCTGCAGAATATAGATACCGCCGGAATAGCTTCCGTATACCATCCAAAGCTTTCCGTCCCTGTCAAAGAAAGTGCAGGGATCAATCACGTTTGGAAGAACCGTGGCATTGTATCCGGGTCCGCCGCTCTTCAGAAAGATCCCAAGGTTTCTGAAAGGTCCCTCCGGCGAATCGCTGACGGCCAGCCCCAAGGCGCTGAGCGGACTGCTGCCTTCGCAGGTGCAATAATACAGATAATATTTCCCATCCTTCAGCTGCTGCACATCCGGCGCCCAGAAAGTGGTTGTCTTCGCGTATTGCAGCGCTTCCGCCATCTCTTCCTGAATGTTTTCGACAAGTTTGCAGCCTGTATCCGCGTTTCTCGAAAACATTTCCCATCGGATCAGGTCGCTGCTTTTTGCCGCGGTCATATGGCTGCCGTAGATATAGAATGTACCGTCCTCTGTCCGAATCACGGAAGGATCATGCACAGAAACCTCTTTGAACTTTGGCTCAGGAAGAGATGAATTCTCTGCCTGCCCCGGAGTGCATGGGAGCAGGCAGAGAAGAAGGCATATGCATAGGATAATCTTCATTTTTATTTCACCAGACGGATAACGTTCCAGGAAAGCGCGGGGAGCTTCACCGTCATGCGGCCGGCGTCAACCTTCGCTTTGCGGCCTTTGACGGGGGCAACTTCGTCCGGGTTTTCCTCGGTGTTGACCGCCTTCACGTCGTCATGATGCAGAACAATGTGCTCCGCCGGTGTCAGTTCGCCGAAGGCGCGCAGATCGCATTCCAGGGTGATGTCGTCCTTCAGGTCCCGGTTGACTGCGAAAATTGTTACGCTGCCGTCATCCCCGAGCGTCGCCGCGGCATCCACCAGCGGAACCTTCTCATAGTCTTTGCAGTCATAGACGGGGGAGGAAAGAATGGGCCGCAGGGAAGTTCCCCGGCCGTACTTCGACGCATGCATCATCGGCCAGAAGATGGTCTGCGCCCATACGCCGCCTCCGTTGCGGGTCATGATCGGGGCAATGACATTCACCAGCTGAGCCAGACAGGCAACCTTCACCCGGTCCGCGTTCTTCAGGAAAGTGATCAGGATCGCTCCCGCCAGCAGCGCGTCTTCGAAGTTGTAAATATCCTCCAGAAGCGGCAGGGCTCTGCCCCACTTGTCTGCCTTCCATACTTCCTGATCCTGCTGGTTGGAATGGTACCATACGTTCCATTCGTCGAAGGAAAGATTCAGCTTTTTCTTTGCGTGCTTTTTGCCACCGACGGCGTCGCAGATCGCGACGACTTCTTTGATAAAGTCGTCCAGATCCATGTTCCTGGCAAGGAAACCGGCCGTGTCATTGGTCGGATTTCCGTAATATCGATGAAGCGAAACATAATCCACATTCTCGTAGCATTCATCCAGCATTTGGTATTCCCAGCTGCCGTAGGTCGGCATGTCATGGGCTGCGCTGCCGCAGGCAACCAGTTCGATGGAGGGATCAACCCATTTCATGACCTTCGCAGCCTCGTTGGCCGTGCGGCCATATTCGTAAGCGGTCTTGTGTCCGATCTGCCAGGGGCCGTCCATCTCATTCCCCAGACACCACAGCTTGATGTCCAGCGGATTCTTTGCGCCGTTTTTGATCCGTAGGTCAGACCAGTAGCTTCCGCCCTTATGATTCGCGTATTCAACAATATTCCGGGCAGCATCCGGACCGCGGGTACCGAGGTTCACGGCATACATCACCTGCGTATCCGCCTTTTTCGCCCAGTCACAGAACTCGTGCAGCCCGACTTCATTGGTTTCCGTCGTAAACCAGGCAAGGTCAAGCCGCTTCGGCCGCTGCTCCCGCGGGCCGATGGAATCTTCCCAGTTGAAACCGGAAACAAAATTGCCGCCGGGATAGCGTACAACCGGCACCCCCAGCTTCCGAACCATGTCGATCACGTCCTGACGGAAGCCGTTCTTGTCCGCCGTCGGATGGCCGGGTTCATAGATTCCCCCGTACACGGCCCGACCCAGGTGCTCAATAAACGAACCGTAAATCCGAGGGTCAATCCGTCCGATGGAAAAATCTTTGTCCAGGATCATTGTCGCTTTTTTCATGTGTGTTCCGCCTCCCTGTAGCTGTTCTTTAAGTATTATATCAGATTTCTGGTTTCATTGACTCTTTCCGTCTGAAGAAAATTTTATCCTTTCACGGCACCCGCCGTCATTCCTTCCACGATAAAGCGCTGAGCAAACAGATAGATCAGCAGCAGTGGCAAAATCGCGAAGCAGGATCCGGTGATCATCAGGTCATAGTTGTTTCCGTAGGGTGACCATAAAGTGTTCAGACCGATCGGTATCGTGTATTTCTTCATGTCGGAAATCACGAGCATCGGCCAAAGCAGGGAGTTCCACGAACCCATACCGGTCAGCACCGTCATGGATGCATATGCGGGAATCATAGTCGGCACGATGATTCTGAAGAAAGTACCGTATTCCGTGCATCCGTCCACCCGCGCTGCCTCGATCATCTCATAGGGAATCCCGGTAAGGAACTGGCGGAAGAAGAAAACAGCGCTCATGCTGACCAGGAAGGGAAGAATCACTCCTGCATAGCTGTTCCGCAGGCCCATGGCGTTGATCTGCGTATACATGGGCAACATCAGGATTTCCAAAGGAACCATCATCACCATCAGTACGCACATGAACAGGAAATTTTGTCCCTTGAACTTATACTTGGCAAAACCGTAGGCCACCATGGAGGAGAACAGCAGCGTCAGCGAAGTCTGGATCACCACAACCAGCAGGCTGTTTCCATACCAGAGGAAATAATCATGGGGATTCAGTTCGCCGTTGGACATAACTCCGGTGAACAGATACGTCCAGGCTTTCAGATGCAGCTTCTCCGGGGTGGGATTCAGGTTCAGGCCGGAAACGAACAGCTCCGCCCCGCCCTTGAATGTCCCAAGAAGCAGAGCATACAGCGGGATCATGAACAGAATCGACAGAATGCCGAAAAAGATCCAGAGGGCAATCCTTCGCCCAAGATATCTCTTTTCATTCTTTTTGCTCATGCCTTCTCCCCCCTTCTGCCGATGGTTCCGGTGAGCCAGAGCTGGATGAGGGTGATAATCAAGCTGCCGACCAGCAGCACCAGGCCGACGGCGGAAGCAAATCCGAATTTATCAACCTTTTCAAAGCCGTAGCGGTAGAGGTAGCCCACAATCGTCAGGCCGTAGTTCTTCGGGGAATTGTTGCCGCCAAAGATCATGTAGCTTTCCGTGAACATCGAAAGACCGGCATATATGGAAATCGTCAGCACATAGATGGTGGTGGGTTTCAGCAGAGGCAGACAGATCTTCATAAATTTCTGGAAGGAATTCGCCCCGTCAATCTCTGCCGCTTCGTAAAGCTCGTTGGGGATTGCTTTCAGGCCGGCCATGTAGTAAAGCATATTCATGCCCGTCCAGCGCCAGAAGCACAGCAGCACCATGGCAAACATGGAAGTAGAGGCCCCCTTCAGCCAGGTAATCGGCTCCAGCCCAAAAAGCCCGCGTACCTGATTCATCAGGGCACCGTCCAGTTCGCTGAACATCATCCGGAAGATAATGCCCGCCACCACGACAGAACAAAGCACTGGCATGAAGGCAACCGTTTTGAAGAACTTCCCTGCCTTGCATATCTTGCTCTCCGCGACATAGGCCAGCACCATCGGCACCGGAATCAGAATGGCGCAGGTCAGCACCATGTAGGTCACGGAATTCTGCACGGCCGTGTAGAAGTTCTTATTTGCAAACATGTCCTGATAGTTTTTGAGACCAACCCAGGTGGTTCCCGCACCGGTGATCTCCTGGAAGCTCATCAGAACCGTATTGACAAACGGATAGGCAAAAAATACGACAAACGTGATGATAAACGGAGCAATAAAGACGTAGGGTGCCAGTTTCTGGGAGTAAAGAAGCTCCCGGTTCAGCGCGACAAAACCGGCAATCAGCAAAACTCCGGCGAGCATGACCAAAGCCCGTTGCCGCAGGAGTGTCAGACCGATGCGCTGAAAGAAGCTGTAGGTTCCGTCTTCAGCGGCCTGTCCGAAAAGATAGCCGCTCAGATCCCCGCCATTATCGTAGTTCCGGTCAAACTGAATGGATTTCCCCTGCAGGAGAAAAAGCGAAGTAACGCCGATCACCAGCAGGACAATCCCCAGGATCAGCAGAAAAACCGCTTTTTTCTTCCTGCCGTGCGTCAATTGTACTTGCATGCCCGGTCTTTCCTTTCTGTTTCGATTCGGTCCGTATGGTCTGATCTGTGGTTTTCGTTCTGCGGCGGAAATCCTCATGCGGATTCCTGCCACATAAAAGGCATGGGAGCAGACGCTCCCATGCTGATTGATTCAGAAGAATCAGAACAGGTCGCTGTCGATGGTTTCCTGAGCGGTCTCAAGAGCCTCGGCAGTGTCGGTGCCGTCCACATACACATCATTCCAAAGCGTGGTGCCCAGGTAGTTGTTGATGGTGGGGCTGATGGAGGTGGATACGATGAAGCCGATTTCACTCTTCAGCGGGATCAGAGCATCGATCGGATATCCGATGAAGTACTGGTTGAACTTGTTATCATCGGTCTTCATGATGGAAGCGTCATCCCAAATGGAAGTGTTGCAAGGGTCAAAGCCCAGCACGGACCAGATCTGAGCTTCGCCTTCAGGAGAAACCTTGGCAAACGCCAGGAACTCGGCGCACAGATCGGGATTGGTGCCGTTGGCATACACGACGGTACCGGTGCCGCCCTGACCGATGGAACGGATCTGGCCTTCTTCGAATACGGGGCAGGGAGCAACCACGTAGCGGTCCTTGCAGTTTTCGCCGATTTCATCGGTGAAGCGGCTCATGTACCAGAAGGGCATGATCACGCTGGCAATCTTGTTGTTGGCGATATAGGCCTTGCCTTCTTCCGTATCGGGCTGACCGCCAGGGCATACTTCGCAGATGCCGGCTTCCAGCCAGCTCTTCTGGGTGTCGATGATCTTGGCAACTTCGGGAGTGTTCACGGTCGCTTTGCCGTCTTCCTGCCAGTCTTTGCCCTGCTGGGCCAGCATGAGGGAAGCAACCCACTGGGTGCTGGTTTCCACGGTGCCCATCCAGGCATCCGGAACGGCAGCCTTCAGTTTGATGCCGGCTTCTTTCCAGTCGTCCCAGGTCTTGATGTCTTCATAGTTGATGCCGGCAGATTCCAGCAGCGCCTTGTCGTAGAAGCTCACCATCGCGCCAACGTGCAGGGGGGCGCCGTAGTATTTTCCATCCTTGGCATAGATCTCGAGGCGGGCCTTGACCAGGTCAGCCATGTAGGGGCTCAGGGCCTCGGTCAGGTCAACCAGCTTGTCGCTGAAGGCCAGGATGTTCGGGAACTGTCCGAGTTCGACGTCGCACATGTCCGGAGCGCCTTCGTCAGACTGCAGCGCAACCTTGAACTTGTTGTGCATGTCGTCGTATCCGATGGTGGTCACTTCCACCGCGATCGGGCGATCGGGGTTTGCTTCGTTCCAGCGGGCAGCCGCCTTCTCGAAGAAATCCTGATGCTGCGCGATAAATGTCCACATCGTCAGGGTGGTGGTGTCGGCTGCGGACGCGAAAGAGCTCACGCTCAGCAGCAGGCACAGGGTCATTGCCAGAGCCAACAGTTTCTTCATAGTGGGTATCCTCCTTTTTATTATTGATGAGCCTTCATTGCTCATTCAATTCAGATTCGCGACCAAATTTGTCTTATTTGGTCTACATTAACCTTAACATGAACGTTAATGTAAATTTCGGGATCATCATAACATCCGGGAAAGGCATCTGTCAACCCCCTTTTTTTAAATTTGTTCTCTTTTTTTTATACTTTTGTTCTGTCTCCCTTTTTTCATTTTTTGACATTTATTTCCTGACGTGGTACGATGAAAAAACTTTGAGACCGCATGGAGGTTTGATCATGGGCAGGGCTTCAGGACGGGTAACGCTGGAGGATGTGGCAAAGGCTACAGGTTACACGATTAACACGGTGTCCCGCGCCTTGAAAAACAAAGAGGACATCAGCAAGGAAACATGCCGGCATATTCAGACAGTTGCCCGGGAGATGGGATATGTTCGAAACTATATCGCAAGTTCGCTGCGCAGCGGCCGCACTAAAACCATCGCCTTGATCTCCGGAACACTGACAAACCAGTTTTATGTGATCCTGGCGGATCGACTGCAGCGTGAAGCTTTCCGTCTGGGATATACCCTGATGATTCTGTGCTCCCAGGATGATCCTGAAATGGAAGTCAACACAGTGGAAATGGCTCTGTCACGTCAGGTAGACGGCGTATTAATCATTCCCTGGTCCGACACTTCTCCTGCGCTGACCCTTTTGCGCGAAAGCGGAATCCCGTTTGTGCTGCTAAACCGTCCTGCGAATGATAATCGGGATGATTGTATTCTGTGCGACGAAGAACAGGGTGGTTACCTGGCCGGCAGGCACCTGATCGAAAAAGGGCATCGAAAACTGGCGATGATCTCAGCTCAGAACGTCATCTATGCAACGGAAATGCGTCTGAAAGGCTTCCGGCGTGCCTGCGCCGAGGCTGGAATTCCGGATGCGGATACTGACTTTGCGATTGTGAAGAGTGAAGAGGATATCGCTGCTCAATTGCTTAGATGGAAAGAACAAGGCATTACAGGCCTGTTTTCCTTCTGTGATTCGGAAGCCTGGCTGGAAATCTCAATCATGGAGCAATATGGCCTGAGAATTCCCGGGGATATGTCTATTGTCGGTTTTGACAATATCCAGGGGTATATTCATTCCCCGGAACCGATTTGTTCCATTGATTCGGATTTTCAGAAGGAAGCGGTCGTTGCTATTGATATGCTGCGAAAGCGGATCCATGATTCTTCTCTCCCTCCCCAGCGCGTCATCCTTCCGGTAACGCTTGTATGCCGCGAGAGCTGCTAATCTGCCGGATGTCTGTTTGCATGACAAGATCGTTCATTAAAAGCACGTTCGCCTTCGGAAAACAACGGGGCAGCTATATACTTTCATCTCTGACATTCGCCTCCTGGTCCTTGATTGGGGTCATTCAACAATGACACATGTGGTTACGGTTTCTTCGATAAGATCTTCACAGGCGGCCATCCCGAAATAAGGAGTCCCATCCTTCCGGAAATGAACTCTCCGGATCCCGTCGCAGCGGAGTGTTTCCCGGATGTCAGTTTCTCCGTGGTAGGCAATCATAAGCTCGCCTTCCTCATTGGTGAAGAAGGAATTGTGTCCGGGCCCGTATTCTCCGGCCACCGAATAGAAAGTCAGAACTGGCGTCACACTTTTGGTCCAGGATCCCGGATCCAACAGATTGCTTTCAGTACTGGCGGTCAGCAGCCCGAGAGCGTAAGTGTAGCGGTTGGCTGATCCGCCGGAATAGGTTACGTAGATCATCCCGTCCTTTTCGAAGGCATAGGGGCCTTCGTTGTTGATCGTTCCTTCCACGTTTTCCCATCCAAATAAAGGGCGGGACAACAGCACGGGATCCGTCGTGAGGCGCCATGGTTCCCGCTCATCGATGGAGGCGATATACAGCATGGATCCCGAATCCAAAGGAGTTCCGATGTGCTCCCGATAGGACCAGATCACATAGGATCCGCTTTTCGCACGGATAAAGGTCATATCCAGGGTGATGGGGCCTTTCGCAAGGGGCGTTCCGTCTTTTCTGACAACGCGGGTAGGGTTTTCCCAGCCGTTCTCATCCGTCATTTTCCCTGTTTTCTTTCGCTTCATCATGTGACACTGGGGACCCCAGGCATGGCCGCTGACTGCAAAGAGAATATACAGTTCTCCGCCGATCACATGAAATTCCGGAGCCCAGAAGGTTTGCTCAAACCCGCGCTCTGGACTGAAGGGAAGAATCAGGTGCTCCTGAACACCATCGGCGAACAGATCGTGGACGGTATCCGCCTCCCGAAGATACAGACCGATGTCATCCAGATTGTCATTGGTGGAGATGTAGTACCATTTCCCTTCCCAGGGAAAGATCACAGGGTCTCCGTAACCTTTGGCCAGTGGGAAACGGAAATGCTGCTGACGCATTGTTCCGTTTACGTGATATGTACCGGGCCTGTCAAAATGAATGGATTCTGTCGCCCAATGGACTTTCTTTTCTCTGACAGATCCGTCGCTGTATGCAAGCTGAGCCTGAATTCTTTCCAGATCCTGAAGGGACTGGGCATGAACTGTTTCCGGCACAGAGACTCCGGTATAAACAATGGGGGTCCAGTAGCGAAGGGCTTCCTCAGCGAGTGCCGCGTCAACCGAAAGGGTATCTGATATGTTCCCGGAAAGGACAAATTCGCTGTCTGCCGGCCCGGCTGATTCAAAATGAATCAGGTCACGGGTTGTCCAGAGAAGCAGCTTTCCGGAGACGGATGGATCGGGATCTCCGTTTTCGAGGATCCGTTCGCCGCAGATTCCAATCACACCGTCCGGCAGTTGGAAAATTCTGGGACTCCGGATGCCCAGGGGAACAATGGTATTATCCGGGGCAATTCGGCCTTCCGCAAACAGAATTCCGTAGTTTTTGTTGAAAGGGATAGGTTGGGCGTTGTCTGCCATGACGGACAGATGAATGCTGTTCGCGAGGCCTGCAGGGTAACAGTCCGGATCAACGGGTCTGGTATAAACACGGATTTTTACCCGGCGGGGAAATTCCCTGAGAGAAACCTCCTGCTTCATTTGGAACGAATCACTTCCCTTTCTGTACTTTCTGTTTGAACAGTCCATGCTGATTACAGTAATAGTACAGCCATCCCGTTCCGCAAAAAAAGAATCTCGCTTCCGCGTTTCCTTCCGGATACAGCGCTTTGATTTCGCAACGGTCAGATGTCATGTACGCGGCAAACGACAGATAATGTTCCTTGCTCATGGGATGATCTGAAGAAATGTAA
>Ga0265298_10010348_pt1 | contig 11039 bp, 11 predicted proteins | sample AusTroGonzalo_MG_3_FD_193486 | JGI IMG/M metagenome (GOLD analysis project Ga0265298, IMG submission 193486) | Bovine rumen microbial communities from tropical cattle in Woodstock, Queensland, Australia - Gonzalo_01 | ecosystem: Host-associated > Mammals > Digestive system > Stomach > Rumen ...
TCCTTAACGTGCTGCATATTGTTAGCATCTACGCCAGCAGTAGATTTTTCAGCAGCTACAGGAGCGGTTGGCATTGGCATATCAAATTCTGCCGGCATTTCTGGCATATTCAAACCTTCAAGCGTTGGTGGAGCAATTGGCTCTGGTGCAGGAAATGGACCAACTGGCTCAATAGGACCAAAATCGCCTTCTGGCAAGGTCGAAGGAGCTGCTACAGGATCGGAAAAAGTTGGATCCACGCTGGTCGTGTTAGTAATATCGTCAATAGCTTTCTGGAGATCGCTATTTGCATTAGATTGTTTGTGATTCATTATATGCCCACCTTAATATTATACTTATGTTTAATATAGCATAGTTTTTTTATATGCGCAAGAAATTTACAATTTTATCCAAAAAATCCAGCTTGACTTCTTCCATTGGGAGTCTTGCTCCGAGCGCATCTACGATAGCTTCACCATTTTGCTCAGGAAAATAAACTTTTACTTGCAAACCGAAACGTTTTTTAGGAATCAAGATTGCTGAATAATGGCTTCCTTCTTGTAAGATTCCAAACGCCCTAAAATCGCCGTAAGCATAAAAACGGCCGCCTTCGTGCAAGCCTTTCTTGTCTAGGGAATATTTCAGCTTGCGTGCCGGGCTAAAAATGTTAATCAAAATCACTACGCCACTAAGTAGCACTAAGACCAAAAATGGCCACCACTTAAGTAGCACTGCGAGCACGCTTAGTGCCACGCAAACTAGAGCAAAGCCGATAAACCACCCAGTATGATGTTCTTTAGAGATGTACTCTTCAGCTTCCCAGCTTACATCATTAATTTCTTTTACCATAAGCCTAGTATAACACAATAAGTTTTTTGACACAAAAAATGGCGGAGGGTGGGAGATAGGGACGTCGCTTCGCTCCGTTCGAACTCGCCTGGGAGTTCGACTCTCCGCTTCTTCTGCGAAGAAGCCTGCAAAAAAAGACCCTACGGGTCCTTTTTCCAGTCTTCCTGGCGGAGGGTGGGAGATTCGAACTCCCGCGCCAGGTTGCCCCAGCCTAACGATTTAGCAAACCGTCCCCTTCAACCACTTGGGTAACCCTCCGTCTCAATTATTCTAGCATAATTTCACATTTTTTTGCAAAATATGTTATAATAAAAATATGAAAAAGGTTTCGAAACTACTCCTATCAATTCTTATCGCTAGCACGATTGCTATTTTTGGACTTAGTGCCAGCACCTATGCTACTACTTCTCTAAAAGATGGCGCCCTCGCCGCACGTTGTGACGGCTGCCCAGAGGACCTCTTTGGTTCAAATGGCGTTTTCCGCCAAGTTTCCACCACTATCATCTACATCATTGGTGTTATCGCAGTTATCATGCTTATCTACGGCGGTCTTCGCTACGTTCTCTCTGGTGGTGATGCTAAGAAAGTTACCGATGCTAAGAATACCGTTCTCTACGCTATTATTGGGCTAGTTATCTCATTCTTCGCTTACGCCATCGTTGCCTTTGTTATCGATTCGCTTCCATCTTCTACCCATCCAAACACTGTCGTAGAAGGTCAGGAACAGGTCGAGCAACCAACAGAAGCTCCAAAGAACTAAGCCCGGCTTACTGCAAGCACTGCAATTATCGACTTAGAAACTCCAGCCTGCTGGAGTTTCTTTAATGCCGCTTTCATGCTGGCACCAGTCGTCCATACGTCATCAAGCAGCACGTAAGTCGTCTCTGGATCAACCTCTCGGACCAGCTCGTAAGCCTTAGCTGCCTGCACTAAACGCCAATCTCGATCCGCGCCCACTTGTACCGTGTCGCTTGCGCGCGCTAGCAAGCGCTCCACTTTCCATCCGCGCCACTTTGCCACCATTGCAGCGATTTTGTGCGTATGGTCAAACCCACGCGCTCGCACATGCTTCTGTACGGTCGGCAAGGGAACTATCACTACTTTGCCGTCAATCCTCGGTAATACCGCATCAAGTAGCTCCGCCAGCACTTTGCCCGCCGCTCGCACCGAGTGATATTTGTATTCTCGAATTAGCTTACCTACTACTCCGTCACGCCAATCCACCATTACGCTGGGCACTAGCTGGCAATATACACAGGGAACATTGGAAACCACCGGATGTTTGCAAGCCGGACAAAAATCCGCATGGTCGGCTAAAATGTCATTTTTACAACAATCGCATAAAAATTTTCCCAACGCTCCGCAATTTATACAGGTATGTGGGCAAAGTAGGTCGAGCGGGCTGCAAAACGTTGTATTTTTTACAATAAAACCCATGATTCTCTTGATTTTACTATAAGGATACTTTATAATAAAGCATAAGTTAATATAAGTGTGGAGGAAAACAATGACTCGTATGAGTAACGACGATTTGCTTATGGAGGACGATCTTGCTGCTGTATTCCTAGATGATGCACCAGAAGAAGAAGCTACCCCTTCAAAAGCCGAAGCTCCAGAAGCTCCTGCTTTTGACAGCGAATCGACAGAAGATGAGTGGGATGATACTGGTGAATTTCCTGGACAACTCGCCGTAGATGTCTACGAGACCGCCGACAAACTAGTAGTCAAGGCTCGTACTGCCGGTATTTCCAAGTCCGATCTTGATGTCAGCATCGACAATAACAACATTCTTACCATCTCCGGCGTCCTTTCTGGCGGCGAAGACGAGGCCACCACTTGCTGGCACATCCAAGAATGTTACTGGGGTGAATTCTCTCGCACTATTGCTCTTCCAGTCAAAGTTCGTGAAGATGGCGTCAAAGCTGAGCTCAAAGATGGTGTTCTAACTATCACCTTCGATAAGGAAAACACCGAAACTTCCAGGGCTATCCCAATCGAATAAACTTCAAAATACCCAGCGCTAAGCTGGGTATTTTTGTTGTCAAAATTTTTGTCATCAAAAAACTCCCCGAAGGGAGTTTTGTTGATTATTCCGTAGTATTACCAACGCCAATGACCCAGTTCACGATAGCGAACGAGAGCATCACGATGATAAGGCCAATCACGCCGTAAAGAATGGTATCTTTGGCTTTCTTAACCTTGGAAGAATCACCAGCGGAAGTCATGTAGGAAACGCCACCCATAATAATGACGATCACAGCTACGATACCAAGTGCGCCAATAACGCCATTGATAATGCCAGCAACATCGGTGGTCAAAGTGTTTCCTCCGTCGCCTACCGTCCTAGGCTTTGCTATTTCTGCAAATATAGTTGAAATTTTGTTCATTCTGGATTCCTTTTTTCTTATTTTTATATTATCACAAAGATACAAAAAATCAATAGCTACCCTGTCATCAAAAAACTCCCCGAAGGGAGTTTTGTTGACTATTCCGTAGTAGTACCAACGCCAATGACCCAGTTCACGATAGCGAACGAGAGCATCACGATGATAAGACCAATTACACCGTAAAGAATGGTGTCTTTAGCTTTCTTAACCTTGGAAGAATCACCAGCGGAAGTCATGTAGGAAACGCCGCCCATAATAATGACGACCACAGCTACGATGCCAAGTGCGCCGATGATACCATTGATAATGCCAGCAACATCGGTGGTCAAGGCCCCACTTTTTACAGCGGAGTCATCCGTGGCGAGACCAGTTTTTGAATCCACGTAGTGTACAGTTTCTGTTGCTAATAGTGATAATGCTTTATTCATAATAGTTATTCCTTTTAACTTTATATTATCATACTTATTTTAAAAGTGCGATGACAAAATCTGTAATTGCAAAAGATAATGCTGCGATGATCAAACCAATTACTGCGTAAAGAATCGTATCTTTGGCTTTCTTCAGCTTAGAAGGATCACCAGCAGCAGTCATGTAGGATACGCCGCCAACAATAATTACCACTACAGCTACGAGGCCAAGCACTCCGATAGCTATCTTAATAATATTAGATACTGACGAGCCTACCTGATCGGTAGCGGTTTCGTTACATCCTGCTGCCTCCCATGCAACACTGCCCATGTTGGCCTTATCCGTACAAAATGGATCGATTGCCATTACTGCCGGAGTAGCAAATAGCCCGACTCCTAGCATTGTTATCGCTAAAAAAGCTTTAACCAAGTGTTTTTTCATTTAGCTCCTTTGCTATTACTGTTTGTATGCTTGAGGTTGGAGTATCAGCTGCATTGCTTGCGTTTCCAATCACAAAGGCCACAATTGCTTCGGCCAATCCTACAATCAAAAGACCAATCAAAGCGTAAAGAATCGTATTCTTGGCCTTTACGAGCTTGCCAGCATCACCATTAGCTGTCATATAGGATAACGCTCCAAGCACTACAAAGCCCAAAGCTACTACGCCAGCAATCCCCACTACCCAGCCTATAATATCCATTACCTCAACCGTTGCGTCTGCCTGGATTAATTTGACTCCTTCTACCGTAACGGTATTGCTTGCACCGCCAGATAAGACAACGCGAATTGTATTAAAGATTACGTTGGCCATGATTATAATCACGAGCCCAATCGAAGCATTAGTAATCGTCTTCTTGCCAGACTGTACTTTACCAGCATCACCGCCTGCGAACATATATTGATAGCCGCCAAAAAGTACAAATCCAATTGCCACATATGCTGACACTATTGATATATCAGAAGCCACGTTGGCTACAGCCGTCCAGACAAAGACAGACAAGGACACACACCCGCCGCTGCCATCATCATTGACGCACTTTAGCTCACCATCGGACTTCGTTAACGAATCATACCACGGCTTCATTCCTAGGAAATTTCTATCTTTGTCGCGAGGCTTCACGCTACCGCCACCGCCACCACCGTTATCAAGGACAACCTCCGTTTTTACAACTTCAGCCTGCGTCGGCGCACTAGCTATTAATGGCGTCACCATCAGTGCCATTGCACCAAACGCCAATATGATATTTTTGCAGATTTTTTTCATGAATTTTATCCACTAGTTAATTTTAGTATTATAATAGCATAAATCATACAGAAGTCTATCCTATTTAAACGTCAATACCCCATATTCACCATTGACAAAAATGCTTATGTGTGCTATAATTAATAATAGAGCCTAGAGTGGGAGGCCTATTAGATAAATTTTTTTATGAGAACGACAAAGTTTTTCAAAAATCGAATCAAAAAAGCCCTTTTGGGAGCCTTTTTCGTTGTCTTAAGCTTATTTACTGCAGTTGGCACGCTGGCCAAGCCAGTTCATGCTGATCCTGTATCTGAAACTCAGGTTACTGAGCAGATTTCTGTACCAGCTACCGACGAAGCTACCACTACCGAAACCACTGAGGAAACCGCCGAAGCGGCCCCTGTAATCGATCAAAACGCAAGCTGTAAAAAGCAAGTTGGCGTCGCCGTTGGTTGGATTGTTTGTCCAATCGTTGAGCTTGCCACTGATATGACTGACTTCCTCTATAGTGCCATCAAAGACGTCTTGGTTGTCACGCCAATTTCTATGGACGACAGCTCCTCTGTTTATATTGTCTGGAGATACTTCCTTGGTATCGCCAACATCGTCTTTATTATCTTCCTTTTGATTGTTATCTATTCTCAGATTACCGGCCTTGGCATCTCTAACTATGGTATTAAAAAGGCCTTACCAAAGCTTATTATCGCCGCCGTCCTAGTTAACCTCAGCTACATTATCTGTACTCTTGCTATTGATGTCTCAAACATTGCCGGTGAAAGCTTCCGCGGTCTCTTTGACACCGTTAAGGAATCTGCTATCGCTGCTGGCGCCGTTAATACCGACGTTGGTTTTGGTGAAATGCTTGCCACGATTATCGGTGGCGGTGGCATCCTTATCGGTGGCGTAGCTATTGCTGCTGTTTCCGGTGCTCTTTGGATGCTCATTCCAACCGTTCTTGCTGGTCTCGTCTCTGTGGCTGCCGGCTTCCTTACCCTTGGTATTCGTCAAGCCGTCATCGTCTTACTCGTGATGATCAGCCCACTCGCCTTCGTCTGTTATCTCTTGCCAAACACCGAAAAGCTCTTCAAGAAGTGGAAAGATCTCTTCGTTCAAATGTTGGTCTTCTACCCAATGTTTAGCATCCTTTATGGCGCCTCCGCCTTGGCTGGTTGGGCTATCATCGCTAGTGCTAAGTCATCCTTCGTGGTGATCTTGGGTATCGCCGTCCAAATCGTACCACTCTTCCTCTCTGTCAAGCTCATGAAGATGTCTGGTAGCATCCTTGGCGTGGTCAGCGACACGGTTAACCGCATCACTTCTAAGCCACTTGCCACTACTACCGCTTGGGCCGATCGTCGCCGCCAGCAAACCTATGCCCGTAACCTTCAATATGGTAAGGGCCCATACATGAGTCTCCAACGCTATCTAGACAACCGCAAGGCTCTTCACGAAAATACTACTGATTCTCTCCGTAAGATTCGCCAAAACAGCGCCAACCTTTATGTCCAACGCAAGATTAGCGGTGGCTACAAGGGCGCCGAAGCTGTCGAAGCTAACAAGGGCAATCTCCGTGCTAATAAATACACGCGTATTGCTAAGGACCTTTCTAACTCCAACATGGCCAGCACCACTGCTACCTTGGATACTGAGCACGTACTTACTAACTATAACGGTTACTACACTCTTGAAAATGCCAAACACTCTCGCATCGGCGCTCGCCGCAATAAGATTGAAGTCGAACGCGGTAACCTTGGTGCTCACAATTACCTCGAACTCAGCCGTGCTCAAATGACGCACGAGAACGATGAGGAGGCCGACTTTGGCTACATGGTTCACAACTTCCTTGCCGCCAAGGATGGCATCAATAATGGGGAAGAGGGCATGCGCAATTATCGCCACTACATTCTTTCGTCTGCTGGTGGTCTTGGTGAAGTTGGTACTACCCGTGTGCTTGGTAAAGTTATTGCTAAGGCTGCTGCCGTTGAGGCCAGCCAACGCCGCGATATTAATATCGTCGCCAGCAAATACCCACCAGACAAGCGTAACTTCCGCAACATGATTGTTGGTTACTATGTCGATGACGATGGTTTCGCTACTGACAAAAACGGTAATAAGCTCGGTGAAACCTATCGTGGTGAATTCTTGGAGAAATGCCCAGAACGTCTCATTATGTGGGATACAAAAGACGAAAACGGTTCTTACTACGACTGGTATGATAACGGTACCTTCGTTACCCGTGTCTACAAGAAAGATAAATCTACCATCAAGGAACTTTTGTCTAACTTCGACGCACCAATCAACGACCCAATCAACAACCTTTACGGTATTCTCTCTGGTATCAAAGAGGATCCAAACAACCCACTTACTGGCCACATTGGCCTCGATGCTTATCGTACTACGGTTGCTCGTGCTATTCTTGGCGCCGGATTCAAAGAGAAGAACGCCAGCTTCGGTCCAATGGTTGCCAACATGATTGCCTCTGGTTACATCCAGAACTACGCTCAAGAAAACCTTGCCTATCTTGATAGCTTCAACAAGGCTACCAAGCCAGGTGGCTTCAACACTCAGGATCACGATGCCGTTAGTATGCTTGCCAATATCATGAACCCAGACAACTGGGAAGAAGCCTTCCCAACCGAAATGATTCGTGGCTTCCGCAACGTTAACGGTGAACCAATCTATGGTATCCGTTATAATGCGGACGGCAAAAAAGAAATAATTCCTGCCGAAAAAGCTACTCGCGAAGAGCTCATGAACCGTGTCAAAGAGAAGTATATTTTCCCAGCTGCTCGTAAGATGGTGCTCTACATGTCTCGTCAAACCCCTAACACGGTTGATAGCCAAAAGGGTAGCGTGGTCAGCGACTGGAAAGAGCTCAAGCAAGTCTTCGATACTAAGTATGGTACAGAAGAAGTTACTGAATACAACAACCCATACAGACAGGAAGGCGATACTCGCGATATGGCTCGCGACATTCAGCAAAGGCTCTATGTTCTTGAAAAAGATGGCACTAAGCACTACTTCCGTGCTGCTAACGGCGGTCGTCGCAACAGTCGCGGCGGCGAAGCAGGCGACCATGGCTACGGCACCGACCACGGTTATACTATTCATCGCAATGCTATCGAGGATCTTTACGTCAACTCTCACAACGATCCAGACGCCTTCGCTCGTGATGTCACTGAATATCTAAACAGCGATCCAGCCTTGGCTCGCGCTGCACACGACTTCACAAACTACGTCGTGGACAATGGCTTCAACGTTACCGTCGACGAGTTGCATGACTACGCAGAAGAACTCTTAAACCTCTACGTGCTAGGCACAGAATACTAAACCAAAAAACCACCAGCCAAAACTGGTGGTTTTTATGTAGCTTATGCTATAATAATAGTATATGGCGCAATATAAAGTCCCTCAAGACGTTGAGGCCGACGACAAACTGCTTGGGCCGTTTTCGTTCCGTCAGTTTGTATATCTTTTGATCGCGGCCGGCTTAATCGCTCTCGCAGTGCTATTTTTTCAAATCTTTCCACTGCTAGCGCTGATTCCAGCTCCGTTTATTTTGTTGCTCGGCGCTTTGGCTTTACCAATCAAAAAAGACCAGCCAATGGAAACCTATCTCGCTGCAATTATTTCGTACCATATTAAACCTCGCACCAGACTTTGGTTCCCAGGTCAGCGCGAGTCCACCATTCTAATTACTGCGCCAAAAGTTGTTGAAGCCAGCCGCACTCGCGATATTTCTGGCGAAGAGGCCACACACCGTCTCTCGTTCCTTGCCAACGTGGTCGACTCCGGCGGTCACTCCATTACCGACAACATTTCTAATGGTCCAATGCGTGACGATCTCGCCGCCGAGGCTAGCACCGCCACCGACATGTTCGAAGATCACCATTTCGACTCATTAAGTAGTACTATCAAGCAAGACGAAGAAGAACGCCATGCCGAAATGATCGAAGAAATGCGTGCCGCTATCAAGAAGAATGATGAATTCATGATTCCAGGCCTCGCCGCCAAAAAGCAAGCCGAGGCCCATCCGGTCGCTCAACCGCCTCAGCCAGTGGCTACCCCTACCCCGGCTCCACAGCCAGCCCCAGCCACTCCTTCTCAAACTAATCTCGCAAACAACCAAGACTATTCCGTCGCGACCATCGCAAAAGAAGCTAATCGTATCAGAAAGGACCAAGGCGAAATCTACGTCTCGCTACACTAAACTATGAACCCACAACAACAACCACAAAACGTACCACAAGCACAAGGGAACAACCTTGGTGCTGCTGCACTCTCGGCCAACGCCGCCAATCCAGTTTCGCCAAACGTCGAACCACCTTCCTCCACTCAATCTACGTTGCTTATCTCCGAAATTCGCGACAACGTCGTTATCATGAAAGATGGTTCCTTCCGCGCCGTGATTGCTTGTAAATCTATCAACTTCGACCTTATGTCCGACGTCGAACGTGAAAGCGTTGAGTATGCTTACCAAAACTTCCTTAACTCGCTTCGCTTCACTACTCAAATCCTCATTCGTTCGCAGCGTGTTGATATTGGCCCATACATCGAAAAACTTTCCGAAGTTCGCCGCAACAACGACAACATGCTTCTCGGCGTTTTGATGGATGACTACATTAACTTTATCGACATCCTCTCCCAAGAAGCCAACATTATGGATAAATCTTTCTTCATCGTGATTCCATATTACACTTCTGTCGATGCCGAAAAGATGCTCGAACAAACCAAAGATTTCTTCAAATCTTTCAGCAAATCCAAAGCCCCAGAAGTTACCCGTATCGATCGTGCCACTTACGAAAAGGCTCTTTCCGAACTTTCCAACCGCGTCGAATCTGTCGTTTCGGGTCTTTTCCAAATCGGCGTTCATTCTATCAGGCTTAATACCAAGGAACTCGGCGAGCTCTACTACAACTTCAACAACCCAGATACTGCCGTCCGTGAACCGCTCGTTGATTTTTCAAAACTTGCCACAATGTATGTGAAGAAAGGAGAACCGAATGTTTAAGAAAAAGAAGGCTCTAACGCCAGAAGAAATGGCTCTTCAGGCCGCCGCCGAAGAACAAGCGCGTGTTCAGCGTGCTTTCGAGCAGGGTACCAACACGCTGCGCGATCTTATTTCTCCATCTTCCATCGAAATTCACTCCGACTATTTCCGTCTTGGCAATAAATATGGCCGTACACTTTATATCTACGGTTATCCACGCACGCTTTACACTGGTTGGATTTCGCCAATTATCAATATGGACGAAGTTATCGATGTCTCGATGTATATTTATCCAGTTGAATCCGCCGTCGTGATGAAAAACCTCCGCACCAAAGTAACTCAGCTCGAAGCTTCCATGAATTTGAACGCCGAAAAAGGCCGCGTTCGTGATCCAGAGCTCGAAGCTGCCATTAACGATGCTGAGGAACTTCGTGACCAACTCCAGGTTGGTGCTGAGCGTTTCTTCCGCTTTGGTCTCTATGTCACCCTTTGGGCCGACTCTCTTGATGAACTAAAATTCATTCAACAAAAGATCGAAACCATCTTTGGTCAGCAAATGATCTTCAGCAAAGTCGCCAGCTCTCAGCAAGAGCAGGGCATGAACTCGGTCATGCCACAATGTACCGATCAGCTCCAAATCCGCCGCAACATGAACACTGGCGCCATTTCTACCAGTTTCCCATTCACCTCAGCTGACCTTACTCAGGATAAAGGCATCCTTTATGGCGTTAATATGCACAACAACGGTCTTGTCATCTTCGACCGCTTCTCGCTTGAAAACGCCAACATGGTGGTCTTCGCTAAATCTGGTGCTGGTAAATCTTTCGCCGTCAAGCTCGAAGCACTTCGCTCTATGATGGTTGGCGCCGAAATTATCATTATCGACCCAGAAAACGAGTATCAAAAACTCGCCGACGCTGTGGGTGGTTCCTACATCCGTCTTTCACTTAACTCCGACGTTCGTATCAACCCATTCGACTTACCAAAAGTTGTCGATGCTGAAGATGCTGGCGACGCTCTCCGCGCCAATCTCGTGGTATTGCACGGCCTCTTCCGCCTCATGCTTGGTGGCATGCAAATGACCGCTAATGGCCAGGCCGTTTCTGCGCTTACTCCAGCCGAGGAAGCCGATCTCGACCAAGCCTTAATTGATACTTACGCTCGTGCCGGTATCACTTCCGAT
>Ga0265298_10010350_pt1 | contig 11038 bp, 18 predicted proteins | sample AusTroGonzalo_MG_3_FD_193486 | JGI IMG/M metagenome (GOLD analysis project Ga0265298, IMG submission 193486) | Bovine rumen microbial communities from tropical cattle in Woodstock, Queensland, Australia - Gonzalo_01 | ecosystem: Host-associated > Mammals > Digestive system > Stomach > Rumen ...
TTTTAAGTGTTACTGGAAGATGTGGCGGGAATCTAGGATCGCTTATATCCTGTGGATCGTCATAGATTTTGCGTCCATGCTGGTTCCAGTAAATATCTACTTTGCACTGTTTTACGTCACCTTCCCAAAGAAGTCTTTTTCCAACTTCTTTTGAAGGAATTGTATAAGTAATACAGCCGTTCTCGTCAACTTCGCCTTCCATAATACCTCCAATATTTGGTTTACATATATAATATGTTGATAAGTTCTGCAGATACTAAAACTTCTAACAAATATTGGAAACTTCTCTTGCTTCTCTGACTTTAACTAGAACTTCAATCTCATAACCATTATCACGGACATGCACAACTTCTGGAGCATCCTGACTATTGAGGTATTCCGCAAGCTGTTCTAAAGCTGATACCTTCTTTGATTCATAGGAATGTTCAAAATTTCGAAGTACTTTCCAAGTTTCTTTGCCAGTCTGCCTAACAAAAGCATGATTTTCAAGTCCTTCAATATGAACCTGCATTTTAGTTAAGCGCTGTCCTTCTTGATAGCGTTTAACTACAGGAACAGTTATACTATTTGTAAAAACTTTTGTAATATACATATTAAAGCCCCCAGCGTCTTACGAAGTAATTGTCAACTTTTTCCCATTCGTCATTTGTAAGATACTCTTCGAGTTCTTCATCTGACATTGAAGCCATATTAGGAATGTCATAGTCGTTGCGGATTTCTTCAAGAGTTTTAATTTCACCGTTCACAGCGATGTTATCAATGATATAGCTTGGTGTATTTTTATTCTCATCGAGCCATCCAGTATCGCGGAGTCTTTCAAGAGCTTCCTTCCAGAATGATTCCGGAAACTTTTCAGCAGGTGAGAAGCTGTCAACGCGCATCATGCACATGTCGATAAAAAGATCATCATCAATTGTTACAGCCATAAGGTTTCTCCTTAGTTATTCAGTTTACATATATAATATGTAAATAAAGTCTGCAGAGCACAAAAACTCTACAGACTTTTCTAACTTATGCGGCGTTGTATTCTCTACCGTTTTGGTAATTTCGTCCAGTCTTATAATCAATGACAAATGCTGCTTGAGAATATCTCAAGTTGGTAGTCAAATCATCACACGGCTGAAGTGGTGTATAAACTCCATCATAAATGTAATTTGTACGATCATATTCAAATCCATAAGTATCTGGAATTTTATGCTCATACTGTTTCATATATTCAATAATAGAAGCAGAATCACGAGCAAAGATTATAACACCAATACACTCATCATCTTCTGGATGTCCCCATGGTCTTTTAGACATTGAACATTTGAAAGGCGTAAGATATGTAGGCATATCATCAATTCCAGTACATATAACCATATCACCTACAATATAGTCCTGTACTCTTGCAAAGTGCATATGAAGTGGCTTTAAGTGTGCAATCTTTCTCCAAGCTGCACGAGCCTCTTCTTGTTTAGCCATCCAAGCCATTTCTTCCTGTTCTGATTCAAGAAAGTCTTTAATTGCAGCTTTTGCTGAAATATAACTACCTTTAAGTTTGAAGTCAACAAACTTTGCAAGAACTTCAAAAGCTGCCTGAAGAGCACAGCCAATAATTATAAAGGCTGTAATTGAACCAAAAACTATTCCCAACTGTACTAATGGATTTTCTAACATTCCAGCCTCCTACAGCATACTGAAATTGTACTTAAATCTATCAGCATAAAGTTTCTTTGCTTCTTCAGCATTCTTTGAAGCCAACTTTACAGCTGCGTGATAGATTTCGCGGTTGCTTAAAGATACCATTCCACCAATCGTAAGATATGGCTTATCTGGGCTTGGTTCATTAAATCCAGCTTCGATAAACTTAGAAATATCTTTATATTCCTTTCCATTTTTAAGATCAGTGATCTTGTAATCTTCATAGAAAGTTGGCGATGTCCGTGTAAGTCTACCAATAAAGTCGCTTACAACTCCTTCGTAGTCATATGATCTCTCTCTTACTGGACCACCATCACCACTTGCGAATCGGATGTTATATTCAAATACGAATCTTCCTTCTAGTTTCATAATTTACCTCACATATATAATATGTGATTTGTTCTGTAGAAGTATAAATTTAAAAATAAAAAGCTTAGATTTTACTCTAAGCTTTTCTAACCCTTCTAGCTAGAAGCCATAATCTTCTTTAAGGTCCACTAAAGTTTCATCAATGTTACGTGCAAGTTCATCAATTGTACCAGCTTTAAGACACCCATCAACTAGCTCTTCTTTTAAGTTAAAAGAAATTACCAAGTCGCCAGTGTAATCTACAATCATTTTGAAATTGCCATCTTTAATTGAGCATTCCAAAGAACCTTCAAAACTACAATTGAAATCCTTTACAGCTAGGTCTTCACCTGTTCTTCCAGCTTCTTCCAATGTAGGCTTGATTTCTTTTAAGTATTCTTTTGCAGCGTTTATATACATATAGTCACCTCTTATATAATATGTGATTTGTTCTATAGAAACATAAATTTAAAATAAAAAACCAGAATATTTCTATTCTGGCTTTTCTAATTTATTTTTAATTTAAGTCTTTTCGAAGCTTTGCAGCAGTTTTATTGACTTCTTTCAGGAATCGTTCATATTCCTTTTGAGCTGCTTCAAATTTCTTTTTTGCTTCAGCAATATTCTTATTTTCCTTTTTAGCTTTTTCGTATTCCTTTAAGGCTTTTTCATACCTTGCCTGAGCTTCAAGGAAAACATCCGAGTTTGCAATAACCTTTACCATTTCTGTGGTTGTTATCTTTGCTTTTGCAGCTACTTCCACAGCATGGTCATAAGCTATTTCACTTTTGCTTTTTTCTTTAGCAAAAACCATAGTTGATACCATCAAAACGATGAAGATCAAAAAGAATTTTTTCATATATCCTCCATATTTATAATATGTCTGTAGAGTAATATAGGCCTAAAAACTTTTCTAACTTTTCTGATTAGATAGAACCTACTAAAGCTGTAATCTTATCGAAGCGCTTAGCTGGTGCCCAGTTATCAAACTTTTCTGGATTTTTACAAAAGCCAACAGGTCCTGCGTTATATGCAAGATAAGCATCTCTTAAGCTTTCAATACAATAGTTTGAGCCATAATGTGTCATAAGACGATTAAAATACCAGAAGCCTACCTCAAGATTAAGGTCAATATCAAACATATCTTGTAAAGTATAATTTGTGTTATTCTCCATATTATATTCAGCAAGACATAATGGCATAATCTGACACAATCCCACAGCACCAAGGCCACTTTCAGCATCCTTATCAAAATTGCTTTCAATATATACTAAAGAAAAAGCATCTGGTAAGTCTAAGTCATACTTAGCTGCATAATAGCTTATTCGTGAACAAAGCATAGCTGCATCTTGTCTTGAAAGACCAAAGAAGCCCAAAGTGCTGGTTGCTCGCATAATTTCTTCAACATAAGCTGAATCAGCAAAAGGCTGTGAATAGATATTGATTACAATAGGGCTAGTTGTTTCTCCTGAAACATCTATCTCATAGGTACTCTTGGTTGCAACATTCTTTACTGTAATTGTAGCTGAGCGCGATTTAATTTCTACAACTAATAAAGCTACTACTAAAATTAATACAGAATAAATAGCAGTAATAGAACCTATGAGAAGTTTATCACGTTTTTCCATAGTTAATTAGGCGCCTCCCGCGCAAGTTACCGTAGTATTTTGACATATAATGCCTTTTACTACGTACTTATAATATGTCGCCTATTCTGTAGAAGTATAAAAATAGATTATTCAGTAAGAGCTGTTTGGAAATAATCCGCGTTTTTATTTTCTGGCTTTTCTAACTTTTCTGAAATGCTTTTAGCGAGGTCTGTTTCTTTCTCTAAGCTAATAGATTTCTTAGTTGTTTTTGGAGGTGTTGGACCTGGACTTGGTCGAGGCTTTTTAGTTGGTGCATTTCTTGTGTTCGTTACGTCTGGCTTTTCTGATTTATTTTTATTCTTTTCGCCGTATTTAATTTGAACGGACTTAACAACGCTATTACAAATTAAGCTTATGATTTCATAAAAAGCAAAAAGAAATATTATTGATACAACCCAGTTATCATATATAAACTTTAAAATTTCCATAATAATATACTAGCTAATTATCTTATGTATAGTAAAGAACAACGATACGACTATAATAATAGTGAACGCTTAACTGTATCAGACGCACATACGTTATGCTTAGATCCTGATATGCTTACTGAGTATTTCTGGGAACACAGAGATGAATATACACATATACGGGAGATTGATTCCTATACTGATGGTGAACAGTTTTACGCGGATCATATTGAACAAATAGATGAAATTACCAATAAAATATTTGATCTTACAAGTTTAGTAGATGAAAATGAACCTATAACCTTGTTTCGAGGCGTTGAGCTCGGTCCTGAAGATGTTGAGCCTGATACTAAAAATCCTGGTATGTGCTGGACATATGACTATGATACAGCTGAGAACTTTGTAAACCAGTTTGATTCGGATACTGACGCAGACTATGCTCCATGTATTTTAACTGCGCAATTTAAGTCTAAAGATATTGATTGGATTTATTCTGTTGCTTGTATGCTTGATGAACCAGATGAAAAAGAAATAAGAATCTATAAAGACGCTGAACCTATTGCTATTGATTATGAAGTATTATAAAACGAGATAAATATAATTAAAAGTAAGGTACAATGTATATACAAATGTACATACAATGATTGTTTCAATTATAGAGAGAATAATTTCTGATATAGTATATTTTGATGTTGATTGCAAATACATTGCTACAATCATACAAATAAACTCTAAGATATAACACGATATGAAATAGCGCATAGTAAATAAATTAGATGAGAAAAAGAAAAAGGTTGCCTGGAAGGACAACCTTTATTTATGTGAGGTAACTATGGTGTTACATAGCTTTCTATGGCGGGCCACTCTCTGTGACCTCGCCCAAAAATTATTAAAGGGAGTTTTTAACGTGCTCATTCCCAAACCACGAATGCGGCTGTTTAGCTAGGTACTCCGCCAACCTGAACCATGTCACTGTCCTGTGACATTTATAATATGTGAACTACTCTTCCTGAGTACAAAAATTTCGAGTAGTGAGCCCCACTGAAAGGATTCTTACCCATTTGGATCGAGGAGCAACAGTTTTATAAAATAAATACTTTGCTTCATCTACTGAGTCCGCTTCTATTCTTTGAAGCTTAACTTTTCCATCTATATCTTCAGCTGTAACCAAATAGTTATTCATACCTATTTAGTCACAGAATTGTTTACAAAAGCAGGCTCGTCCTATTAAAGTTTCCATACTCTCACTTAACCTCGCGCTAAGCTACCATAGGGCTTCTTTTTATTGTGGTTAGGTGCGCCTCGCGAACATCCACTTACAAGTCGAACTGTTCCAGCAGTTTTTCATGCTCTATTCCGTCTATCTGGAAATATCAGGAATAGGTAATCACTTACATATATTATATGTAATCATCTGCAGAAAAGTATAAATTTAAAATAAAAAAGTCAGAACATGTCCAGCTGTTCTGACTTGTATGTTTACTTCCTTAGAGGTTTGGAAGCTACCTTCAAAGTAATAGCTATTTATGCTTATCACCTGTACCGCCCTGAGAAGTTGCGGCCTCGGAGTGATTACCGTGGGTTGCTACCCCGCCAATCTAAAGCCTGGCGACTTTGAGAAAAGAGCCTCATCTAGAATAAGCTCTACATGCCCGAGTTTGTTAAGGTCAACTCTGTTTAACATGCTTGTAATTACAACCTTTGAAATTAAAAACTTCCTAGGTGCTGCGCCGCAAGGGAAAGTTTTTACAGAGGCCCTCGAACCACCCAGCCTCTACAAGTCTCTTTTCCAATTCTTTTTCAGAATTCCAAGCAGCGTTAACTTGCATCCGACTGCTACCGTGGACCTACTCGGACTCGAACCGAGATTCTGCACCTTTCCACTGTGGGCTTTAAGTGCAGGCCTAGCCAATTAGCGGATAGGCCCGGTACTGGCTTTTACAGCTGCCAGTGAACAGTTAAGCATCCCCGTTAGGGGACATAATGAACGCCTCTCGATTTATACGTGCCTCAGCGTCCAGCCCGCGAACATGCGGTGTTTTCATTCTGCACAGTAAGCATTGCTGCTTACAATTATAATATGTAATCTGTAGAGTAAAAGTACAAAAAACATATCACAAACTTTTCTAACTTAATGGACCTGCTTGGAGTTGAACCAAGAACCGTCCCGTTATGAGCGGGCTGCTTTACTAACCGACAGAGCTACGGGTCCTAATTATATTTGTTTTTGCAATTCAGTAATTAAAGATTCTTGTTCTTCCTTAGATAGCTTTTTATATTCAGACCATCTAATTCTTCTTATAAACGGGATGGAGGGATTCGGACCCCCTGCGGGCGTACGGTCTGCACGTCCATCCACGCACCCATATGGGTACCCCTAATAGTCGAAACAACTAGGTACATCCCAGTAGACAAGCGTAGCGTTAGCTACAATGCTTATTACCGTCGATTCTAAGAACCGATATATCTAACGGATAAGCAACTCGTCTAGGTCTCGAACTCCACTTGGTAAGGCCATCGATCCAAGTATCATAGTCCAGCTGCAAATAATCTCGGCGTTGTTATTACGCCTTATAGCGGGGAGTGGACTTGGACCACCGACCTCTAGGTTATGAGCCTAGCGAGCTACCAACTGCTCTACCCCGCGTCGTATTTATTAGTAATTATAATATGTAAATAATTGCTTAAAAGTCAAAAAACTTATAAAGGTCTTACTTTACATCTTCTGCCTCAGTAACTGTTACAATAAGTTTTGCACCGTCTTCGCGGATCACTTCAAACTTTCCAGGTTCGATTGGTTCCATTTTTACAACGCGAACACCCATAAGTTCATCGTCATCTGCTTCCATAAGGTTACAATCAACCATTGCACGCAAGTCCTGAGCGAAGTCTTCCTTCTTATCATCTGCTGCATGTTCAATAAAACTAAAACTCATAGTTTATACCTCTCTTTAAGCCAAGAATAATCTGATTGTTGCGTTAATAAGCTTTTCAAGCTCTGGGTCATCACCATCCATACAAGCGCGCATCAGCTCTGGGTAGTTCTTAGTATAGGTATCAAGCTCGCCAAAATTTGGCAAGTTCTTTGTGTTGAATGGATCTTCTGGTACGAACTTTGCATAGTCAACCAAAAAATTAAACAAAACCTGTTTAACCATTGTTCTTGTTAAGCCATACATTTTATCTGCTTTTTTAGCCATAGTTACCTCCGTTAGCTTACGTATATAATATGTAAATAAGATCCACAGAGCCTAAAAACTCTGCAGACCTTTCTAACTTTTATACGTCTGCTTCACGCCAATAATTTTTCATTGGAATAAAAGTATTAACTTGGTTGAAATTATAAAAAGCTCTATTACGAGCAATAAGCGCAGCTGGCGGCTCAATAATTTCTTGATGCTCAAACTTTTTATAGATTTCAGCAGCTTCATCACGAGTTACCTCTTGCAGCTTCTCAATTTGAGAAACATTATCGCCTCTCATGCAATCTTGCAAATCAGCCTTATTTACCAGCTGCTTAAATTGTACAAAACCATCACTGCTACCTTCGTAGACACCGATCATCATTCTACCCTTTTCAAAGGCTCCATGAAAAGCATAAATTGATCCTACTTCTAACATTATATACCTCCAAGCTGTTTACTTATATAATATGTCTGTAGAACATTAAAAGTATAAAAAAATAAGTCCAGTTATTTCTAACCAGACTTATCTGACTTCTAGTTTAATTTTATGGTTGTTACAATATTTTCACCAAAATCCGTTTTGTATTTATAAAGTTCTGTAATTCCTGTTAGTTTAATTATCTGATTTAAGTCGTAACTGCCTTTCTTAAGTTCGCTTAATATTTCTTCTTTAGCCAGTGCCAATTTAGCTTTATCATTATATTTCAAAAAGAATGAATAGCATTGACCAAATTGCCGGATTTCAACAAATAATATTTCATTACTGTTTTTAATTTCATAATTCTCAGTTATGATGCCAGTACGATCAAAGTCTGCATAAGCCTCATCAACCTTATAAGCAAAACTTTCAGCAGTGTCATCATTGATAGCTACCCATTCGGATGACTGAGCAAAAGACAATGTGCAAATAAAAATCGCACAAAGGATTAAAATAAATCTCTTCATATGAAGGTCCTCCTATAGTTTATTTATATCAACACCTGTTAGAACCAGATTCTTAGATGGATTTGCTGATTTAACAAGTATAGTCTCAGTTGGGTCTGCTATAAGTTTGTTGCTACCTATAACGTCATATTTAACGAGACAAGATTTCTTATCATTCCAGACTAATCGGTGAAGTTTAATTCTTAAGTTTGTAACATCTTCAGTAATCCAAAGAACATCATGATATGCTACAATATCATTTATTTCAATATTAAAACCAAACTCGTCTGGATGAGGCAGTTGTCTTGCGCTTTTGAAAAATTTCTTTTTTGCAGTTATTTCTGTATGTGCATAATCAGCAAGAGTCAGACCCCGGAATACTTGACGCTCCAGAACAAGCGCATAGTTTTCTCTTCTAAAGTAGTCTTTAGTTAAAGGCACGATAGCCTTTACTTTTGCAATGTTATCTTCATCGATAGTTGCTTTTACACAGAATGGTATAACAGGCTCATAAAAACCGCTTTTATCTTCAAGAATGTCTTTAATATTATCAGCTAAGGTGTCATTAAGACAATCGTTTGAAACCTTGGTAAGGATACGAGTAGTAGTTGTTAGTTCTACCTGTCCCTGATATCCATTTTTTTCTATTTCAATAGCGCAATCCTGCATACTATGCATTTTAATAACCATAATATTACCTCAAATATAATATGCAATCTACAGAGTAAAAGCCTAAAAATAAAGGACAAGTCATTTCTAACTTGTCCTTCTAATTTCTAATTAAAGCCAATCCATTTTTGTGTAGCCTTGAAAGCCTTTACGCCAGATATACCAAGCATAAGCAATCTGTCCACCCGAGTCTGACTCTGGCTCGTCAAGTTCATCAAGCTCATCTTGAGTCCAATCCCTTGTGGCTTCTTCGAAGATTTCATTATCCTTCTTAAAGTTACCCTGCTTTGCGCAATTAATTCTGTCTGGGAAGTCAAAAATCCATTCTGGATTAAGGCCACTCTTAAAAAGAAGCTTAGCTCTCTCATTGCCTTCCTGGAATTGAATCTTAAGAAGCATACAACAATACTGACCGTCTTTCAAAAGGTTCATTGCTTGAATTACAAACTGAGCACCATACTTATATGGTGGATTTGTAATAATTGCATCACCACGACATTCAGTTGCGTCAAAGAAGTTTTCAACAATTGTTCCTGGATAATTTCTATCAAGAACATCTGATGATTCAACGCTAAAGCCATGCTTCTTTAATGTTGCTGCAATATGACCCATTCCAACGGCTGGTTCCCAAATATCTGTTGGTAAGTTGATATTATGCTTTTTACACATTTCCAACAGTCTTTCAACTGCCTTTGGTGGTGTTGCATAAAAGTCGAGTTCATCTCTGTCTCTTTTTGAACGGTTAGAAGCTCCAAGTCCATACATGCCGGAGCGGGTTCCACCTTTATAATCCTTTGGCATACTATACCTCTATTATTATATGTACTTATCTGTAGATAAGTATAAAAACTTTTCTAACTCTTCTAATATTAGAAGTTTGGACAGTCTAAAATATCCTGACCTTCAAAAATGCCTGTACCATTTTTAGCTTCAGTTAAAAGTGCTTTAACTTCATCTGTTGTTTTGTTTATAAGCCCTGGAACGTTATAAAGCTCACAGCCTGTATATCCTGCAATTTCCAAATCCTGAAGAGTTGCAGCGATCTTTAATGCGTCATAGCAGTTCTTATCATAGAATCTGTTCAATACTGTACGAACATTAAGGGGTTGGCCATTAGCTTTCTGCTTCTGGATAGGTACAAACTTATTAAAGTCTACACAATCCAAGAGCTCATACTTAGAAAATCCATTGTCACCCTTAAAAGTTCTTTCTACCATTTTCTTAAATGAGAACTTATTATAGTCTTTCCAACCTAACGCATAATCCATATCCTTGTCTGATACTTCATATCCTGACTCTTTCATCTTCTGAAGAATATCAATAATTGTATCAGCGTCATCAATACTAGACTCATAGCATTTATGGAGTAATGTCCTGAGATTCATTTTCTTAGATGAGCTTGTAGTTGCTACTGGCTGAGCTGGAGCTTTAGCAGTAGCTGTGGCTTTAGTTGCTCTTGTCTTTGTTGTTTTTGTTTTACGAGTTGTTGGACTAAAGATTGCCAAAACATCCTTAGGTACTGTAACACAATCTCCTGGATAACTCTGGGACCTATCCATAAGAGTAAGTACGGCTTTTTCATTGAATGATTTCCAACCATGGATTTTTTCCATCCATGATGCTGAGATAACTCCCTGAGTATATCCCTTTTCTGCTGCGTAATCAAATGCTTTAATAATTGTTTTAGCATCTGTACATCCAGAATCCCTAGCTGCTGCAAGGATTGATTTCATGTTTAATTTAATTTTTGCCATTTGTATTCCTTAAGTAATCGGGAAATACGTTTTTTCAAGACTAGAAATATATGATGTGCTCTCTATTGTACGTCACAATAGATTCGAAGACTTGAGTATTTCTCAATGACTTATCTATATAATAACAAACCTTTTGATTTCTCATAGGCTAATTATAACACTATGTCTCAACGAGAAGAAACAGAGAAATACATCAGGGGACATATTAAGCGTGTCAATCGATGGCTTATCCACTTTTCTAGAGCTCTCTTTGAAAGAGGCACACACCACGATGAAACTAAGCTACAGTCTCCCGAAATAGAAGGATGGACTCAAATGGATATGGAGCCTAGGTACCCTTATGGCTCTAAAGAATACGAAGATAAAAAGCGTCGTTATGAATGGCTATTTAATCTTCATTATTCCAGAAATAGACATCA
>Ga0265298_10010351_pt1 | contig 11035 bp, 10 predicted proteins | sample AusTroGonzalo_MG_3_FD_193486 | JGI IMG/M metagenome (GOLD analysis project Ga0265298, IMG submission 193486) | Bovine rumen microbial communities from tropical cattle in Woodstock, Queensland, Australia - Gonzalo_01 | ecosystem: Host-associated > Mammals > Digestive system > Stomach > Rumen ...
AATGATAAAATTTCATACCTTTGTAGTCTGAACTCAACCGACAAAATTACGCAATAATTCGAAAAAGCCCAAAATACCATGAGAAATTCGCTTTTGAAAGTCCTTGTGGCCGCCGCCGCTTTACTGGGTTCCCTGGAAGCCCGCCCCTGCACCAACGTCATCATCAGCCGGGGTGCCAGCCAGGACGGTTCCGTCCTGGTCTCGTATGCGGCTGACTCCCACACGCTCTTCGGCGAGCTGTACTACAAGCCCGCCAGGGACTGGAAAGCCGGCAGCAAGCTCCAGATTTACGATTGGGACACCCACAGACCCCTGGCCCAGATTGCGCAGGTTTCTCATACGTACCAGACCGTGGGCAACATGAATGAGTTCCAGCTCATCATTACCGAAACCACCTGGGGCGGCCGTCCGGAACTGGAAGACCGGAACGGCGGAATAGATTACGGTTCCTTAATATATGTAGCCCTGCAGCGCGCCAAGACGGCCCGCGAAGCCATTGACGTGATTGTGAAGCTGGCCAACGAATACGGCTACGCTTCCGAGGGCGAAACTTTCTCCATCGCCGACAAGAACGAGGCCTGGATCATGGAACTCATCGGCAAAGGCTCCAATATCCGCAACGGAATCAACACCAACCGGGGCATCGTCTGGGTGGCCCGCCGCGTGCCGGACGGCGCCATCTGCGCCCACGCCAACCAGCCCCGCATCGGCAAGTTCCCCCTCAACGACCCCGAGAATTGCCTCTATGCCCCCGACGTTATCTCTTTTGCCCGCCGCCAGGGCTATTTCGAGGGTTCAGATGACGAATTCAGTTTCAAGAAAGCCTATGCGCCCCTCGATTTCGGCACCGTCCGCGGATGCGACGCCCGTGTGTGGAGCGCCTACAATATCCTCACCGACGGCTGGTTCTCCTTCTACGACGAGGACGGAGACGCCGTCACCCGCGACGCCTATTCCTATCTGGACTATGTCATGGGCCGCGACCTGGAGGGCGATATGCCCCTGTTCGTCTATCCCCGCAAGAAGGCCGGCGTAAAAGATGTGGCCGATGTGATGAGGGACCACTTCGAGGGCACGCCCATGGATATGACCCAGGACATCGGAGCCGGCGGAAACGCCCTCCCTTACCGCTGGCGTCCCATGGAGTTTACCGTAGAAGGAAAGACCTATGTGAACGAACGCGCCATCGCCACCCAGCAGACCGGATTCTGGATGGTGGGCCAGGCCCGCAACTACGTCCCCGACGTGGTGGGCGGAATCCTCTGGTTCGGCACTGATGACGCCGCCACCTCCTACCTCACCCCCATCTACACCAGCACCTCCAAGGTGCCCGATTGCTTCCGTGTGGGGAACGGTGACCGCCTGCATTATTCTCCCACCTCTTCATTCTGGGTGAACAACCGCATCTCCAACGCCTGCTACAAGATGTACAACCAGATGGCCCCCTACGTGCGCGCCCGGATCGACGCCTTCGAGTACGACCAGATGGAACGCCGCACCCACTCGGTGGACAGCATGGCCGTGGTCATGTACAACCAGGTGGTGGTGAAAATCCAGAAGAAACTGGACGCCAAGCGCGACGTCATGATTTCCTCCAAGCCCTTTGCCAAAATTGTGAACTACGTGACGGATTACACCGTAGAGACCGCCCAGAAGCAGTTCTCCGCCTGGCAGGACCTGGAAGTGGAACTGCTGGTGAAGTTCATGGACGGCAATGTGGTACCGCAGGGCCGGGACGGCAAATTCATCCACGCCCAGTATAGCGAGGGCATGCCCGGTAAATTGGAGAATCCCGGTTATACCGAGCTCTGGAAAGAAACCGTGGCCCACGAGCATGGAGACGTAATCCGCGTTCCGTAATGGCACAGGAAATCGAGCGCAAGTTTTTGGTCAAGGGTAGCTTCAAAGAGGCTGCCTTTGACGCTTTACGCATAACCCAGGGGTATCTTTCCACGGCTCCCGGCCGCAGCGTGCGGGTGCGTCTGAAGGGAGACAAGGGTTTCCTCACCATCAAGGGCCCGTCCCACGACGGAGGCCTCAGCCGCTTCGAATGGGAAAAGGAGATAGGGGCCGATGACGCCCGCGCCCTCCTGGAGCTCTGCGAACCCGGCATCATTGACAAGACCCGCTGGCTGGTGAAGGCGGGGGCCCACACCTTCGAAGTGGACGAATTCCACGGAGACAACGAAGGCCTGATTATGGCCGAAGTGGAGCTGAACGCCCCCGACGAGCCCTACGAAAAGCCCGCATGGCTGGGCCAGGAAGTCACGGGAGACCGTCGCTACTACAATTCTTATCTTACGAAGAACCCGTACAAGATTTGGAAATAATCCTTATCTTTGTTCTGAGTAAACACGAAACATACACTAAAACTATACTATGAACTGGCTATTCTACCTGGTTCCGGCCGCCGCCGTGGTGGCCCTCCTTTTCGCCTGGATTTTCTTCCGGCAGATGTTCAAGGAGAGTGAAGGAACCCCCACCATGAAAGAAATCGCCCAGTATGTGCGCGAAGGTGCCATGGCGTACCTGCGCCAGCAATACCGGGTTGTTGTGATTGTCTTTATTGTGCTGGCCATCTTCTTCGCCATCCTGGCCTATGGCTTCGGGGTGCAGAACCCCTGGGTGCCGTTTGCCTTCCTCACCGGCGGTTTCTTCTCCGGTCTGGCGGGCTTCGTGGGCATGAAAACGGCCACCTACGCCAGCGCCCGTACGGCCAACGCAACCATGCGCAGCCTCAATTCCGGCCTTAAGATCGCCTTCCGCAGCGGTGCCGTCATGGGCCTTACCGTGGTGGGCCTGGGCCTGCTGGACATCTCCATCTGGTGGATTGTCCTCAACGCTTTCGTGGAGGAAGCGACGCCCGCCCAAACCCTGGTGGTCATCACCACCACCATGCTCACCTTCGGCATGGGTGCCTCAACGCAGGCCCTCTTTGCCCGTGTGGGCGGCGGCATTTACACCAAAGCGGCCGATGTGGGCGCCGATATCGTAGGTAAGGTGGAGCAGGACATTCCGGAGGATGACCCCCGCAACCCCGCCACCATTGCCGACAACGTGGGCGACAACGTGGGCGACGTGGCCGGCATGGGTGCCGACCTTTACGAGAGCTACTGCGGTTCCATCCTGGCCACCATGGCGCTGGGTGCTTCGGCCTTCTTCTCGCAGGGAACGGACATCCAGATGAAGGCCATCCTGGCCCCCATGGTCATTGCGGCCATTGGCGTGGTGCTTTCCATCCTGGGTATCTATGCCGTTCGCACCAAGGAAGGAGCCACCTTGAAGGACCTGCTGGGTTCCCTGAGCGTGGGCACCAACCTGAGCGCCGTTCTCATTGCCGTCGTGTCCTTCGGCGTATTCTATATGCTGGGCTTTAACGGTGAGCAGGGCCTGCCGCAGTGGTGGCAGCTGTCCCTGAGCGTGCTCAGCGGCCTGGGTGCCGGTGTCATTGTAGGTAAGGTCACCGAGTTCTATACGTCCCATTCCTATCGGCCCACCCGTAAGCTGGCATCCAGCGCACAGACGGGTCCGGCTACCGTAGTCATCAATGGCGTGGGTCTGGGCATGCGCTCCACGGCTATCCCCGTGATTACCATTGCCATCGCCATTCTGCTGGCCTACGGTTTTGCCACAGGATTCGTGTACTCGACGGATACTCTGAGCCTCGGTCTTTACGGAATCTCCATCGCTGCCGTGGGTATGCTTTCCACGCTGGGTATCACCCTGGCCACCGATGCCTACGGCCCCATCGCCGACAACGCCGGCGGCAACGCCCAGATGAGCGAGCTGGATCCTTCCGTCCGCGAAAAGACGGACGTGCTGGATTCCCTGGGCAACACCACCGCCGCCACGGGCAAGGGCTTCGCCATCGGCTCCGCCGCCCTCACCGCCCTGGCGTTGCTGGCTTCCTATATCGAGGAGCTCAAGATTGGATTCAGCCACATTGGCAAGACGGTGCTGCAGATTGGGGACCGCACGGTGGACACCCTCTCCGCCTCCATTACTGATATTGTCGAGTATTACGATATTACCCTTATGAACCCCATGGTGCTGGTGGGTGTGTTCATCGGCTCCATGATGGCCTTCCTGTTCTGCGGTCTCACCATGAACGCCGTGGGCCGCGCCGCCTCCAAGATGGTGGTGGAAGTGCGCCGCCAGTTCCGTGAGATCAAGGGCATCCTGGAAGGAAAACAGCGTCCGGACTACACCAGCTGCGTACGCATCTCTACCAAGGCCGCCCAGCAGGAGATGATTCTCCCTTCGGTGCTGGCCATCGTGATTCCCATGCTGGTGGGTGTGATCCTGGGTCCTGCGGGCGTCATCGGCCTGCTGGCCGGCGGTCTGGGTGCCGGTTTCGTGCTGGCCATCTTCCTGGCCAATTCCGGCGGTGCCTGGGACAACGCCAAGAAGTACGTGGAAGAAGGCAACTTCGGCGGCAAGAACTCCCCGGCCCACAAGGCCACCATCGTGGGAGACACCGTGGGAGACCCCTTCAAGGACACTTCCGGCCCGTCCCTCAACATCCTCATCAAACTGATGAGCATGGTTTCAATTGTTATGGCGGGCTTAACAGTAATGCTGCACTAGCCCCGTGAAATAGAAACTGCTCAGTACCAAACAGATATGAAAATCCTCCTCGGATAATTCCTGAGGAGGATTTTTGTAAGGGGCCGATAATCAGTTGGTTCTGTATCACGGGCTATTTACAGTAGTAGGCCTTGAAGTCCTGCCAACGGTAGAAGCTGCCGGGGGCGGCCATTTCCAGAGGGAGCTTGGCCTCAAAACCATTCAGGAGCACCTGGACCAGAATGTCGGGGTTCTTCTTGCTCTTGAAGAAGATGAGCTGGAAGTTGGCGGCCATAGGGACATTGTAGTTCTGCCAGTACCTCTCCACTTCGTAAGGGTCCGAGATGGATGCGCCCATGCCGTTCACGTCCAGCAGGGACAGAAGGGGCATGAGGGTGGAGTCGTGGGCAAAACGCAGGCGAAGCTGCACCTGGCCGGACTGCATGTCTTCATCGGCCTTGGCAACGAAATCGTTCAGGAGGGCTTTCATGGCCTTCATTCGCAGCTGCTCGGTATCCGGGCAGTTGCCCAGGAGCTGGTAGTCGCGGTAGTTGTGAATTCGCCAGAGGTCGTAGCGCTCCTGGGGTGTGTACACGCAGTAGAGATCCTGGGGAATCACGGGAGCGTCGGTATTGTCCAGCGTAGAGACAATCGTATGAAGGTCGAAACAGAATTTGTACTTGTTGGTTACCAGAGAGTCGGGCTGGGTGAACCATTTGGCCAGCATCCCGTCCAGGTCCAGGACCTCCTCCCGGAAGTGGATGTACTTGACCTCGGAATCCCCGTGGCGCTCCGCTCCGGAGTCAATGACGTCGGGCAGCAGGTAGCTCTGGTAGGGCTGGCCGTAATCGGCCCCGAAGGTGAAGTCCTTGTCCGTGTTGTCCAGTTCGGTCAGGAAGGAGAACATGCTCACAATCACGCGGTGGGAGACGGTGGAAACAGCCTCGGCGTGGGTTTTTCCCTTGAAAACGGACGGATAATACTTATAGATCTGGCTGGCAATATAGTGATGCTGCCCCTGGCCCTTGTGGGTAAGGTTTCCTTCCCGCAGCGCAAGGGCGGGATAGAAGTCCTTGTAGGCCTGGTAAAAAGTCTCTCCCAGGGGGGTGAGCCAGCCTTTTTCGTGTCCCTTGGACCAGATGGCCAACTGGTCTTCATACACGCTTCCGCCCAGCGCAAAGCGGGAACCGTGGCGGCCGACGTGACTCACATAGAAGGCCTTGTATCCCTTGGGGGCCGATGTGGGAGCCGGCTGGTTCATGGGATAGAGGTAATGCACGCCGCCGGCGCGTTCGATATCAGCCTTTATGGCTGCCCGGGTATCGGTCTGGGCATATGCGGCGCTGCCTGCGGCAACGAGGGCACACAAAAAAATCGCTATCTTTTTCATGATTCAAAGATAGCGATTTTTCTTGAATTGGGGCCTCAGTTCCGGACTACAACTTCTCCGCCGGTGGCATCCACCGTGACGGTGGAATCCTTGTGGATGGTGCCCTCCAGGATGTTCTTGGCCAGGAGGTTAACCAGTTCCCGCTGCATAAGCCGTTTCACGGGACGGGCGCCGTAGGCCGGATCGTAGCCGTGCTCCACCATGTGGTCTTCGAAGGCCGGGGTGAAGGCCAGCGTGACGCCGCTGTCGGAAGCTTGCGCTGAAGCTCCTCTTCCTGAATGTGCAGGATATCGCGGATATCGGCCTTGGTGAGGGGGTCGAACATGATGATCTCGTCGATACGGTTCAGGAATTCGGGACGGACCGTCATCTTGAGCACGTCCAGGACTTTCTTGCTGCACTCGTCCAGGAGGCCGCGGCGGGTGGCGATGGCCTGCATGTCCAGCCCGTTCACTTCCGGCAGCCGTTCCATGTAGCTCTGGATGATATCGGCCCCGGCGTTGGAGGTCATGATGAGGATGGTGTTCTTGAAGTCCACGGTGCGGCCCTTGTTGTCCGTGAGACGGCCGTCGTCCAGCACCTGCAGGAGCACGTTGAACACGTCTGGATGGGCTTTTTCAATCTCGTCCAGCAGCACCACGGAATAGGGTTTGCGGCGCACGGCCTCGGTAAGCTGGCCGCCCTCGTCGTAGCCCACGTATCCCGGAGGCGCTCCCACCAGACGGCTCACAGTGTGGCGCTCCTGGTACTCGGACATGTCGATACGCGTCATCATGTTCTCATCGTTGAACAGGAAGGACGCCAGCGCCTTGGCCAGTTCCGTCTTGCCCACGCCGGTGGTACCCATGAAGAGGAAAGAGCCGATGGGGCGCTTCTCGTTGCTCAGGCCCGCGCGGTTGCGGCGGACGGCGTCGGCAACGGCCCGGATGGCTTCGTCCTGGCCCACCACGCGCTTGTGCAGTTCGGCCTCCATACGGAGGAGTTTTTCCTTCTCGCTTTCCAGCATGCGCTTGACGGGGATGCCGGTCCATTTGGCCACTACTTCCGCGATATCCTCAGGCGTAACCGCCTCTGTTACAAGCGGATTCTGGATGGCTTCGGCCTTGGCGGTGAGCTCGTCTATGCGCTTCTGGGTCTGAGCCATCTTGCCGTAGCGAATCTCCGCCACCTTGGCGTAGTCGCCGGCGCGCTCGGCACCCTTGGCCTGGATGTTCAGGTCTTCCAGTTCCTGACGGGCAGTCTGCAGGCCGCCCAGGATGTCCTTTTCCTCGTTCCAACGCTTCATCAGCTCTTCGCGCTGTGCCTGGAGGTCCTTGAGCTCGGACTCCAGTTTTTCCAGTTTGGCCGATACGCCTTCGCGCTTGATGGCCTCCCGCTCGATCTCTTTCTGGCGGATGGCGGAATTGAGGTCGTCAATGGGCTCGGGGACGGAATTCATCTCCAGGCGGAGCTTGGAAGCGGCCTCGTCCACCAGGTCGATGGCCTTGTCCGGGAGGAAACGGGAAGTAATATACCGGTGCGAAAGGTTCACGGCGGCGATGAGGGCGTCGTCCTCGATGCGCACCTTGTGGTGATTCTCGTAGCGTTCCTTCAGGCCACGCAGGATGGCAATGCTCTCCGCGGGCGATGGCTCGTCCACCATCACCATCTGGAAGCGGCGCTCCAGGGCCTTGTCGGCCTCAAAATACTTCTGATACTCGTCCAGGGTGGTGGAGCCGATGGTACGCAGCTCGCCCCTTGCCAACGCGGGCTTGAGGATGTTGGAGGCATCCATGGCGCCGGAAGACCGGCCCGCACCCACCAGGGTGTGGATTTCGTCGATGAACAGGATGATTTCACCGGCGCTGTCCACCACTTCCTTCACCACGCCTTTCAGACGTTCTTCGAATTCACCTTGATATTTAGCGCCCGCGATAAGGGCTCCCATGTCCAGGGAGTAGACTTTCTTGGATTTCAGGTTTTCAGGCACCTGCCCGTTCACGATGTTCTGGGCAATGCCTTCAGAGATGGCGGTCTTGCCCACGCCGGGCTCGCCCACCAGGATGGGATTGTTCTTCGTGCGCCTAGACAGAATCTGCAGCACACGGCGGATTTCGTCGTCCCGGCCGATGACCGGGTCCAACTTGCCCTGCGATGCCCTCTCGTTCAGGTTGATCGCAAAGCGCTCCAGGAAGTTGCTATTGTTCTGTTCCATAATTCTTTCTCCTTTTGCCCTTTTATCATCAATCTTTGTTCCCCTTGCAACAAACTGACAAAATGGCAGATTTATTCCAAATATTTCGTATCTTTGCGAGACTATGGATTTGCAAGCGCTAAAGAACAAGTACGACATCATCGGCAACGATCCGGCCCTGAACGAGGCGCTGGAGACGGCCGTGAAGTTTGCCCCCACCGGCCTGAGTGTGCTCATTCAGGGAGAAAGCGGCGTGGGCAAGGAGAGTGTTGCGCGCATCATCCACCAGTACGGCCCCCGCCGGCAGAGCGCCTTCTTCGTGATAAACTGCGGCGCCCTTCCCAAGGAACTGGTGAACTCGGAACTCTTCGGCCATGTGAAGGGCTCGTTCACCGGCGCCGTGGAAAACCGCAAGGGCTATTTTGAGGAGGCCGATGGCGGCACGCTGTTCCTGGACGAGATTGCGGAGCTTCCGCTGGAGAGCCAGGCGCTGCTGCTGCGCGTCCTGCAAAGCGGCGAGTACCGCAAGGTGGGTTCCAACAAGGTGGAGCATACGGACGTGCGCATCGTGGCCGCCACCAACGTCCACCTGTACGAGGCCGTGAAGCGGGGCAAGTTCCGCGAGGACCTTTACTTCCGCCTGAGTGCCGCCCAAATCCGAATCCCCGCGCTAAGGGAGCGTAAATCAGATATTTACCTGCTGTTCCGCAAGTTCACCTCGGACTTCTCGGAGGTGAACGGCATGTGCAAGATATCCCTGAAACCGGATGCCATCCGCCTTCTGGAGCAATACCGCTGGCCCGGCAACATCCGCCAACTGCAGGGCTTTACTCAGTCCCTCACGGCCCAGCTCTCGCAGAAGGTTACTCCCACGCTCCAGCGCATCGAACTGTCGGCCGCCGAGCTGATGCCTTTCATGCCCCGGGAAGAAGGGGAACCCATCCCCATGCTGTACGAAGGTCCGCAGGCCCAGACGTCTTCCTTCAATGCCGATGAGCGCCAGGCCATCTTCAAGGCCATCTTCGACCTGAAGCAGGAGGTGGACGCCCTCAAGGCGCGCATAGACCGCCGCGAGCTTCCCGCCCCATCGGCCCCTCTGGTAGACGAAGCCGAATGGCAGGGACAGGAGGAGTACCAGGCCGACCGCCCCATCGTGCGGGTGGAGCATCACGAAATGCCGGAGGAAGAGCAGCCTTCGCTGAGCGTCCGCCGCTCGGAGGAGGAACTCATCCGCCAGGCTTTGGAGAAATACCACGGCAACCGCAAGAAGGCTGCCGAAGAACTGGGCATGAGCGAGCGCACGCTCTACCGCAAACTGCCCCCTGAATACCGCAAAAAATGAAGCGCTTAGCCGTCATACTCTTAGGCGCCCTCCTGGTCGCTTCCTGTGGAATTTATTCTTTCACAGGCACTTCCATCCAGCCGGATGTGAAAACCATCACCATTCCGTATGTGGAATACAAGGCCTTGCGCGTGAACCCCAGCCTGGCCGGAGACCTCACCGACGCCCTGCAGGAGAAGTTCCGCAAACTCACCCGCCTGGAGCAGGTGGACCAGGACGGAGACCTGGAGCTGGTGGTAGAGGTGTCGGGCTACGACGTCAAGGCCACGGCCATCACGGCCGACGAACAGGCTGCGCAAAGCCGTCTGACGGTATCCGTCAAGATCGCTTTCACCAACCGCAAATACCCCGAAGACGATGTTTCCCAGAGTTTCAGCGCCTACGAGGATTTTGACGCCACCCTGTCGCTGGACGCCGTGGAAGCCGGGCTTTGCGAGACCATCATCGACAAACTGGTAGAAGATATTTTCAACGCAACCGTAGCACAATGGTAGGCAGTTCCCGCATAGACATTCACCACCTCAACCTGGACGAACTGGTCGGGGTGGTCAACCTGTATCCCTGGTACGGCGGCGCCCGGCTGGAACTCTGCCGCCGGATGGCCCGCATGGGGGACGCCTGGGACAGTGACCAGTATGCCCCCGAGGCCCTGTACCTGCCCCAGCGCAGCATCCTGGTAGACCTTCTGAAGCGCTCCCGCCAGACCGATTATTCCGACAAGGACGTCCAGGAGCTCCTGTCCTCGTACCTGGAACCCGCGGCGGCGGAAGTCGAGGAGGTGGACCAGGCCCGGCATTCCGTGCATGTGGTGGGAGGCGACTATTTCTCCCAGGCACAGTACGACAACGTGAAGAAAGGCTCGGACAATATCTTCTCCCGATTTGCCGTGCAGATCCGTTCTGAAGCGTCTCCCGCCAGTGGAGAACTCTCCCCCATGGCCGACTGCTTCGCCACCGAAACCCTGGCCCGCATCTTTGCCGAACAAGGCCGTCCCGAGGAGGCAAAACGCATTTATTCGCGTCTGATTTTGGATATTCCGGAAAAAAGTGCTTACTTTGCATCCCTTATTGACTCATTAGGGTCAGAGACAAGCCAATAACAAGCAAATAAAAAGTAAAATATATGTCTACTGCATTTGTCATTTTACTGGTCCTGATTATCATTGCGGCCATTCTTCTGATTGCGGTCGTCCTCCTGCAGAACGGCAAGGACGGCGGCCTGGCAACCAACTTCACCTCTGCTAACCAAACCCTGGGCGTGCGCCAGACGGCCACCATCCTGGAAAAGGCTACCTGGTATCTGGTATCCTTCATCCTGGTGGTTTCCATCATCACCGTGTTCGTGAACCGCGGCAGCACCCAGAGCGGCACCAACGACTCCATCGGCTCCGGTATCGTGAACCAGGCCGAAAGCGCCGCCGAAGACGCCGCCACGGTGGACTTCCCCGTGACCCAGCAGAACCCCGAGGCAGAATAAATCGGCACCGGTTTTTTTAGCTTATTCCTCCTAATCCAGCCGGGTTAGGAGGAATTTTCGTAACCTTTTGCTTGCAAAAGAATTCATT
>Ga0265298_10010352_pt1 | contig 11035 bp, 8 predicted proteins | sample AusTroGonzalo_MG_3_FD_193486 | JGI IMG/M metagenome (GOLD analysis project Ga0265298, IMG submission 193486) | Bovine rumen microbial communities from tropical cattle in Woodstock, Queensland, Australia - Gonzalo_01 | ecosystem: Host-associated > Mammals > Digestive system > Stomach > Rumen ...
ACCCCGATACTGACGCAACCAACCGCCACTCAACCACAACCTTATCCCCAACCATCCAGCAACCGCTTTCCAACCCCGCACCAACCCTCGGGAACCTCAACCCATCCACAACCGTCCTTCAGCCGCCAGACGGACGATTCCGCGCTTGGCAAACACCCACGACTCAACCATCCTTCGTGTCGAATCCAAGAACGATTTCGACACAACCATCCCACATTCGTGATTCTCCAACTTAGGCAACAACCACAACCCAACGACGCGCCGATTCTCACTCCGTTACATCCACCGTCCCCTCAATCTCCATGCTGACTCCAAATCATGTCCTCAGCCATTCGGCGAACAGACGGTCATACACGACATATCCATCCTCGCGCCTGTAGAGAAGTTCATCGTCCAGCAGCGAGTCAAGCGCAAAGCGCACGCTCGAAGCCGCACGCAGACCGTATTTGCGCCCGAACTCGGCGGACATAGGTTCCGCCACAACGCGCTCCGCCGCCACCGCCCGAAGAAGCTCAACCGCCCCAGGCGAGCATTTGGAAAGGACGAACCCGTAGTTCATCGCGTTCTCCTCCACCAGATGGCCGACGGCGGCAATCACGTCCTTCTCGGTGGGTCGTGCGACCTCCATCGCATAGAGTTCCTTCATTACCGACTGCACGTACCAGGTGATGCCCTCGAAACGGTCATACGCCGCCACGAAAGTCTCTTCAGGCAGAATCCTGCCGGCCTTTCGGAAAAACGATGCCGCAAAGCGGAAATAGGCCTGCCTGTCAATGACGTCGAGAGACATGGACGCAGTCGAATTGAAGAACGGACGCTTCGGCGAATGGAACATCTCCGCCATCATGTGAAGTCTGGACCCGGAAAAGACGAACCCGACGTTGTGCATGAACTGCATCTTCGAGCGAAGAAGCGCCTCTACGCCCTTCTCGGGATATTCGGCAATCTGCTGGAACTCGTCTATCGCGACAACAGTGCGCGCCTTGCGCGACTGAAGATACTCAAGTATCGACTCAAGCGAAGCCTGCGCATTCCCTGCGTTGATGTCGAAGCTGAACTTCGGCTTGCCGGAAAACTCGTCAATGGTCATTGTCGGACGGAATCCCCGCGCAAACGCGGACACGGCTTTGATGACTTTCTCGGCTGGCGACTCCACTGATTCCGCTACCGCAGTAGCCAGCACACGTGCGAAGTCAGAAAGGCTGCGCGTCGGATAGAGATCGACATAAACCGTCTTCACGCCGCGGCGCTTCGCCATGAGGTGCAGGACCTGGCGAATCAGCCCGGTCTTCCCATAGCGGCGCGGCGAGATAAGCGTTGTGTTCCGGTCGTTGTCGAGATGCTGGATCAGCGACTCCGTCTCTCGTTTCCTGTCACAGAAGTAGTCCGGGCCGGCATACCCGGCCGTCAAAAAAGGATTTGCAAGTTTCATGCGGCAATTATACCACAATCGCGGCGTTAATTTCAATACTCCTGTTTCAATATTATTGAAATAAGAACATTGCCGCCGCGCCCGCCTCGGAAAAAGAACACGCGCACGGAAGCTTTCGCCTCACGTGCGCGCGCGCGGTCTTTTTTTGGAACAATTGGTTTCGCAAGAAACCCCGTCTTGTTCTTTTCCCTTCCCCTTTTCTCTTAAGGGTCAAGGGGGAAGTTCTCTTTTCCCCTTCCCTTTTCTTTGACTTTGCAGACGGCGACCCGCCGCCTGTTGACAACTCATCCGTATTCATCGGATTTTCCTTTCGTGTTTTCTGTTGTTTGTGTCAGCCCACGATCACCCGACCGCGGGAAATCCAATATCTGCCATCAGGTCAAAACCAAACAAAAAAAGACCCTCCGGCACTAGGCCAGAAGGTCTTGAGAAGGCATAAAATATGGATGCTCCTCCATATGGACGAGCGGTTTCCGACGCGCCGCCACATAGCGGATTGTCCCCTATTGCAGTCTTTCGACATTATTGTTCTCGCCATTCGCTCGGCACCCCTGATTGACATCGCCTTCGGCGACTCCTCCCTTCGGTCGTCGGGGGATATCTCACTGCGTTCGGCGGGCATGTCCTAATCGTACGTCGATTTCTTTACGATGTAGCTCCTTCCGCTATTAGTTCTGCCGAGCTTCGCTTGGCGTACCTGTATCAATGAGCTCTGCCCCTTCATTCTCCTTCGTCAATGTTAGCGATGCCATCCTTCCAGAGTTGATTCTTCCAGTCTGCCGTTGGCTGAGCATCTTTTAACACACGGCCAGAACCATAAAGCGTCACAAGCTGGCAAACTTTTTCATCCACCGTCATTTGACTTAAAAGGTTTCTAACACGCGCGTCAACTGACTGCTTAGGATCTTCATATGCGTCCTTATATCCATTCTTGTTAAAATCAATCCAGCTGCCATGGTAAATTCCAGACACAGATAGAAGAATGCATCCAAACAATCCTATAAGATCAATCATAGCATCCTCCCTGCGCACTCAAAACCATCATTAGGATTCACTCACAACTCAATTAATCAGCGCCCCTAAATGTCAATCGGAAGCTAATGTGCATGATTGTTCGGCACACATATGTCCGGGTTCATCCTTACAACTCTTTTGGGATGAAGACAACGCGGGCAATGCGGATCTCGTTCGCCTCCGTCGAGCCGGGGATATAAAGCGGTCCCTGGAACTTGACGAGCGCGCGGACCTTCACCGTCTTGCCCTTCAGCTCGGCATTGGTGAGATATTCCTGGACACCCCACGTCCGCGTAAAGTAGACATAAGAGCTTTCCTCAGGAAGCTTCACGTTGTCGAGGTCGTACCACTGGTAGCCCTCGCCCTTCGTCGCCTTGATGTCCAGCCCCTTCAAGGACTTCTTCAATCCCTGGTTGTAGAGACCGATCTTGCATGGAAGGCGCAGCTTCTCGTTTTCCTCCGAAACCTGCAGTCGCACGACGGTCGCACCACCCGCCGCCGGATCGCCGATGTCGGGATCCTGCCAGAAGACCGCGGGCTTCCAGAGCTTGAAGAAGCGCTCCGACACCGGCATCTCATAGAACGGCACGTCTGAAACACCCGGTTCCGCAGGATGGAGCCCCCCCCCAGCGGTCTGCGCCTCATGAAGACGGTCAAGGCTCATACGGGCGACGGCAACACGCTTCGCGCGACGCGGATCGTCCTTCACAAGCGCCGCCGCCTCGTCAAAGAGATCCGACATCCGCATGACGTCCGCCGGTTTGACGAAGTCGAAGTCGGAGGCATGCGAAAACCAAAAGACATCCGCCTTGCGTTCGTGGGCGATGCGAGCGAGATGTCGGCGCACCTCCAGAACCTTCGCTCCAGCCATCCCGAAATAGCCGTCCATGAACTCGGCGACGAGCTTCTCGCCGTCGCGATACGGATCCTCCAAGAGATGCGCAATCACCCAGAACTTGAGCGCATACAGGTCTTGCGTTTCGTAACCGCCGTTCTTCCCTCCGTAGGCACTCCGGTCGTGCTGCACAAGGAAGCCCGTCACGCCGCTCTCGGCGTAGAACCGGAACTTCTCCGCAAAGACGAACTCGTTCGGCAGCGGAAATCCGGCGCCGAACTTACCGTAGGTCGGAACGTACTCCCAGACGAACAGCTCCTTCGCCAGCGACCGCCAGCCGCACACGAGTTCGCACCACTTGACGTTCTTCGGGTCGTCCAGTCCCGCCGCCATATTCTGCTTCGTATTGCAGAGCTTGACGATGAAGTTGTCCGGAACGGTCACGCCCGCCGCCGGCAGCGGCTCGGTGCGCGAATATGCCAGAGTCGAGAAGAGAAGTCCGGGATGCCGCGCCGTCGGCTCCCTCGTCACTGCTTCGACGAAATCGAGAACGAGTCCCGAAAGCCCGAGTTTCGCCACCATCGCCCGGCAGGCGTCGCATTCGCAGAACTTGCTCGAGTCATTCTGGGAAACATCATACATTTGCGGCGCGGGTAGGCCCTTCGCCGTAGCGTCCTTCTCACCCTTGAGGATGTTCTCCTCCAGTTTCTCCGCCATGGCCCTCCGGACTTCGGGATTCGTGAGACACGGCTGTCCGCCGAAGTCGCCGCCGCCCGTCCGCTTACCCCCGTAGATCGCAAACCACTCGGGATGGTTCTTGCCGTACTTCTCGAACGGCAGGAACCGGCGGAACGTGTGGCTATGATAAGGCGGACCGTAGGCGCAAGCCCCACCGAGTTCGACGGGCATTGGCGCGGCGCTGGCACCGTTGATCCGATTGCGGACCTCAACCCAACGTGAGGCCTTTGCAGAGCGATAAACGTCGCGACAACGGAAGAACGGCCGTCCGCGCCTGTCCAGCGGCGACAAATTAAGTTCGGCCGCCGACGGCACATCCTCCTCACCGTCGTTCCACCACCGGACGCCACACGTGTCCTCGAGGAAATGATAGACGGCGTAGAGTGTGCCGCGCGTACCGCCGCCGGAGAGAACAACATCACGACCGAAGCTGCGCACGACCCACTCCTCGTCCTGAAGATCCGCCACACTAAGGTCCTTCTGCCGCGCGAAATCGGTGTCGCCAACATGGAAAACGGCCTCGTCGCCCGCAACCCGGACGATTCCATTCGTCGCGAGCCGGCCAAGATAGGTCCGCAGCTCATCAACAGCCGTCTTCTCCCAAGATTTCGCGTCCAAAGGCATCCGAATTTCCGCCGAAATAGAAACAAACGCTGGGAACAGCAACGCGGCTGCACAGAAACTTTTCAAGGCTCGGAGGATTCTGGAAGATGTAAAACCACGCTTCAAAATTAAGCCAGCCATGTTAAAGGTCCTTATCTTGTCCTTGTTGCATTTTTGAGATTCCATCCACGCAGACGCGCTTCAGCACCTTCTGGGACATCTTCGGCTCGGATTTCCGTCCGTTCGCCGGGCAGAAGCGTCACAAAATTGTTCGAGAAAAAAACAGGCACACAGCGACTGCCGTTCCTGAAAAACTGCACCTCAACGAAGAACGCGATCTTATCACCGTCATTCGAGAGCGTCAGGCGATTGCCCTCTCGTGTCAACGAGACCGTTGTCTTCGGCAAATCGGACAACGCCTCAAAGTCAGCCACACAGGGACCCGAAACCGTCTGCGCCCCCTCGTACACTGACGACGAACGCCAATACAGAGTCGAAGCAATCGGCCGCCCGTCCTCATGCAATCGAAGTTTGATAAAGTGCGGCTTCTCTAGTTTGATTTCAGAGGCTTCAAACGGAATTATGAAGGCATTCGTGCAGCCCTCACCTTCGATCTTCATCTTCAACTCCCTTTCCCAGACCTTGCGGGAATCGAAGTCATAGACCTCTGCTCGGACAGTCAAATCATGTACACCATAAACATCGCTGATAACACAGACACGGTTTGAGAGGTACTCATACTGCGCATGCAATGGTTCAAGGGCGTTCTTCTGGGCAAAGAAGCTCGCCGTCTGGTCGAGGTCGTAATCCCACGCATGGGAGCCAATCTGCGGCACCGGCGTATTGTTATACCAGAAGAGGACCCCCGTTGCGTCATTACGCACAAGGTTCCACGCCTCCCAGAGCGCACGATGGGCGAGCGCATCGACCGCCTGGGATTTCCTCGCGTAGTCGTCAAATGTCTTCGACTCTCCGTAGGCGTTGACCGCCGCGTGATGGTACTCGGTCATCCGATCAAAACCTCCCCCTTCGCGGTATTTCCAGGCATCAACGTCCATCGGCCAAAGGAGATCCTCCGGCATAAACTTCCGGCACTGATCCGCCGCCGGAAGCGCACAAGTCCCATACTCGGGAGAGAAGCCGTAAATGCGCCTACCCCGTTCCCAAGAGGCCGTGTCATCGTAATAACCCATCGGATTGACCGGGAAATATGGCGACCCATCATGAACACCATCACATTCGGAGTTCTGCATCCAGCTCATTGTACCAGTCAGTCTCTTCACCAGTTCGTCAACACCCTGCACATCCGTCGACTCGTTTGAGCAAACCCAATGCGCGATCGATACATGATGCCGGATGCGCTTCACCTGCTGCGCAACACTGTCGAGATAAAGCCCCGGGTTGTCAGGATGCCGCGTATCACCCGTCATCCAAAACTCTTGCCACACAAGAAGCCCGTATTTGTCGCAAAGTTCGTAGAACTGATCACTTTCCGTGATGCCCCCCGCCCAGAGCCGAACCATGTTGACGCCCGACTCGGCCGTGAGACGCATCTCGGCCGCCATTCGCGCATCGTCCTGCCGTAGCATACCCTCCGGGATCCAATTCGTGCCGCGAATGAAGATCGGCCGCCGATTGACGTAGAACTGTCGTGCGCCGTTCTTCCCAGACTGATCGGACGTCACTTCACGAACACCAAAACAGATCGCTGTTTTATCTGAAACACAGCTCGGGGCAACAGTCATCTTATTCGTCGCAAGATCATATGTCTTGCGCTCATCAAGTACAAACCGACACTTGAGCAGATAAAGGTGCTGCTCTCCCTTGTTACGCGGCCACCAGAGTTTGGGGTTCTTCAATCTCGCCGTCAGGAACTCCGTCCGACGTTCGCCGCGATAGAGGGTCATCCGCTTCACAAATCGGACATCCGCGTCCTCCACTTCAGCTTCGAGCGTTCCCGACAATTGCGCACCACATTCGTAGCTCGCGTTGACCAAATCAATTTCAAGCGTCAGTTCGGCCTCGTCCATCCTTTCGTTGAGCTTCGTCCGCACATAAGGGGCGTCAAGCATCACCATGTCCGTACAGAAAAATGTAATGTCTTTCCAAATGCCCGTGTGACGATCACGAATGCCATCCGAGAACATAAAGTCCCATCCGGCACCCATCAACACCGTCACATTACGCCCAATCTCGCCGTCCCCACCGTTCCGCCACTCGCCCGGAGCCCCCCACGGTTTCCGGAACGGCTGCCCTGGATGTGGCACAGGGAGAACTTCAATCTCCAAGTCATTCTCGCCGGGCTTCACGAACTCGCTGACATCCACGGCATTACGCGAGAACGTCCCGATCGTGTCGGCTACAAGCTTACCGTTCAGCCTGATGCCGCCGCGATAGTTGATTCCTTCAGGACGCATCCAAACGGTTTTTCCTTTCTTCCACTCATCCGGGATCATCACCTTACCGCGGTAAGTCACGGAATAGAAATCGCGGTTTTCCGAAAGATCGGGGATGAGATGGTTCTGCATCTTGTTGTTGACCCCCCAGTACGGATCAGGAATGACACCGTTCTTCACGAGTGTGGACATCACCGTCCCCGGCACAACAGCCGGCATCCACTTCCCAGGCGCCGTCTTCTGCGCCATCGTCCACGCATCGGGATCGGGTCGGACAACCGTCCGCTCTTTTAGCGGCATGGCGGACGCCCCCAACACCATCCCAAAACACACGCACGCCGTCCAAGCGGACCGTCCCATCGTCTTGCGCCCCTTCACTTTCCCTGCTGCAGCCACAATTACCTTTCCCGCGGATCGGCAAGGTGAATCGCCGGGCGGATGGCAACCTTGTATTCATTCCATTTCGAGTCCTTCTCGGACCAAAGCTTGTCAGGCGGTGCGCACCGACGCCAACCAACCGCTCCGCAAGACGAATAGCCGTTGCCATGAGCGACACGCTGCATGGGGCAGCCCGTCAACACCACATCGCCAATCGGATCAAAACCTTCTGGACCAGGATTGATGTTGTCTTTCCAACCGACCTCTGTTGTCGAGACTGCGTCAAGACACCAGTACTGGTTCATTCCCTGCGGATTGTAGATATTCCACTGATTCGGACTGCGTAGACCAACATCTTCCTTTCCTGGGGAACTTGGGCAAGAGAACTCAAGCCAAAGCCGTTCCAGCTCGTCCTTAGTCGAGTTCTCATCGCCGCCATTGAAGAAAATAGTCGTCGTACCAGCACGGATAGCAACCTCGAACTGCGCATCAGTCGGCAAATCCAGCACGAACTTATTACCAAATCGCCTGTTAACCGTATCGACCCACGAATCCGCCAATACTTGTCCGACGCCCGTGTGCGGCCAATTGACGTCCATCGTCGCATCCGTTCCATTCGTATTGCCGCGGAAATAGGCATACGAAGACTGATAACTTTCAAGCCGAGAAGACGTTGTTCCCCGCAAATAACTCTCCTGCCCGTAGGTCAGCGGGAAAAGCGCGATGTAGTAGTCGCACGAAAGAGTCACAAAACGTTTTCCCATCGATCTCTTTTCAGCAGCCGAGGCATTTCTTCCCAATACCGCTTTCAGTTCCGCATCCGTATTGCCGAGCTGGTAGGTGCCGGCGGACACGCGACGAAATGGCGTCTTCTGCGTCTTGTAAACCGTCTGAGTCCATCCATCCACGGGTGTATCCTTGAGGAACTCGTAGCTGCCCGTCGGTCCGTCAAGGACTATGTAAAGACGCTCCGAAACGTTCGTCGCCCAGACGGTCGTGAAGGTCAAATTTGGGAGCGCGACATCCGAAAGCCCGTAGTCCGCCGGGTCGAAAACGAAGTGGTTGACTCCGTTCGTCGCGCCGTAAACCGTCGCATCGAGCCAGCGGTTTGTTATGTTCTGCGGAGCGAGCTGCCCCGTGTACGTGAAACCGAACAGGATATCTTGCGGCTCGGACGCCTCAAGCGTGAAGTCCACATCGACCTTGCCGCTAAACGGCCAGCGCTGTTTGACGGACGTGACAGTAACGGCGGCCTCGGCAATGGACGACCCCAGCGCCACAAGCGCACAGAATGCAAAAACTAGATTCTTCATGATCTGAATTCCTTACGAAGTTCTTTCCTGACTCACTCGACCGGATCGGGGACGAGCTTCTTGAGATGCACACAGAGTCTTACGCCAAGCTTTGATCCGTCCTCAGCACCGCTTTTGTTGATGTATCTCTGGCGATAGCAACGGCGTTGCGTCGGCAGACCCTTTGCAGTGGCGTCCCAGGCCCATCCGACATTACAGGTCAGCACAAAGGCCTTGGACCTGTCGACACAGGAGACGCCGACGGGATCAATCGTCTGCAACGAATCAAAGAACTTGTCCTGCACCTTGTCGAACTCGGCAAGTTGCGTCGTCACGGGCTCGTCAAGTTCAACCGTGTTGAGCGTCATTTCATAAACATGCCCGAGCGTATCGTAAAGCCCCCAAATGTTTGGCTTCTTAGCGCCGACCGGATCGGCATCCTGATACGGGCATTCCTCGGACAAGAGTTGCTTCGTGTCGCTCCCGTCGCCAATTGTCGTACCTCCAGTAGAGAGGAAGGTGGCCGACACACCGCAGCGTGTCGCGATTTCCCACTGAACCTCGGTCGGAAGGTCAATGACCGAGCACGCCGGCAAACCAGCGTTTGACATTCGTGCCCGAAGATTACCGACAAGCGAGCCTTCCACGACATGATGGCCATCCTGTGGCCACAACACCTTCGCAGACTCGTTTGTCAAATCGCCACGAATGTTAAAAGCAAAGGGCTGAGCCGCTGTCATATTCTGCTCACTGTCTTTATATGTAGAAATGTTGTTATATTGTGCGCGCGTCAAATGGTGAATCGACATGTAGAAATCACTCGAAATTTTGTAAACACGTGACGCCATGCCCTTTGTCTGGTTGGCATTCGCCCCGAGTGTCGTTAGTTGCGCAACCGTATAGCCAATCTGATATGTCCCGGCCGGAATACGACGAAAGACGATGTAGCGTTGCTTGTAGATGTCGGCGTTGAACGCATCTGACGGCGTGGGGACCGGCGAATACGAAACCGAGCCGTCCTTGAGATCCATGATTAAATACGCACGCTCGGACGCATCCGTCAGTTCCGTCCCAACAACCCTGAAGTTAGTGAGTTTTCTTGAACCGTAGCCGGCTTTCGCCGCATCCCAGACGAGGTGATTGAGTCCGGGAACGGCGCAGAGACCACCCTCTACGAGACCGGACGAGACGTCAACACCGCCCGCCGGTGCCCCATCAAAGGCAACCTTCATCTCGACATCCTGGCTACTCGTCGCATCAAGCCAGTAGTCGATGTCCACGACATGGCTCCACGGCCAGCGCTCCTTGATCTTGACATTTGAAACGGTCGCCTCGGCGAACGCCGTGCAAACCAACAGGAGAAAACATCCAAACAAAAACTTTTTCATTGCCCTGTTTCCTTTCATCACCTGACGATGAGAACGAGACCATGATGTTCGTACACGTTGGCGTAGAGAGCGACCGTGCCATCGTATTTCACGGCCACCGTCCCCTCCATCGCCTCAAGGTCGAAGTATCCGCCAGAGGACTGTAATGCAGTCTCCGTCGTTTCACCGCCGACTGTCTTTGCCAACGTCGCTTCGCCGGCGGGAACAACCGTCCATTTTGGATCATACGATGCGATACGTGGCGCACCATTCTGCGCGAACTTGGCCTTACCACTCTCAACCCGGATGACCGCGGGCAAGAACGCAAGACGTGCCGTCTCAGTCCTGAGAACATCGCCCGTCTCGCCGTACTGCATGAGTGAAATATCAACAAGCCCCTCGCCCGTATCGGCAGACCTTGTTGGATTTGGCATTGCAATCGATCCCGTGACCGCGCCAACCTCACGCGTGACAGGCGTCGTGCTCACTTCTCGTGTGAGAAGATTCGTCACGACAACGTCGGCTTTCACAGCATCAAGCCGCCATCGCCATTCGAGCGGAGCGGTTTCGTTAAAGACGGTCTGCCAGATACGGCCATCTCCCGGCGGAAGAACCTTACAGTTGACGGTCTCAGCATAGGCATTGCCCACAATGAGTCCGACAACGATAAACGTTTTGGCGATTCTCACGGATCCTCCTTTTTCGGTTTTGATTTTCATTTGAGTGCCCAAAGACCTCGCGGATCGCCCCTGAGCTTTGGAGCGTTCCTGGCGGCGGCCGCGTCCGCCCACGAGAGCGTTATGCTGTTTGACCCGCGCTCTATGCGGGAGAATGCGAGCGCGGCTTTTTGTCCGCTCCAGCGGCGAGGGATGGGGTTTTCGAGCGTCGCCGCCTTCGGGTCCACATCACGCGGAGGCAAGTATACCAGCGCCGTTGTCGCGGCGCCGGGCATTCCGCTCACGCCCGCCGCCATCATCATG
>Ga0265298_10010353_pt1 | contig 11035 bp, 10 predicted proteins | sample AusTroGonzalo_MG_3_FD_193486 | JGI IMG/M metagenome (GOLD analysis project Ga0265298, IMG submission 193486) | Bovine rumen microbial communities from tropical cattle in Woodstock, Queensland, Australia - Gonzalo_01 | ecosystem: Host-associated > Mammals > Digestive system > Stomach > Rumen ...
CTACATAGACGCCTGTCGTCCGTTCTGCGCCCTCGCGAAGGAGATGGAAAGCGAAGCGACAAGGAGTCCGGACGCTCCCATAGACGCCGAGCAGCTTGTTAGGGAGATACACAAGATCGTCTCGGACATCGCAACCGGCGGCACGGACTGGCAGGAGATCGTCATCGCCCGGATAAACCGCATCCATGAGAGGATGGATGCGCACAAGAGCAACGGGAAGTACGCGAAGAACCTGGGCGACGGCGAGAGGGCTGTCGCGAAGAGGCTATGGGAGCGCGGCAGACGGCAGGTCGAGTTCACGAACACGAGAGTAAGCTTCGAGGACGTGTACAACGCACCGCTGTTCAAAAAGCATCTCAACGCTCTCGGAATAAACAGCGCGGACGAGTTCCAGAACGCCGTGCAGACACACGACAAGAACACGAAGAACCGCAGGAAGGCATCCGGGGAGTCCGAATAGGGTATCGGTGGAAAAATAATGCAACAAAGCCGCAGGAGTCAATTCCTGCGGCTTTTTTCATGCCCTGAAACCGCCGTTTGGCAGGAAAAAGGCGCATTTCTCGGTATCGGTGGAAAAAAACGCGGTCAATAGGGTTAATGATGGAAAATTTCCGCCGTTACGCCTTTGCATAATTGATATATTACAGCCGTTATTGCACTATTTCTAGTCATTATTGGCATTTTAGGCTATCGGTGGAAAAAATAGGTTTTCCACCGATAGGGTGGAAAATATGCGCGTCGTGGAGAGGTAACAGCCTCAAGAGCGACGTGCAATGACGGAAGAACAAAAAGCGATACCCATCTCGCTTCTGCTGATGGGGGATAACGAGGAGGAGACGGCAAAGCACAAGAGGGGACATGCTCCCCGAAGGCTCGTCAGGGTATGGACAATCCACCGCGTCTGGTACAGGAGCGGGTCCGGAACAACGCTCGTCAGGAAGAGCGCGGGATGGGAAAACCATCTCTACGAACTCGTCGACGGCATCTGGAGGAGGGTCTATCATGTTTGAGCCTTTCCGCCAGCGTAGCAGGGTGTATGTCATCGAGATGCGCACGGGAAGCGGCGTCACCCGCAGGATATCCCGGACGAAGCCGCAACTGAGCACATACGGCATTGTCGAGCCCATATTCCAGTCGGAGATAGACCTTTCCGATGCTCCATGCGAAAGCGAAGTCTCGCAGCAGGCATACGAAGAGCTCATCCGCAAGGACAGGATCATGGAGTCGCGCTTCGCCAGGCTTCTGGCCGAATGCGCCTGTGGCAGGAAGGAGGTGGCCGTATGAGCAGCACTCCCGCAATCCGCCTGCGCACATACTTCCGCAATGGTTCTGAAACGAAGCTCGTCGAGGACAGGATAATCCGTCCGCTTACGGCTTCCGAAAGGAAGAGTGGCCTGAAGGACGAGTATCGCGAGTATGTCCAGATGCATGGTCATCCTGGACAGTCTCGCCGCCATCCTCGCAAGCACGCATACATCCCGGAAATGGGCTGCGGCCCGGACACGGAACTTGACCTTGCGTTTGACAGCGACGGCATACCATCGGAGGCCGATCAGTTGTCGATCTACAACATGATGTACCAGCATCTGCGCTCCGTTGCTATGGATCTGTCCGCAAGCGGACTGGTAAGTTACAGCGAGATTGAGGATGCAATCCACGATCTCTTCATAGTATGCTGCCATGCGCTCAAGGGCTGGATGCCTGAAAGGGCCGGTCTCAAGACGTATCTCTACGAATGCGTCGCATCGGCGACTTGCGATTTCGCAAGGACGATGAAGCGCATGAAACGATCCTTCTCCCATCCCCGCGTGAGGATTGTTTCTGATACGAATGAAGATGACGGCTGTTCTGCGGACTTCAGCTCCGTCATCGGGTCGGATCGTGTGGCGGACAGGCACGCCCTGGAGAAGATGATTTTCGACTGGGCGCTCTCCGATCTTGAGGAGCTGCTTGATCCGGACGAGACGCTTGCCCTCGACTATCGTCTCCAGGATTATCCCTTGGAGAAGGTTGCGGAGTGGATGCGCTGCACATACATGCAGTTGCGCCGCAGGATTCTCCAGTCTCTTCAGATGAAGGCGAAGATTTGCGGCTTCGAGCCCTGCAACGGAGAGGAGGTCTAGAAAGGGAAAGACTGAGCGTCAGCCCGTGCCGATTCAATGTCGGCATCGGGCTGGCGTCCATTTTCCCGGCGGAACGCGTCGCAATCTCCGCTTCCATGCGGTACAGAAAAGTTTTCAAAAAAGTCTGAACAAAAAGGTGACGAAAAATCGTATAAACATATAGGCCAGATATGTCACGATGTCTAGCGCGTCTTGTCGGACAGCAAAAAAAGTGAAAAAAGTTTGTTCAAAAAGGTAACGGAAAATCGTATAAACATGTTGGACGGGCAGGCGTTCGAAAAAAGACTAAACTAGAGCGCACACTTTTTCCTGACAAATCGTTATATGTGAGGCAGAGGGGCAGATAGCGACTTCCCCTGCCAAACGAAGAAAGGAACAAACACTCATGGACACCAACAAGCTACCATTCTTCCTGGACATTCCGTCCGAGAAGTACCATCAAGCGGCGAGGGACGGGAAGTTCCTGTCGAGCCACCTCTTGGGCGACTTCCGAAGGTCGCCCCGCCTTTACCAGAAGAAGCTGAACGGCGAAATTGAGCCGACGGAATCCGCCGCGCTTACTATGGGACGCGCAGTCCACACATTGATTCTCGAGGGACGGGCCAAGTTCGACGAGGATTTTCTCGTCACCGACGGACCGGTCAATCCGAAGACGGGCGAGCCGTTCGGGAAGCTCACGAAGGCCTACAAGGAATGGGCCGCAGCCCAGACGAAGGATGTCGTCTCCGGCGCGGACTTCTCGTTCATGTCGAAGCTTCAGCAGTCGGTCTGGACGCACCCCGTCGCATCGACGCTTCTCGATGTGGGCATCGCGGAGCAGACCGTGCGCGCGACCTACTGCGGCGAGCCGTGCCAAATCAGGATGGATTGGTTTCGAGCGGACTATGATGGTAGGCCGATTATCTGCGACCTCAAGACCTGCGATACGCTGGATTACTTCGAGAGCGATGCTCGGCGCTACGGCTATCCTCAGCAGTGCGCGTTCTACCGCGAGGTTCTTCGCACCGCAAGCCAAGGCGAGGTCGTCGCGGACTGCTATCTCGTCGCCATAGAGAAGCGAGAGCCGTTCCGCTGCGGTGTGTGGAAACTCACCGACGGCATACTCGAATCCTGCGCCGTGGAGAACGGGCGGGCGATTGCCGAGCTGCGCGAATGCAGAAGGGCGAACGCTTGGCCTACCCGCACGGAGGACTTGCGAATACTAGACGTGTAGTTCAAGCATCCATAATCGACTTCAAACTGGCGGGCGGTGTTTCACGGTCCGCCTTTTTCATGCACACAAACCGAAGAAAGGAAAAACATGGGCAACCTGCTCGAATCAATAACGACGGGACGGCAGCCGCAGCCTCCCCGCCTCATGATTTACGGCTCCGAGGGAGTCGGTAAATCGACCTTTGCGGCATCCGCCCCGAAGCCCGTCTTCATCCAGACAGAGGACGGGCTCTCCGAGATCGACACGGCGAAGTTCCCGCTCTGCGCCACATACGCGGAGGTCGTCGAACAGCTCAAGGCTGTCCGCGACGGGGAGCATGACTTCCAGACACTGTGCATTGACTCGCTGGACTGGCTTGAGCGTCTCATCTGGGACCGCGTCTGCCAGGACTATGGGGTAAAGTCCATCGAGAAGGCCGCTGGCGGCTACGGCAAGGGCTTCACGGACGCGCTCTCCTACTGGCGCGACGTCATAAAGCTCCTGAACGAGATCCGCGCAACGCGCCAGATGGCGATCATCCTCGTCGCCCACGCCAAGGTGGAGCGCTTCGAGGACCCGGAGCATCCCGCATACGATCGCTACCAGCCTCGCCTCCATAAGACGGCGAACTCGCTAATATGCGAATGGGCCGACGCGGTACTCTTCGCTACACGCCGCATGCGCGTTGATTCCATAACTGGACGCGCGGCTGCGGTTGGAGCGGACGGTGGCGAGCGCGTCATCCGCACGAACGGCTCTCCCGCGTTCAACGCGAAGAACCGCTATTCGCTTCCCACGGAGATGGCTCTTTCGTGGAACGCCTTCATGGATGGCATGAAGGTCGGCTCTAAAAAGTAACAAACCCCAACAGAAAGGAATAAAATCATGGCACAACTCAACTTCAACGCGGCCGAGATCGACACGACTTCCCGCGACACAATCCCCTCCGGCACCTACGAGGCGGTAATCACCGACTCCGAGATGAAGGCCACGAAGAACGGCCTCGGAATGGGCATCAACCTCACGTTCGAGATTATCTCCGACGGTCCCGCGAAGGGCCGCAAGGTGTTCGTGTGGATAAACTACGAGCATCCGAAGGTGGAGGCGCAGCGCATCGGGCGCGAGGAGCTCGCAAGCCTCTGTAAGGCTGTCGGCGTCTCCAACCTCACGGACACGAACCAGCTTCACAACCTGCCGCTCCTCATAACCGTCGGGCTCGACAAGAACGATTCGACTCGCAATGTCGTGAAGAAGTACGCGGCTAAGGCGGCACCTTCGGCGCAGCCTGTGCAGCGACCCGTCGCCGCAGCAACGGGAGCCGCGCCGTGGGCGAGGTGAAGGCTCTGTCCTTCGACCTACCCTGGCCCCCTAGCGTCAACAACTACTACCGGCACGTCGGGCCGCGCGTTCTCATAAGCCGGGCCGGTCGCAGGTACCGCACGATGGTCGTGAGCCGCCTCGGAGGGCTGAAGAAGCTCGCCGGGCGGCTCTCGCTCTACGCGGAACTCTATCCGCCCGACCGACGGCGGCGCGACATTGACAACATCAACAAGGTCGTTTTCGATTCGCTACAGGACGCCGGGCTATACAGCGACGACTCGCAAATCAAGGAGCTTCATCTTTTGATGCTAGAGCCAATGCCTCCTGACGGCCTCATACACATCGAACTTAAGGAAACTGACAATGAAGGACAGAACATACGAGCTTGTGTGCCCGGTTTGCGGCAAGATTTTCACTCGCCGCCACAGGAGAAACACGAAGTATCCCGCGACATGCAGCCTTGAGTGCCAGTCGCGCCTAAAGAGGGCGACGGCTCTTCAGAACGACTTTTCAGTCCTTAAAGGCAGGCGCTTCGGTCGCCTCGTCGTGGTCGGATGCGCTGGCTACTGGAACGAGCATTTCCATTGGCGCTGCCGCTGCGACTGCGGTGGCGAGACGGTCGCGTCGCGTTCCGACCTTGAGCGCGGATTCGTGAAGGGCTGCGGCTGCATGCAGTCGCAGTGCGGCTCCGTGAACCCCGCATGGCGAGGCGGCATCAGGAAGTCTCGCGACGGCTACCGCATGATCCACGACGGATGCCGAAACGGGCGAACCCACTACCGCAAGGAGGCTCGCGTAATCGCGGAGAAGGTCCTGGGGCGTCCATTGGAGAAGGGCGAGGTCGTCCATCACATCAACAATCTCAAGACGGACAATGTCCTCTGGAACCTTGCCGTCATGACGAATTCCGAACACTCGCGCTTGCACGCCGCATTGAGGAAAGGGGTGAGGATAGATGTACGAGTTGCGCCCTTATCAGCACGACGCCGTTCAAGCGGTGTACGAACACCTCAAGAGCAAGGATAGCAATCCCTGCGTGGTGATCCCAACGGCAGGGGGCAAGTCGCTCTGCCTTGCGGAAGTCGCGAAGGATGCTGTCGTCAAATGGCATGGGCGCGTCCTCATACTCGCCCACGTCAAGGAACTCGTCGAGCAGAACGCCGGGAAGATAAAGGCGATCCAGCCCGACCTTCCCGTCGGCATCTACTCGGCAGGATTGGAATCGAGGGACATTGAGCAGCCGGTCATCGTGGCCGGTATCCAGTCCATCTACAACAAGGCCGACCTCTTCAAGCCGTTCGACCTTGTGATGATAGACGAATGCCATCTCATTCCACCGGACGGAGAAGGACGCTACCAGACGTTCCTGAACGCGGCCAAGAAGATGAACCCGAATGTGCGGCTCATAGGCTGGACGGCGACGCCATACCGCACGCAGGGCGGCTTAATCTGCAAGCCGGAGAACCTCTTGAACGAGGTGTGCTACGAGATAGGGGTCAAGGAACTCATCAACCGTGGCTACATCTCTAACATCACCGCGAAGGCTGGAAAGTTCACGCCGGACACGGACGGTCTGCACATTCGCGCCGGCGAGTTCATCGCCGAGGATGTGGAGAAGCTGATGGGCGAGGACGGTCTTGTCAGTTCGGCCTGCAGGGAAATCGTGGAACTCACGAAGAACCGCAAGGCGTGTCTCATATTCTGCACATCCGTCGCCCACTGCAGGAAGGTGGCCGACGCGATCAAGCGCTTCTCTGGCGAGGAGTGCGCAATCGTGACGGGCGACACTCCAGCGGACGAGCGCGAGGAGACGATCAAGCGGCTTCGCGGAGAGACGGTCAAGGCAGACCTCTTCAGCGACAAGCCGCCCTTGAAGTACTGCTGCAACGTCTCTGTGCTTACTACCGGTACAGACATACCGAGGCTAGACACCATCGCCTTGCTGCGTCCGACGAACAGCCCTGGTCTCTTGGTGCAGATGGTTGGGCGCGGATTCCGCCTCTCGCCTGAAACCGGCAAGACCGAGTGTCTCGTTCTTGACTACGGCCACAACATCGAGCGGCACGGTCCGATCGACATGATTAAGGTGAAGGAACCCGGTCAGGGCAGAGGCGGGCCGCTTGCGAAAGTCTGTCCGCAGTGCCAGGCAATCGTGAACCTTCCAGTAATGCTCTGCCCCGAATGCGGCTACCAATGGCCGCGCAAGGAGCCCGAGCGGAATTCCCACGAGGCGACTGCCGCGAAGGTCGGAATCCTGTCGGGCGAGGTGACTGTCGAGAAGTTTCCCGTCCAGCACACGTCCTACCAGGTCTGGGAGAAGCGGGGCGCTCCGCCTGACGCGCCCAAGACGGTGCGCGTCACATATGACGTGGACTATCTCACGCACTATTCCGAATGGCTCTGCCCCGAACACACGGGCTACGCCAGGCGGAAGTTCGAGAAGTGGTGGCGTGAGCACGCGCATCCCGACTGCCCGATGCCCAATACGGCGGACGAGGTGTGTGAGCACGACTTCGCCGGGATGATCCGTGAGGTGAAGGAGATAACGGTGAGGTTCGTGTCGGGCGAAAAGTATCCCGAAATCACGGGCTGCGAACTCGGCGACTTCCCGTTGATGCAGTCTGGGCAAAACACACAAGGAGAGGAGGCTAGCGATGAAGACTGGGATGACATTCCCTTCTGACGAAGAATTCTGGGCGTGGCTGGAGCGCATGGCGAGGCGGCGCGAACGGCTTTTCAAGGCCGCGCGCTATGCCGCGCTCTTTGCGTTCGGGACAGCCCTCATGTTCGCCATGCTGTGGTTCTGCGCAAGGAACATGGGCGCGAAGCACCACGATCCTTGGCAGGACGCGATCAACACCGTCCGCTCGCAGAGCGGATGACACACACAAGAAAAGGAAACAGAAAGGAGGCCGCATGGCTACAATACCCGTCACAACGGCAATGGCGTATCTCGCCGCAGGCCTCTCGTGTCTTCCGGCAACAAAGTCTAGGAAGCACCCGGCAATCGGCTCGTGGAAGAACTGGCAGACGCGGCTTCCGACCGAAGTGGAGGTGAGGGCGTGGTTCTCTAATCCGCATGACGCGATATGTGTGGTTTCGGGCGCTGTCTCCGGGAATCTCGAATGCCTCGACTTCGACAACGGAGGAGAGTTGTTCGGCGCGTGGATGGAGAAGATAGACACGTCGCTTCTTGCGCAGCTTGTCATCGAGCAGACGCCTAGTGGCGGCTACCATGTGTGCTACCGGTGCGAAGATCCCGTGGAAGGGAATCTCAAGATCGCCCGTGGCATCCGGGGCGGCAAGCAGAAGACGCTCATCGAGACGCGTGGCGAGGGAGGTCTCTTCCTTTGCGCTCCGACCGAGGGCTACGCTCTTCAGCAGGGCGACTTCGTGAACATCCCGACAATCTCAAAGGATGCGCGTGAAACCCTCCTGGACGCCGCACGTTCGCTCGACGAGCTTCCTGCGGCAAGTTGCCCAACGGCAACCGCCGGAGCGAACGTGACGCAACCTGGCGCGGATTTCGCCTCTGCTGGGAAAGACGCCTTCGACTTGGCTCCGGGCGACGACTTCAATGCGCGTGGCGACATAAAGCCATTGCTGCTCTCGGCCGGCTGGCAGTTCTGCGGCGTAAAGAGCGACGGCAACGAGCAATGGACGCGTCCCGGCAAGGACCCGCGAAACGGAATGTCTGCGACCTACAAGGACGGATCGTTCTATGTGTTTTCGTCTAACGCGGCGCCTTTCGAGCCGAATGTGAAGTACAGCCCGTTCGCGGTCTATGCGACGCTACACCACAACGGCGACTACACCGCCGCCGCGTCCGCTCTGCTTGCACAGGGCTACGGCAAGGCTAAGAGCGATCTTGGTGTCACGATCAAACTGAACGCGCCTGCGCAAGCACAGCCGGAGTCTGACGACAAGCCTCTGTCTGCGGAGGAGCTTCTTGATGGCTACCCGACGCTGCGGCCTGTCCTTATCGACGGGTATCTTCGCGAGGGCGAGATAATGAACCTAATCGCCGCGCCGAAGACGGGCAAGTCGTGGTTTGTCCTTGCGCTTGCGTTGCACATCGCGACGGGCCGCGTATGGCTGGGCCACACGTGCGCACCCGGCAAGGTGCTAATCATCGACAACGAGCTTCACATGGAGACATTCGCGCAGCGTCTCGCGCTGGTCATGAAGGCGATGGAGATTCCGCGAAGCGAAATACGCGGGCGGCTCGACATATGGAGCCTTCGCGGAAAGTGGAAGTCCGTGGAGGAGATAGGCAACAGGGCCGAGAAGTTCAAGGCCGAGGGCTACAAGCTCATCATAGTCGATGCGTTCTACCGTGCGCTTCCGAGGGAGACGGACGAGAACGACAACGGCGCAATCGCAACGGTCTATAACATGATGGATGTGTTCGCGCAGAGAATCGGCTGCGCGTTCATTCTGATTCATCACACTTCGAAGGGAAACCAGTCGATGAAGTCGATAACCGATGTCGGCTCCGGCGCGGGGTCGCAGTCGAGAGCCGCAGATACGCACATGACTCTTCGCGAACACAAGGACGAGGGATACCTCGTGATGGAGTCCGTTGTGCGATCCTTCCCGAAGCAGGAGCCGATAGTCCTCAAGAAGGCGTTTCCGCTCATGGTGCCCGACTACGAGAAGAATCCCGAAGACCTCGCTGGCAAGGCCGAGCTTGGAATCAAGAAGGACGATCCTCCACCGGCAGAGATTGCGAAGAGGCTAGTCGAGCTTGTTGACGCGGAGCATCCTCAGGCGAAGGGCGTCTTCATCGACACGGTGAGGGCCGCCTACGGTCTCATGGAGAAGACGGCGAAGCTCGCCGTGGAACGCGCCATAGCGGACGGCATCATTGTCTGCGGCAGGGTTCCGAATCAGCCGAGGGGCATGCAGGCGACGAAGTTTATCCATCTGCCCGAGCCGGAAGGGGAGGACGACGAGGACGGTTAGTTTTGTTTTCCTGCGGAGAAAAACAAAAAGCAAAACTACTTTAAGGCCTCTTTCGGGGCCGCAAGTAGTTTTGTTTTGCCTAGGAAAAACAAAACAAAAAACTACTGGAAAACCCAAAGCGGAAGTGTCGTTCTTGTTTTGTTTTTTTGCGCTCCCTTTAGGGGGCGCAAGAAAACAAAACTAAACCACTTCCCGCCAGCCCTGAAAACTGGACTTTTTGGGGTTTGGGTAGAAAGCGGCCTAAGGCAATGGGGCCAAACGCCGCCCTCTGTGCCAGAACGTCGCGCCTTCGGGTCGAGGCGCGTCAAAACGTCCCGCTAGGCCACGGTTCCTCCCTGAACCACCTCAAAGGCAGGGCGCGGGAAGGAGCGGGAACCATAACGAGACTTTCTTTCGACGACGTAATTTTTCAAGGAGGCGAAAATGCCACAAAAATCAAGGGATTTCACATACGCGACCGTGTGTTCGGGAATCGAATGCATGAGCGCTGCGGTAGCGCCGCTCGGCGGATGGAAACCAGTCTTCTTTTCGGAGATTGAAGCTTTCCCGTGCGCCGTCCTGCAGCACCACTACCCCACGGTTCCGAACCTTGGGGACATGACGAAGATCAAAGCCGAGCGCATCGGCGACGAGGAGAAATGGAGGATAACGAATGGATCAGATGTCATTGAACTTGACGGGCGGCTCGATGTCTTCGCCGGGGGCACGCCTTGCCAGGATATTTCGATTGCTGGGAAACGAGCTGGCATGGCGGAAGGCAGCGGAACGCGCTCCAGCCTCGCCTTCCACTTCGCAAGGCTCATCGGAGAGCTCAAGCCGAGATGGGTGCTTTGGGAGAACGTTCCAAACGCGCTCGGAAACGGAATCGCCCAGGACTTCCTGCGCTTTGCCTGGCAAATTGCAGAACACGGGTATCATCTCGCCTACAGAGTGCTGGACGCGCAGTGGACCAGAGTGGACGGCCTGCCCAGAGCGGTTCCCCAGCGAAGACGGCGTGTGTGGCTTGTCGGACATCTTGGAGACGACGGGGAGCCACCTGTCTCGGTACTGCTTGAGCGAGAAGGCCTGCTCGGGAATACTCCGCCGCGCCGCATCACGGGGAAAGGCTTTGCCCGCCCGGTTGGAGGCTGCGCTCAAGGCGCAGATCGCCCGGTTGCGACAAACTCCAACGGCGAAGAGGTGATGCCGACCTTGAACTGCACCGACCTCGTGAAGCAGACGACGGGAGAGGCCGACCGAGGCGGAGGCTATGTCATGCAGCCGTCGGGCTTCGACCCATACGAGCCTGGGGGCGTCAAGTCTGACAGCCCCGAGGTCTCGGGCGCTCTCGTCAACGGCTCGTCGCCCGGCTTCCACAATGCCGTGTGCTTTGAGAACCACCAGACAGACGCGAGGACATCGCTGGTGGACGTCAAAGCACACGGCATTGTGGAAG
>Ga0265298_10010354_pt1 | contig 11034 bp, 8 predicted proteins | sample AusTroGonzalo_MG_3_FD_193486 | JGI IMG/M metagenome (GOLD analysis project Ga0265298, IMG submission 193486) | Bovine rumen microbial communities from tropical cattle in Woodstock, Queensland, Australia - Gonzalo_01 | ecosystem: Host-associated > Mammals > Digestive system > Stomach > Rumen ...
GGTGGTAAGAGAAATCTTTGGCGCAGCCTAAATAGTAAATTGTAAATCGTCAAATAGTAAATATGTTATATTACATTTTCCGATTCCTCGAACAGTTTAACATACCAGGTGCTCACATCTGGTCGTATATCTCATTCCGTGCGCTATTAGCCCTTATCCTGTCGCTCGTGATATCGGCTTGGTTTGGTGAGTATTTTATTAAGTGGATGAAACGCCGTAACATTGCTGAGACGGCGCGTGATCCAAGTATCGATCCATTTGGCGTAGAGAAGAAGGGTGTGCCTACTATGGGCGGAATCATCATCATCGTTGCCATCTTAGTGCCTGTCATTCTACTGGGACGTATGCGCAACACCTATCTGTTACTGATGATTGCAACCACGGTGTGGCTGGGATTCCTTGGCTTCATGGACGACTATATCAAGATTTTCCGTCAGAACAAAGAGGGTCTGAAGGGACGCTATAAGATTATCGGTCAGCTATCAATCGGCTTTATTGTTGGACTGACACTGTGGCTGAGTCCCGATGCTGTAGTACGCGAGAACGTTACGATCACACAGCAGAACCATGAAATGGTTATCAAGCATCAACCAGAAGCGGTGAAGTCACTGAAGACAACCATTCCGTTTATCAAGAACCACAATCTGAACTACTCAGATGTCATGTCGTTCTGCGGGAAGTACAAGGTGGCTGCTGGCTGGGTATTATTTGTCATCATGACCATTTTTGTTGTCACCGCTGTATCGAATGGTGCTAACCTGAACGATGGCATGGATGGAATGTGTGCTGGTAACTCCGCTATTGTAGGCATAGCATTGGCCATCTTCGCCTATGTTTCATCACACATTGTTTATGCTGCATATTTCGATATCATGTATATTCCTGGCTCTGAGGAGCTGGTAGTATTCCTGGCAGCATTCATTGGTGCTATGGTTGGTTTCCTTTGGTATAATGCCTATCCAGCACAGGTCTTCATGGGCGACACAGGTTCGTTAGCCATTGGTGGTATCATCGGTGTCTGCGCTGTCATCATTCATAAGGAGTTGATGCTGCCAATATTGTGTGGCATCTTCTTCGTCGAGAGTCTGAGCGTAATTATTCAGACCCAGTGGTTTAAGATACAGAAAAGAAAGGGTAAGCGTGTGCGCGTATTCCGTGCTACACCTATTCACGATACATTCCGCCGTCTGGACTCACAGCTGGATGCTACCAGCACCTATATCCTTAAAGGATGGCCCCATCGTCCTTTCCATGAATCAAAGATAACCATCCGTTTCTGGATTACCTCAATCATATTGGCTGCATTAACAATAATAACACTGAAGATAAGATGAGTAATATTGTCATATTAGGAGCTGGCGAGAGCGGTGCAGGAGCAGCCGTTCTGGCTCAAAAGAAAGGTTTCAACGTGTTCGTCAGCGACATGTCGAAGATTAGCGACAAGTATAAGAAAATGCTTGACGGCCATCAGATAGCATGGGAAGAAGGTCAGCATACTGAAGAGAAAATCCTTGCTGCTGATGAAGTCATTAAGAGTCCTGGTATTCCTGATACTGCTCCCATTATTGTCAAAATTAAGGAGAGAGGCATCGGCATTATCAGTGAGATAGAGTTTGCCGGACGTTATACCGACTCAAAAATGATTTGTATTACCGGTTCTAACGGTAAAACAACAACCACATCGCTCATCTACCACATTTTCAAGAATGCAGGATATGATGTCGGTCTGGCAGGAAATATCGGTAACTCACTGGCATTGCAGGTGGCAGAGGATCCTCATCCCTACTACGTCATCGAGCTAAGCTCCTTCCAACTTGACAATATGTACGACTTCCGTGCCAACATTGCCATTTTGCTGAACATAACTCCTGACCATCTGGATCGTTATGACTTCAAAATGCAGAACTATGTTGATGCAAAGATGCGAATCATCCAGAATCAGACCCCACAGGATGCCTTCATCTATTGGAATGATGACCCTATTATCAAAAAGGAGTTAGAAAAATACGACATTCATTCTATCCAGTATCCATTCTCCGAACTGAAGGAGAAGGGCTCCATCGGTTATATTGAAGCTGGTCAGTATACCATCGAGCAGCCTGAACCATTTAATATGGAACAGGAGGCACTGAGTCTTACGGGCAAACATAATATCTACAACTCGCTGGCAGCAGGTATTGCTACCAATATTGCAGGTATCAAGAAGGATGTCATCCGCCAGTCGCTGAGTGACTTCCCTGGCGTGGAGCACCGTCTGGAGAAGGTATGCACCGTACGTGGCGTGCAATATATCAACGACTCAAAGGCTACCAATGTCGATGCCTGCTGGTATGCTCTGGAATCCATGAAGACCAAGACAATCCTTATCATTGGTGGTAAGGACAAAGGCAACGACTACGACCCCATCAAACCACTAATAAAGGAGAAGTGTGCTGGTCTGGTATATTTAGGTGCAGACAATCAGAAGTTGCACGACAACTTCGATACGCTGGGAATCCCCGTACGCGACACTCATTCTATGAAGGAGTGTGTTCAGGCCTGCTACGAGATGGCAGAGCCAGGCATGACGGTTCTACTCAGCCCCTGTTGTGCCAGCTTCGACCTCTTTAAGAATATGGAAGACCGTGGCGAACAGTTCAAGGAATTGGCAAGAAATCTATGAATAAGAAATTAGGCAATATTTTCAAGGGAGACAAGGTCGTCTGGATGATCTTCTTCTTTCTCTGTATGGTGAGTATCGTAGAGGTATTCTCAGCATCCAGCGGACTTACCTATAAGAGCCAAAACTATATTGGCCCTATCATCTATCATGCCGGAACTATTCTGGTCGGCGTGCTGGTGGCCATCATTACCTTGAATATACCTTGCCGTTATTTCAAACTAATAACACCCTTCCTGATGCTTATCTCGGCAGTAACCCTGTTATGGGTTCTGCTAGCAGGTACTAAGGTAGGTGACGCAGGACGATGGATCAGCCTATTTGGCTTTACATTCCAACCGTCAGAAATTGCCAAGGGCACTATTGTACTGGCTGTTGCTCAAGTACTGGCAGCCATGCAGCGCGAGGATGGTGCAGACAAGAATACCTTCAAATGGATTATGCGCATCACGGTACCCGCCTGTTTCCTGATAGGTCTGGAGAACTTATCAACAGCAGCCATGCTCTTTGCCGTTGTCTATCTGATGATGTTCATTGGTCTGGTACCCATCCGTCAGCTGCTAAAGCTTGCAGCAGTCATTATCGTGTTCATCGTCTTTACGCTCTCTATGGTAATGATTGTTGGTCATGACACCAGCGATGAAGAGCAGCAGGTGGCTCAGACTGAACAGGTGGATGTAAAGCCCAAGAAAAAGAATGCCATCGAGAAGATGTTCCACCGTGCCGATACATGGAAGAGTCGAATCATGAAGTTTGGCAAGCCCAAACCTTCTCCTCAGGATTATGACCTTGACAAAGATGCCCAGGTGGCACACGCCAATATCGCCATCGTATCGAGTGGTGTTATCGGCAAAGGCCCTGGTAAGAGTACTGAGCGCGACTTCCTGTCACAAGCCTTCTCTGACTTTATTTACGCTATCATCATTGAGGAGTTGGGTATTGTTGGAGCATTCGTCGTCATGTGTCTGTACATCTTCCTGCTATACCGTTGTGCGCGCATCGCCAGCAGGTGTGAAAACAATTTCCCGGCATTCTTAGCCATGGGATTAGGATTGCTACTGGTTATACAGGCCACGTTTAATATGATGGTAGCCGTTGGTTTGGCACCAGTTACAGGACAGCCATTGCCACTCATTTCCAAGGGTGGTACGTCGACCATTATCAACTGCGCCTATATTGGTGCTATTCTGAGTGTTAGCCGCTCAGCAAAACAGAAAATAGAAAAAGAAGAAAACAAAGAGATATGAATAACGAGTTAAGAGTCATTATCAGTGGTGGCGGTACGGGAGGCCATATCTTCCCTGCCGTGTCTATCGCCAATGCCATCAAGGCCTTGCGCCCTGATGCGAAAATCCTATTTGTTGGTGCACAAGGACGTATGGAGATGTTACGTGTACCCGCAGCCGGTTATGATATCGAGGGACTACCCATTCGTGGTTTCCTGCGTCCGTTGTGGAGACTTGGCAACATTGGTGTGGCTATTGACTATTTGCGCAGCAAGCACATGGCCAAGAAGCTACTTCGCCAATTCAACCCTCAAGTAGCGGTAGGTGTAGGAGGCTATGCCAGCAGTGCGGCCCTGGGTGCTGCCAATGCCCTGGGTATCCCCACCCTGCTACAAGAGCAGAACAGCTATGCGGGATTGGCAAACAAAACCCTTGCCAAGAAGGCGGCAAAAATCTGCGTAGCTTATGAGGGAATGGAACGTTTCTTCCCTGCTGAGAAACTGATGCTGACAGGTAACCCCGTACGTCAGCAGTTGCTTGATACAACCATCACTCGCGAAGAGGCCATCAAGACCTTCGACCTTGACCCGCAGAAGAAAACCATTCTTCTTGTAGGTGGATCATTGGGTGCTCGCACTATCAATGAGAGTGTGCTACAACAACTCGACCTCATTCGCAGAAATTCCGATATTCAGTTTATCTGGCAGACAGGTAAGTACTATAGTGCTGAAATTGCTGAGCGTTTGAAGGACGACAAACCCCAAAATCTCGTCGTTACTGACTTCATCAGTGATATGGGTGCTGCCTATAAAGCTGCCGACCTCGTCATCAGTCGTGCCGGAGCGGGAAGTATCAGCGAGTTCTGCCTATTGGGCATACCCGTTATTCTAGTGCCTTCACCCAATGTGGCAGAAGACCATCAGACTAAAAATGCATTAGCATTAGTGAACAAAGAGGCAGCCCTCTACGTCAAAGACCGCGAGGCTGACAAGCTACTGTTGCCGATGGCAATCGATACCGTACAAGATAAAGCTAAGCTGAAGAGTCTGAGCGAGAACATTCTGAAGATGGCACTGCCCAACTCTGCAGACATCATTGCCAAAGAAGTGATAAAACTGGCTGAACAAGCCCATTAACCCCATTAGACCCATTAAACCCATCATGGAACTGAAAGACATAAAAGCAGTTTATTTTGTAGGAGCCGGTGGCATCGGAATGAGTGCCATTGCCCGTTACTTTATTAAGCGTGGCCTCGTCGTAGCAGGTTACGACAAGACCCCAAGCACCTTAACCCGCCAATTGGAGAAAGAAGGTATGCTCATTCATTACGAGGAGAATATCGACGAAATTCCACACACCTGTCGCAAGCCAGAGAGCTGCCTCGTCATATATACACCAGCTATTCCTGCTGATCACAAGGAACTCGTATTTTTCCGTGAGAATGGTTTTGAAATACAGAAGCGTGCACAGGTGTTAGGTACACTAACCCGACAGCATAAGGGATTGTGTGTAGCTGGTACCCATGGTAAAACCACAACCTCGACAATGTGTGCCCATATCATGCACCAGAGTCATCTTGACTGCAATGCTTTCTTGGGTGGTATCTCCAAGAACTATGGCACCAACTATATTCTTTCTGATTCCGACTTTGTGGTCATTGAGGCTGACGAGTTCGACCGCTCATTCCATTGGCTAAGCCCATATATGACTGTCATCACGTCAACAGACCCTGACCATCTTGACATCTATGGCACGAAAGAAGCTTACTTAGAGAGTTTCCGTCATTATACAGAACTCATCCAACCTCAGGGCGCACTCATCATTCATCGCGACCTTGAGATGAAGGAGAATCTGCCCAGTGGCGTACGTCGCTACGATTATGCACTGACAGAGGGTGATTTCCACGCAGAGAATATCCGTATTGAGAATGGTGAGATTACCTTCGACTTCATATCACCCATCGAAACGGTAAGGAATATCGAGCTGGGTCAGCCAGTACCCATCAATATTGAGAATGGTATCGCTGCTATGGCGATGGCTCAGTTGGCAGGATGTACTGCTGAGGAATTACGCATTGGCTTGATGACCTACAGCGGTGTGGAGCGTCGCTTTGACTTCAAGATCAAGACCGATAAGTTGGTGTTCTTGAGTGACTATGCCCACCACCCGAAGGAGATTCTGCAGAGTGCTCGCAGCATTCGTGAGTTATACAAAGACCGCAAAATTACGGCTATATTCCAGCCACATCTATATACGCGTACACGCGACTTTTATCATGATTTCGCTGATGCGCTGAGCCTGCTCGATGAGGTTATCCTCACCGAAATCTACCCTGCCCGTGAAATGCCCATTGAGGGCGTTACGTCAGCACTGATCTATGACAACTTGCGCCCTGGCATTGAGAAGCAGATGATTCTCAAGGACGACGTACTATCGTTTGTCAAGGAACACTCCTTTGAAGTACTTATTGTCTTGGGAGCTGGTGACTTGGATAATCAAGTGCCAGAGATTGCAAGAATACTAAAGGAAAAAGCTAACCTCTAATTGTTAGAACTGTGACTATCAACTGGAAGAAATCAGCTATCGTCTTGACAGACATTGCACTGGCTGTCTATCTCGTACTGGCCATCACGGCATTCAATAGCCCTGATGAGTCAGACAACATCTGTCGCGAGGTAAACATCTATGTAGAAGATGGTTCTGTGAAGGGCTTCTTGGATCAAGAAGAGATAAAGACATTACTCCAGCGTTCACGATGCTATCCTATCGGTGACCAGATGAGCCATGTCGATGTCCGCAACATCGAAGAGCAACTTCAGAAGAACCCCTTCGTCAAACAGGCACAATGTTACAAGACACAGACAGGACATGTCAATATCAAGATTGACCAGCGCCTGCCAGTTATTCGTGTCAAGGCAGATAATGGCGATGACTACTACGTTGACGAGCATGGAAACATCATGCCAAACACACATTTTGCCAGTAATCTGGTAATAGCCACAGGAAATATCCAACAGAAATATGCCCAAAAGGTATTGAAAGATATCGGCTGCTACCTGCTGAAGACTCCCTTGTGGGGTTGTCAAGTAGAGCAGCTCAATGTGCTGGGAGACGGTTCTATAGAGATGGTACCTCGTGTAGGTGACCACATCGTCTACCTTGGAAATCCTTCCAACCTTGAAAGAAAATTATCGCGTCTGGAAAAGTTCTATAAATACGGACTCTCCAAGGCTGGTTGGAACAAGTACTCCTATATCAATGTCGAGTTCGACAATCAAATTATTTGCAAGAAAAGAAAAAACTAAAATATGTAAGAGATGCCAAAGGAATTTATCGTAGCTATCGAACTGGGGTCATCCAAGATGACCGGTATCGCGGGTAAGAAGAATCTTGACGGCAGTATACAAGTACTGGCTTGCGTCAAGGAGGATTCTTCGTCATTTATCCGCAAAGGTGTGGTTTACAACATCGACAAGACCGCTCAGAGTCTGACAAATATTGTCAGTCGTCTGGAGAAGCAATTGAAGACAACCATCACCCAGGTCTATGTGGGTGTTGCTGGTCAGTCTATCCGCTCTATTCACAATGTCATCGCCAAGGATGTTCCAGAAGATACTGTTGTTACACAGGACATGGTTATTGAACTGATGGATGACAACCGCAACGTGATCTATTCTGACCAGGAGATACTTGATGCTGCCGTACAGGAGTATAAGGTTGACGCTCAATATCAGCTCGATCCTGTAGGAATCCAATGCTCACGCATCGAGGGTAACTTTCTGAACATTCTGCAGCGTAAGACCTTCTACAAGAATCTCAACAAGTGTTTTGAGAATGCGGAGATTAACGTTGCCGAGATGTACCTCGCTCCGCTTGCTCTTGCTGACAGCGTTCTGACAGAAGCCGAGCGTCGTTCAGGCTGTGCTCTTGTAGATTTGGGTGCTGACACGACAACAGTCAGTGTCTACTCAAAGAACATCTTGCGTCATCTGGCTGTAATTCCCCTTGGCTTCAACAACATCGTAAAGGACATCGCATCGCTACAGATGGAGGAACATGTTGCTGAGCATATGATGATCAAATATGGTTGCGCCTATACTGAGAACAACGACATCGACAACAACATGAAGTATTCTATCGATCAGGATCGTCAGGTAGAGACACGCAAATTCATTGAGATTGTCGAGGGTCGTCTGGAGGAGATTATTGCCAACGTATGGTGTCAGGTTCCAGAAGAGTATTGCGACAAGCTCCTGGGTGGTATTATCCTGACTGGTGGTGGTTCTAACATGAAGGACATTGAAAAGGCCTTCCAGAACTATACACATATCGATAAGATTCGTATTGCAAAGTTTGTTACTCAGACCATCACATCGCAGATTCCTGAGGTAACGGCTCGTGACGGACGAATGAACACCGTACTGGGTCTGTTGGCCAAGGGCGATATCAATTGTGCAGGCAATGACTACGACCCCAACGGTGATTTGTTTGCACAACAGAAGCCTGCAGTTGATGCGATGGAATTGCGCCGCGCCCGTCAGGCTACCGAGATTCCCGCTGGTGTGGTACGCACCGCTGAGGAGAAACGTCTGGCTGAAGAAGAGGCTCGTCTCAAGAAAGAAGAAGAAGAGCGCATAGCTCGTGAAGAAGCTGAACGCATAGCCCGCGAGGAAGCTGAGGAGCGCCGCCGTAACAGTCCACTCAGCAAGTTTGGACGCTGGCTGAAGAGCGCAGCAACTAAAATTGTCGAAGAGGAAGAATAAGCGGCCTGCGGCCTAGTGAATAGAGAATAGTGAATAACGAAAAAAAAGAAAAACTATGGACAACAACATATTGCTCGACTTCGGAGAACCCGAAAAGGAGAACAGCATCATCAAAGTGATTGGTGTTGGTGGCGGTGGCGGTAATGCTGTCAACCACATGTATCGTGAAGGTATTCACGACGTTACTTTCGTGCTCTGTAACACTGATAATCAGGCACTAAACGATTCGCCCGTACCCGTTCATCTGCAACTGGGAAAAGAAGGACTCGGTGCTGGTAACAAACCAGAGAAAGCCCGCGCTGCTGCTGAGGAGAGTCTTGACGATATCAAAAACATGCTCAACGACGGCACCCGCATGGCCTTCATCACAGCAGGTATGGGTGGAGGTACTGGTACCGGTGCTGCTCCTGTCATTGCCCGTGTATCTAAGGAGATGGGCATCCTGACAGTAGGTATTGTGACAATCCCCTTCCGTTTCGAGGGCGACCGCAAGATTGACCAGGCACTGGATGGTGTCGAAGAGATGTCGAAGCACGTCGATGCCTTGCTGGTTATCAATAACGAGCGTTTGCGTGAGATATATCCTGAACTTACCGTACTCGATGCTTTTGGCAAGGCAGATGACACACTGAGCGTCGCTGCTAAGTCTATCGCTGAGATTATTACCGTTCACGGACTTATCAATTTGGACTTCAACGATGTGAAGACCGTATTGAAGGATGGTGGTGTTGCCATCATGTCTACAGGTTACGGTGAGGGCGAGGGTCGCGTACGCAAGGCTATCGAAGATGCTCTTAACTCTCCATTGCTTAATGAGAACGACGTCTTCAACTCTAAGAAAATTCTGCTTAGCATCTCATTTGCTGGTAGCAAGGATGGTAAGGATTCTCTGATGATGGAAGAGATGAATGATGTCAACGACTTCATGGGCAAGTTTGGCAATGACTTCGAAATCAAATGGGGACTGGCCACAGACCCAGAGTTGGGCAAGAAGGTAAAGGTAACCATTCTGGCTACAGGTTTCGGCATCGAGAATGTGGATGGTATGAATAGCCATCGTCAGCGCCATAACACGCAGGAGGAGGCTACGCGCTACGCTGCTGAGCAAGAGAAGGAAGCCCAGCGTCAGGATCGCCGTAACCGCTATTATGGTGGTGATGGCTCCAGCAAGCGCTATAAGCGTCGTCCCCACATCTTCCTGTTCCGTCCTGAGGATCTGGACAATGATGATGTCATCTCTGCTGTAGAGCAAACACCGACTTACAAGCGTACCCGCGAGATTCTTGATAGTATCTATCAGCAAGCCAGTGGTGAAGACTTCCAGCAGAAAACAGAGTCACAGCCAGAGGTTATTCAAGGTACAATTAAGTTTGCATAAGACGAGGTAACGGCGTGGAGACGATTAATGCGTTTTTCTCACTGGTAAGTAGCTTCTTGTGGGGCTGGCCGATGATTATCCTGCTGTTAGGAACCCATATATTCCTAACCATCCGCCTACGCTTTCCACAAAGAAAGCTGCTGACAGGTATCCGCCTATCAGTGAAGAAAGACCCAGGAGCTGAAGGTGAGGTCAGTCAGTTTGGCGCATTAGCCACTGCCTTGGCAGCAACCATTGGTACTGGTAACATCGTCGGAGTCGCTACTGCAGTAGCTTTAGGAGGACCTGGCGCCGTACTCTGGTGTTGGCTGACAGGTATCTTCGGCATGTCGACAAAGTATGCAGAAGGACTGTTAGCTGTGAAATACCGCGTCAAGGCAGACAACGGACAGATGTATGGTGGTCCGATGTATGCCTTGGAGCGTGGCTTGAATATGAAGTGGCTGGCCATACTCTTTGCTGTCTTCACAGCATTGGCCTCCTTTGGTATCGGCTGTACGGTACAAGCCAACAGCATTGCCTTGCTGGCTCACGAGACCTTTGGTATCCAGACGTGGATAATCGGTGTGGTGGTATGTCTGTTGACCGCTGCCGTCATCTTGGGAGGTGTTAAGACGATAGCCCGCGTTTGCACGGTTCTCGTACCATTTATGGCTTTACTCTATGTGATAGGATGTATTATCATCCTCTCTATCAATCACGCTTACGTATGGCCCGCCGTACAACTTATCGTCGATGCAGCCTTTAACCCCTCTGCAGCTGGTGGTGGCTTTGTAGGTGCTACGGTGATGATGGCTGCCCGCTATGGTATTGCTCGCGGACTGTTCTCCAACGAGAGTGGTATGGGTTCTGCACCTATCGTCGCTGCAGCCGCTCAGACACGCAATCCTGTACGCCAGGCATTGGTCAGCAGCACGGGTACCTTCTGGGATACCGTTGTTATCTGTGCCCTTACTGGTCTGGTACTCGTTAGCAGCATCCTGGCATACCCTGATATCACCTATGCTG
>Ga0265298_10010355_pt1 | contig 11034 bp, 13 predicted proteins | sample AusTroGonzalo_MG_3_FD_193486 | JGI IMG/M metagenome (GOLD analysis project Ga0265298, IMG submission 193486) | Bovine rumen microbial communities from tropical cattle in Woodstock, Queensland, Australia - Gonzalo_01 | ecosystem: Host-associated > Mammals > Digestive system > Stomach > Rumen ...
TTCAGCGTATCCGACCGGATGATATGGACGCTGGACAGTATCAAACATGACGGTGATAATTCGCTAACGTTCGTTGAAGATGATACGTTCATTCAGATTACGCATGATTTCAGCGACCAAACCACAATCGCGGATCTGTTCACCCTGTACGCGGTATATTGTGCCGACAATGGTGATACACCCATCAAACGGAAATCGTTCCAGCTCCGCATGGGTGAACGGTTCAAAGATTATAAAATCAGAATCCAAACTGACGAAGGGCGGTTACAAGGTTTCGCCGGAATCCGGCTTACCGAAGCAGCAAAATTCCGGCTTACCAGGATAAACGAACGCGAACGCGACCGGATCGCGAGATTACCATGATTGCAGCCGCTGATTCCGGCGCGCTGACCGGATCGCAAAAATCTATCCGGTCAAGCAGAAACGTAATAAAATCAACGGTTCCGCGGTTTTCTGACCGGATCGTGACCGGATGTCAAAAAGGGCATCCGGTCAATTTTTTTATAGGAATATCAAAGGCCGGAAGTGATTTTTGACCGGATGACCGGATATTTTTTCCACTTCTTTATATAAGTATTGTGTGAACACCATAACGGCGAATAATCGCGCTATATATCTACTCACAATATGTTTTTTGGATTAAGTTATAACATTATCCGGTCATCCGGTACAGAAACGCTGGAACCGTTGAAAATAAACAACTTTTTTTGACCGGATCGTGTTTTTTTATCCGGTCACTATCCGGTCATCCGGTCAGCGGCTCCGGATCTGACACGGAAAACACGGCAACCAGCACCGGCGCGACCGGCCCGGTTCCGGATCCGTCACCCAGGGCGGCCGAAAACAATCAATTTGGAAATTCTACCGTCCATCTTCCAGGAAATCCGGTTAAAATCGTAAAAGTATGTAAAAATCCGCGGATCTTTCCATTTTGGCCGGGTATGTATGTAAATGTCGGTTCATCTTTTCCGGGCCGCTGGCCCCGGTTCCGGCAGCCTGGACAACGTACCAGGATACCACCCCCATAAGAAAACACAGAGCCGGTTTTTTGGAACTTCACGCCGGCCCTGCGGCCCCTTCCGATTTCGGTTCCGATAAGGGGGGATACCCCCGGCCCCGGCCGCCGGATCTGCTGGCCCTGTTCGCCCTGACTTCACAACCAGGAACGCGACCGCGCGCGGATCTGTACAAACGGCCCGGCCGGGTTACAGTTTCGGCCCGGTGTTCTACCGCGTTATCCGCAACCCCACCGGCAGCCGTTCGCCTGGATCTGTTCCGGCGCGCCCTGGTTCCAGGAACCGCAGCGCAGCAGAACCACCGGCGCGAAGTGTAGCAAATATCAAAAATGGAAATTAAAAAGCCGGTTCCGGCTCCGCGTTACGGTGCTGGTTCCCGGCAGTTTTTGCCCTGTTCCGGGCCGTTGTCCGTTTATACTGACATTCTATCAGTATAACCGTACAATCTTTCTTCACCCTTCCGGCGCAGCCTGGCAACCGTTGGACAACTAATCCCCATCGTTTCCGCGATCTGTTCCGTTGGCATACCCAGCGCATACCGGCAACAAAGCACGTTCCGCGTTTTTATGTCCGGTGTTGTATCTATTATTTCTTCAAATCGAAGCAATAACCGCAGCATTTCGGAAACCCTTTCCGTCATATTGAACACCGGCAAACCATGCCGCCGGTTCCATTCAATATGTTCCCTTGTAAAATAAATATCCATTACAATGTCGCGGTATTCGTGAAGGATTTCTATATCAGACATAAACAACCACCCTTCAACCGGTGCTTATTTATCCAGGAACCGGCCCGGAAACAACCGCAGCAGGGCGGCCGTTGCGTTTTTCATATGCAGATATACGTTCCGTTGTGATATTCCGATACCGTCCGCGATCTGTTCCGGCTTATACCCGGAAAGATACCGCAGCCGCATAACCGCGCATCCATGCGGATCTGTCAGCGCAAGCGCGCTAAACATTTCCGATAATTCCGCTTTCATCTGTTCCAGCCGTTCCAGCATTTCCGCGCGTTTCATTTCCAAATCCGCAGCAATAACCGCGTTCTCTTCCACTTTCGACCGGTTCCCCCTGGCGCGCGGCACACCGTCCCAAACGGCCGTTGTTTTCGTTGCGCTATTGTTGCGCCGTTGGATTTCCAGCCGCAGACAATCGGCCTTTTTGATGGTTTCCAGGTATTCCGAAAGGTTTACCATAGCAACATACCCCCGGCCGCGTGGCGGCGCGTTCTATGCCTGTTCTTCCTGTTCTAATATCAACTCGAAGAAATCCAAACCGCCAACCACAAGCCGCGGATTTCGCGCCGGTGCTGGCCGTTCTGCGCCTGGTTCTGTTCGTGTATCGTGGGAATTGTTCGCCGGTTCCCTGGCCGGATTATTTACGTTCAAACGAGAAAATCCCCCAGCTTGTCAAAATCTGACGGTTCATCCGGAACCAGCGGCAACAATGCCCGGAACGCGGTATTATACAATTTTTCAAAATCAATCAATAACTTACAAGCCGGGTTTGCTTGTAGACCGTCTTGATTCTGACCGTTCCGGAACGGAACAACCGGCCCTTTTTCATCAACTTCCGATTGTAAATCCTGGATTGAAACCGCCAACCAGGATAATTGTTTTACGGTATCCCGGATAAAATCCAACTTGTTTTTGTCCGCGCCTTTAAACAGTTTCATCAACCGCGCGCGTTCTTTTTCCACCCTGGCGGCCTTGCCTGGATCCTGGTTCCCTGGATCCGCGATCAGGGCGGCCGCCGTTGTTTTCGCTTTCCTGGTCATAAAATCACCACCATAAACGATAATTAACAGGCCGGGCCGCCATCCAGCAACCCGGCCCATTTTCAAGGGGATAAACCAACCATGAAGGTTGACCATATCAAAAACCATCCCCGGCAGGGGTACCGGCAATCCTGCGCGCGCCGGTTCCGGCTTTCGATCATTTGGAAATTTCCGGCGGTTTCGCCGGTGCTGCGGCTTTCATCAACTGCCGCAAATCGTCCGCGGCGCGCTGGATCCTGGACGCGTAATAATCAACATCGTCTATGTTTTCCGGATCCGTGATATATCCCAACATTGTAGCACCCTGTTCGATTTCATACAGAATCGAAACCAGGGCCGCGGAATCAATTAAAATCTTTGTCAACAGAGCCGGTCTTCTCCAAAACCGGCTTGTAACGTTCCGATATTTTGCATATCAATCCTGTGTACTGTTCGATTACAGCGCCGGATCCGCGCCTGGCCAGTTTAAAATGATGCAAGATCGACGGCTGATCCTTCGCAATTGTAGATGATCGGAGGATCAGCATAAACATCAACAGCATCTCCATTGCCGGTAATTTGTTTTATAAATTGTCCCTGGCTTCGGAGTAGATTGTCAGGACTCAAGCAGAACCAAGTCTTCTTGTTTATTGTTTTCCCTACAGCATATTTCATTTTATCATCAACATATGCTGAAACATAAGTATCTATTTTTTTCAGATTGCATTCGTCTCGAATTCGCAAGATATCTATTATCTTTACTTTATCAGAGACATAATCCAGCGAGTTGCAGACAGAATGATCGATCCAATACCAGCCGATGATCTGTAACTTAACGATATAAACGTCGAGACATTCGTCATGTACCCACTTGTATCCGTATAGAATATCCGAAGGCAGATTTTTCTTTTTCTCAAATGTGGCAGAAGATTCCGATATTTCATCATTAATGGCTCTCAGCCTTCTGCGCAAGTCTGATGCTTGCATCCTCAGTACTATTTGCCGAATTTCTTTCTCGCTCATGTTCCTTCTCCTTGCCTGGCATAATCCACCCCACCGGCAGCGCGAATCAATATCCACTTTGATTCTGCTTCTTCAGAATTTTTTGAATTAACGGATCTTTCTTCACGCGTTCCGCTGCGGCTTTTCCCTGGCTGATTTCAACGCGCGTATAATATCCAATAAGGCCGCGTGTATATGCTGCTTTCGCTAAATCGTCACGCGTCCGGGCCGTGATAAGGATTTTGCCGTTTCCATCCTGGACACTATACCCGGTCGGCCCTTTAAGGAAGAAATAATCCGTTTCGCGTTTTCCTTCACGTTTATTAATAGTGTAGAAAACATCAAACCCGGCTTTTTTATATTCGTTGTCTTTCTGCTGGAACCTGGAAACCATCGCGCGCATTTCCTTTATAACGGATCCGCGGCTTTCGTCACCGGCAATAGTACATTCATAATTTTCCGGCCGTTCCGGAATATTATCTTTCATGGTATACACCCTTTCTTACTTGATATATCTATACTTTTCCAACTGCGCCTTTTCGCCGTTTTCCATCTGCGCAATTGTCAACCGCGCGCCATCATCGGAAACGCGTTTCCCTTCTTCCTGGCGCATAACAACCAGGCCCCAGGTTTCCGCGAGTTTATCCACCGCGGACAACTGCCGCAGGATTTCGGAACATTCATCGCGCGCGGCCGTGAACATGGTTTTCAGCTTGTCCAACCCTTCCGCGCGGATCCGTCCAGCTTCAGCGCGCAGGGCCGCCATAATCCGGGTATTATCTTCAGCCGTTGCCGCCGGTTTCGGCCCCTTCTTCCGCGTTCCTTCGATAAATTCCAAATCCAGGCGGCGCGCCTCTGCTTCCATCCCGGCAGCGCGGAACGCGTCCATATCCCCGGCATCCAGGGCGGCCGTTTTCTTTTCCAGGGCCGCGTCATAATCGCGCCGGATTGCCTGTTCATGCTGCGCGGCCTGTTCATCCGCAGCGCGTACCCTGGCCGCCGTTGTGGTAATTTCTTCCCGGATCCGTTCAAATTCTGACTTCATGGAACAACCCCCAATCAATTATTGTTTTTCGCTGAAAAATCCCTGGAAGGGTAAAAGGCGGCCGAAGAACCGAAGCACCGCAGAAAACCCCAACCAGGGCCGCCGCTGGTATACCCCTGCCGCGCGCTGGCAGTACGCGCCGCGACTTTCAAAAGCGCAAACCGCGAATAAATCCCGGCCGGATCTGCGCCGTTGACCGTAAGTTAATCCCACAATGTCAACCGGTTCTTTTCCAACTGTTCAACTTCAGCCGCGGAAAGAACCATAGAAAAGAAGATCTGTTTCCCTTCTTCATCGTCCGTAACCTTTACCAGCTTATACCGGTTTTCCAGCTCGCCGCGCATCATAGACGGCGCCGCGAAATCATGCAGGACAAAATAAACGCTGCTGGTTCCCTTAAATGCCATATTGATTTTATAGCCGTTCAAGGTATCCAGCCGGTTTTCCGGCAGCGGTTCCCATTCTTTCCGCGTGGCGAATGTCAACGCGCCCGGTTCACTAATCACCGTTACAACATCGGTTCCGGTTTCTATGTACTGTTCCATATCGGTTTCCCCCACATTTCGTAAAATGGCCGCCGGGCCGAAGGTGAGCAGCTTACCGGCGGCCGGTATGATAGCGGCGCGCGCGCAGGATGATAGCAGCATAGCGCGCCGGAATCACCAATCATTCATCCAGGCCGGTTTCCTGTTCGTCCGGATCTGCGGCAACAATGGCCGCCCTGGTTTCTTCTTCTTTCCTCTGTGCGGCCTTCCGCAACCAATAACGTTCCTGGGCAGCCTGGACGCGTTCCGGGTTTTGTTCGCGCCAACGGCGGTAATATTCGCGCCGGGCCTGTTTTGCGGTTTCTGTCATAGCAAATACCCCCTTTCCCGGTGTTCCTATGTACATTATTCCACAAAATATAAAGATATGGTAGATATACGGTATTATCAGATAATCCGTTGATATACCGGCGGTTCATCCGTCCGGGTATGGTCAATTAGAACGCGTTACATATGACCGTTTAGAATCTGTTTTTGTTTTGCCGGATGTGCGTTTTTATTGTACCACCCTGCAACCACCCTATATTGACAGATTTTATTTTGTTTAATATAATAACAAGCTGAAAGGAAGGTGAACACGTTTTGAAAGTAGGATATATCCGGGTTTCTACAAACGAACAAAACACGGCCCGGCAGGAAACCGCGCTTGCTGATTGCGAAAAGTTGTTTATAGACTATTGCAGCGGCAAAACCGCAGCGCGTCCGGAATTAGAAAAAATGTTAGCTTTCATCCGCGCCGGTGATACCGTAATCGTTGAATCGTTTTCCAGGCTGGCCCGGTCAACCGCGGATCTGCTGCGCCTGGTTGACTTCATGCAGCAGAAACAAGTTGAAGTGATTTCGTTAAAGGAAAATTTCGATACCAGCACTCCGGCCGGGCGGTTAATGCTGACAATGTTTGCGGCCCTGGCTGAATTTGAACGCGAACAAATGTTAGAACGTCAGCGCGAAGGGATCCAGGCGGCGAAACAATCAGACGCGGAAAGAATAGCCAACGGCCTGGAACCGGTGAAGTATCGCGGAAGAAAGCCGGTTACGGTGGATCCGGAACAATTCCAGAAGGAATACAAAGCATGGAAAGCCGGTAAACAAACGGCCGTTGCAACAATGAAAAAACTGAAACTAAACCGGACAACATTTTACAAGCGCGTAAAGGAATATGAAGCGCAGAAGGGCGGCCGGAAATGACATTAAAAGACATTCAGAAATTACCAGTACACCAAACCGCGGCCGTTGGTTTCGCCGGTGAAGATCCGGAAACACATAATTATATTGTTGATTGTTTGCTGGATCTGTACGGCGGTAATTATGGATCCGTTCCGGCAGATGATACCGCAGCGAACAACGCGGATCTGCTGGCCGGTGAAGGGCATATACTCGCCCGGTATCCGATGAAACACAAACTAACCAATGATATTTACATCAACGCGGTATTTTCCGCGACAATGCCCGGCCTGGACAGTAATAACATTATGGTAATGTACGTTGACGAATATTGAAAGGAAGGTGTTTCCAATGGCAAAAGAAGAAAAAACCGCGATGGGATTATTTATCGAAATCGAATCAGCAATACAACCGCTGGATGAAGTTGTTACCCTTCTACGGCTTGTCCATAGTGATTTCCATTTGGGCGATACCAAATTATCGGAAGCAGATAAATTTGATTTGCTGATGAATTATCAAAAGTTGGGGGATATGATTATGCTTGCAACGCGTACAATCGAACGCGCCCAGGGTGATTTTTACGCGCTGCAACCAGGGAAAGCCGTTCGCCCGGATCCGGAACAGGCCGCCGGTTAACGCAACACAACACAACACAAACGCAACTTGTTTTGTTGCGTTGCGTTGTTGCGTTGCGTTGTGGTTTCGTTTTGTTGCGTTTTATGTTGCGTTTTGCGGAAACAGAATCCGGTTTATTTTCAACGGTTCCGCAGAACGCGCGCAACGTGTTGCGTTTTGTTGCGCGTTTCGGTTTCGTTATGTTGCGTTGCGTTTTTCGCAACATGACAACCGCAACAAGTTGCGCGGAAAGGAAGGGAAAACGGATTGACACTAACCGAAATTGCAAAGGAATACCATGTTTCAGCGCAAGCAATTAGAAACCGCGTCCAGCGCGCCGGGTATACCCTGGACGCAATCCGGCAGCCTGGAACCAACCATATTTCCGCGGAAGGTGAACGCATTATAAAAGAGTTGTTCACCGCAGCACCGGCGGCGCATGGATCCGGAAAAGGGAAGGGCAGCAACCAGGGCGGCAGCCGGGCCGCCGGATCCGGTGGAACGCTGGCCGTAATACGCGCGGAACGCGATGAATTAAAGATCCGGGCCGCTACTGCGGAAACGTTGGCCGCGGAACGTGAAAACACTATTAAGTTTCTACAAGAGCAGATCCGCGAGAAGGACGAAACAATTTCCAAACTTGCCGCCGCTGCTGCGGTACGCGCGGCCCTGCCGGAACCGGAACCAGCACCGGCAGACGGTCACCGGCGCGGCCTGTTCGCCTGGATCCGGAAGAAACGCGAGAAAAAATAAAAAAAATTTTTCGCACCGGATCCGGAAAACATGGAAATTTCAGCACAACGAAAACGGTTTAGAATGGACTACAGGTATCTACAGGTATGTAGCGGTAATTTTAGCCGGTGTTTTGTGCTGAAAACTACATATGGTATGAAATATTGTGTTCCCATTGTATATTTTGTTTGAAGTATGATATAATAAACGAAACCGGAACGCGACGGCGAATCACGTTCCGGAAATGGTAAGGCTTTCGGTTGTTGCTTACATGACTCTCTCCGGTCACCCGCAAGCCCCTACGAAGATAATACCACTATGGTAACAGTTTTGCAACACAAAAAGTTGCGCGTTCCGGTGGTAAATGTTATCTGACAAGGGCCGCGCCGGAAAACAGAACGCAACGCAACGCGCAACAAAACACGTTCCGTTCCGTTCCGAAATGCAAACCGAAAAGCCTTCCGAAAAAGAAAGGAAGGTTTTTTTCTATGGAAACCAGGACAACCACACCGGCGCGCGACTTCCAGCGAGAAGCACAACGCGCAGCAAACCGCCACTATCAGAAGGTATACCGGCAGCGTTCCCCGGAAAAGAAACGCGCCAACAACCTGCGGTATTATGCCCGGCAGCTTGTCGCGGCAGGGTACACCGTGACCGCACCGGCCGCCGCTGGCCGCGTGGCCGTGTAAAAGGTGGTGGCGCAGGATGATAGAGAAGAAATACAACGATATTTACAAACCGATTACCGCGGAAGAATTGGCGCGTATTCCGGAAGCAATGAAAGCGGTAAAACGCTGCATCTGTTGGGGATCCGATAAAGTACCGGTTTCCGTTGTAAAAGGGCCGGACGGAATACATTTCGGAATCAACGTAACAGATCCGGAAAATTGGGGAACGTTCGCGGACGCTGCCGCCGCAATCGGTGACGAATGTTATGTAAAAGGAACAGACGAATATTTCCATGTTGTCGGTATTGGTTTCGTTGTCGGTGATGGTTGGTTCTGTATCGACATGGACGGCGGCGCAGCACACAAGAAAGAAACCGTACCGGAAACCGCCCTGGATGACGCGTTAAACACCATTGGAACATACGCGGAAAAATCCCTTTCCGGTTGTGGTTATCATCTGTTCGGCCGTTGCGACTTCAGCACAAAGGACGCGGAACACAACAAACCGCACCGTGGCCAGGACGGAAAGCCGGTTCCGGAATCTTATGAAGTAGAGTTTTTCACGCGCCGGAAGTTTATTGCCATCACCGGCCGGAAGGTTTCCGGATCCGGCGCGGACGCAACGGATTGCAGCGCGGCGGCCCTGGATTTCTACACCCGGTATATTCTGAATGATTGGAACAAAGACGAAGCAGAACGCGCCGCAGAACGCGCGAAAGTTGCCGCAGCCGCACCGATAAATGATAATGACGCTGCGGAATTGTTCCGGCTGAATTATCCGGAAATCCTGGCCGCGTCCGATTCTTCCAACTTCAAGCGCGGCGGCGAAGGTGTAAAACTTGCCCCCGGTGAATATTCCTGGATTGGCGCGTTAAAGGCCATGCAGGAAATTGGCATCCCGGAAAGCGCAATAATCGAATGGTGCCGCCGCGGTTCCAACTTCAAAAGTGAAAAAGATGTTCAAAGGGTTTTGAACAAAAGCAGTAAACCCGGCGCGGCATCCGTTGCCGGTATCATCAAAGACGCGCAAGCGCATGGATGGAAACCGGATCCGGACAAGCTGACCGGCGAAGCAAAACGGAACCACGAAAGAAAAGTATATTATGAAGAACAGGAACGGAAATTCCGCGAAGCACACCGAGAAGAACACGCGGCGAAACTTGCCGCCATCGGTATTGATTGCGGCGGCGATCCGTACCGGTATACATGGAAATATGATTTTGACGATTCCATAACGGAAGTTATCGACAAGATAACCGGCGAAATCGTATATAAAAAGCCGGACACCGGCGCGGATCCTGTCCAGCCGATACCCGGCGCGACCGTTCACACCGTACCGGCGGCAACAGATCCGGAAACGGAACCGGAACACCCGGAATGGTTAATTATTCGTCAATGGCAGGGCCGCGATATTATGCGAATTGATGAACCGAAATTCGCGGAAATGTTCCAGGCTGAATACAAGGTGAACAGAATAAACGGTGTATTCTATGTCAACGGTAAAGAAGTACAAGACGATTATATTTTGATGCTGGTTCAAAAGAAAATCGCGGTTTACTTCAAAGAAAACACCGGCCGTTTGACGAACAACGTATTTATTACGTTATCGAATACCGTGTACACCAAACAACCGGAACCGGATGAAACAAAAATATACTGTAACAATGGAATTACCATCCGGGTTAAAAAAGATGGTACGTTCGACACCATCAACGAAGATCTGTTTACGTTGACCCGGATCGGCGCCAACTATAACCCTGCCGCAGATTGTCCGACCTTCAAAAAATATCTGAATGACTTGTTCTTTGAAGAAGATATACCAGCCGTTCAAGAATATTTCGGTTATTGTCTGATTCCCTGCACACGGGCCCAGGCAGGATTATTCATCAAAGGCAAGGGCGGCGAAGGTAAATCCGTTCTGCGTGATGTTACAATGCGTCTGTTTGGTCATTCGGCCATACAAGAATACATTCATCAATTAGGCGAACGGTTTACAATAGCCAACATGGAAAATAAGCTGGTTGTTGTTGATGACGATTTGCAATCGGATATGTTGAAGGAAACCGCCACATTAAAAAAACTTATCACCGCGCGCGAACCGTTCCAGGTGGAACGGAAACAGAAAACGAAATATGACGCTTATCTGTTTTCGCGTATCATCGCAATCGGAAATACTTTCATCGGAAGTAAATTCGACCATTCTGATGGTTTCTACCGGCGGCAACTGCTGGTTGATGTTAAACCGAAAACCAGGGATGAAAAAGACGATGACCGGTTCATGTCTGATAAATGTATCGTTGAAATCGAAGGTATTCTGAATTGGGCATTGGAAGGACTTTCCCGGCTTATTAAAAACGATTACCATTTCAGCGTATCCGACCGGATGATATGGACGCTGGACAGTATCAAACATGACGGTGATAATTCGCTAACGTTCGTTGAAGATGATACGTTCATTCAGATTACGCATGATTTCAGCGACCAAACCACAA
>Ga0265298_10010357_pt1 | contig 11034 bp, 15 predicted proteins | sample AusTroGonzalo_MG_3_FD_193486 | JGI IMG/M metagenome (GOLD analysis project Ga0265298, IMG submission 193486) | Bovine rumen microbial communities from tropical cattle in Woodstock, Queensland, Australia - Gonzalo_01 | ecosystem: Host-associated > Mammals > Digestive system > Stomach > Rumen ...
GTCCGCTGGTTTTGAATATCATCGGGATTGCCTTACGCAGGAGGAGAAACAGACCATTGATGAGGTTATCCGGGATGATTTGGCCTATGATCTGGGTATGGTTGAAAAGGCGGAGCAGTGACACAGGCGGATATTCCTCTTTATGTGGATCGGTCTGATCCTTTCAGGCGCATTGCTGTGGTTCACGAAATCTCTGGCAGATGAACCGCGCGAGCTGTTATTTATTCCGTTCTGGTTTATGGGAGAAACCTTGTGCGACTACATCTTCCTGACCGGGTATGAGCTTCGCCGGCAAAGGAGACTGGCCGGACGGCTCGCGAGCATCAAGGTCGTTTTCTCCGATCGTTATGAAGCTCCAAATTACACGGATAGGGATGTCGATCAACTGTATGCTGAGATCGAAAAGGCTGTCAATCACACAATTCAGGAAGAGGTGCATAATCATGAAAAAACTATTCACAATTGACGATTTCATGGTTGCGTTCGTTTCGGCGCTGGGCTATGGCTTGGGCTATACCATTCCGATGCATCTAGGCTGGCCGCAGCTTGCGTGTCTGGCGGCCTGCTTTGCGCTTGGGATCGCGCTGGAGGAAATCATCGGCAAGATTGTTTTCAGCAAAACTGTCCAGCAAAAAACAGTCAACCGGGTATTCACTTATGCGGCGATCCTGCTCGTTTTCCTGATTGCCGAGCTTGTTTCCACGCGTTTGCTGGGCGCGTCCCTGATGGAAGACCTGGAGGAGGAGTTCGCGTGGGTCGTGGGCCTTCCCGTTCTCGGCCTGATCGTGAACCTGCTTATCCGCTGGTACCGTGTCCGAAAGATCCGCAAGCTTTACGGGGATGGAAGCGAGGGCTATGTATTCGACTTAAAAGATAAGGACATTGAGGAAACGAACCAACAGAATCAGCCCATCCTCATTTTTTGTTTGCTCTCTTCTTTGGTTTCTGGTATAGTCTGATTAAGAAATGAAGGAAGTAAGGAGACAGAAATGATGAAGAAGATCCTGTGTTTTTCTGCTCTGCTATTGCTTCTGGTTGGCTGTGCATCGGCAGAGAAGCATGAAGAGACACCAGACTTGACTAAAGAAAGATACTCGCAGATCAGTCAGGAAGAAGCCCAAGAGATGATGACTCGGGACGATGGCCACGTGATCGTGGACGTAAGACGTCAGGATGAGTACGATGCCGGGCATATTCCAGGCGCGATCCTGATTCCGAACGAGAGCATAGACACTGAGCGGCCTGAAGATCTGCCGGATCTCGACCAGGTTATTCTGATATATTGTCGGAGCGGAAACAGATCCAAGCAGGCATCTCAGAAGCTTGCCAAAATGGGATATAAAAACATCTATGAGTTCGGCGGAATCAATACGTGGACCGGAGAAATAGTAAGCGAAGAAAGTGCTGCTCCGGAGATTCAGGCAAGCGAGACATCTCCTGACAATTCGCCAGACTCCATTAAGCCTGTGGCTGAGCTTGTCATAGAAGCAAATGGGCAGCGATTCTACGCGGACTTTGAGGACAATTCATCAGCGGAAGCACTTAAGGAGAAACTTAATAACGGGCCTGTTGAGATTGATATGCACGACTACGGCAGCTTCGAGAAGGTAGGCCCTCTACCGTGGGATCTACCGCGCAACGATGAATCTGTCACTACAGTACCGGGCGATGTGATTCTGTATCAGGGGAATCAGATTACAGTCTATTATGACGAAAACACATGGAATTTCACAAGACTGGCAAGGATCGGCAATGTAACCACAGAAAACCTTCTGGATGCTCTCGGTGACGGAGATGTTACGGTGCGCCTCTGGATTGAATGGAGCGAGTGAAATTGACAGAAGGGGAGACGATGAAGAATAGTTTCATTTGATCAGAATTTTATCATCTTGTTGCTGAAAATTGACTTTTACGGATTCCAGAATTAAAATAGATTCAGCATTGATGGAAGTCTGAAGACCATGATCGGCATCAGTCCAAAAGATCTTCCGTTTTATAAGTAAATCCCATTGTCAGGAGTCAAACTGTTCGCATAACGGTTTGGCTCTTATTTTATTGAAAGGAAGAATCGTATGAAAATCAAGGAGATACCCAAATCCCAGTTGTCAGAAAAGCTGACCTTAAGAAACAGCAAGACGGACATAGAAGATCCCTTTGAAGGAACTCTTGGGGAATTCATAGAGTCCTCGGGGCTTTCCGACGAAGCGACCGTTACGGAACTTCATGAGGTGCTCGACCGATGGGGGATTCAGAGCCCGTTCATGGAGCTGTCCGTTACCGTAGAAGTCACAAGATTACGAGGATATACGATTGCCGTAACGTATGAGGAGTATACCCGTTTTTCCCGCGGAGAACTTGACATCAACGCACTGGAACCGACGCGGTTCAATCTGGAAGAAGCATACTTCGAAACCGAGTTCGGCGACAACGTTTATTCCCAGCAGGACTACGCAGTATCTGACGGATTCGGCAGGAATCTTGTCGACTGGAGCAGATGAAATCTAACAAAGCAGAAAGGGATAATCTGAAAGCCCTTTCGTAGAAAAAAGAAAGGAAGAAAACACAATGAAAAAGCAAGTTCACATCCAAGGCACTCTTTTGACCGTGATTGAGCCGGGCAGGCCGGCGTTTATCAGACTGGAGGACCAGTCGCTCATGCGGACCTCCACGGTGGTTGGAAGGGTTGAAAACGGCGAAGGGTTCTGGTTTGAGACCCAGAATACCCTGTATTGTCTTGATTCCGATAAGAAAATGAGCAGACACGGACTCAAAGAAAAACTCGTTCTTCCATGCACGGGCATTCTTGCAGAGATGCCTTCAGCACAATGCGCTGCCAAGTAACAGGCTTCATTTGGGGGGAAGAAAACATGATTTACAGAATGTTAGCCTGCTGTACAAGCCATGTAAAGCCGGAAACCATGAGGCGGCTGAAAGAAGGAGACTTCGAGTGGCTTGTCAGTTACAGAAAAGAACATCCGGCAGATACGGAGACAGTTTACGGCGTGTTTGTACCTGCTTTCGATCTGGATATCAGCGAAGACAGCCTGGAGGCTGAAGATATTCCCGAAGATCTTCTAATGCTTTTACGATATGCGGAAGCAGCCGGATGCTATTGGATCATGCTCGACATAGATGAGGAAGAGCTTCCCGGTCTAAAGACTTACCGTGATGAATGGAAGGCGACAGAGGCCTGATTACACCTGCTGCGGAGCCGAGTATCTGCTCAGGAAAGATTCTCGCCGCCGGTTCACTTCAGAGTGGCATATGGCACCGAATAATCAAGGATAACAGGGAAGGAGCGAATAGAAACGAATAACAGCATTGAAGAAAGGGATACACTGCTTTTCGGCAGTTATGACCCGGAGCGTTACGGCCCGCATGGACGAAGTGCACCGGAATTTGTAGGATTGGATTTAAACAAACTCAAGTGGCTTATTCATAATGGCTACCTGAAATGCGACGATGAGCATAACGGAGCCCCGTCGGTTGAGGAGTTTCTCACATTCATGGCAAAGTACCCGAATGCGAGAGTAGGAGGATATGCCGTGAACCGCCGAGATGAGTGCTGCATTGGCCTTGACAGCGTTTCTTTCGAGACTTCAAGTCCGGGAGCAATTGCAGACTTCGCGGGCCGGTTTTACCATGCGGACGATTTTCAGACGGACTGGTTCGAGGAGAAGCAGATCTGCGTCTGTTTTGCATGGTGGGACTGAGGAAAAGGGAAAGGAGACATCATGGACTTCGAAATCTACTTCTCAGACCTCGCTGAGGATGCACAGCAGCGTCTTCTGGATGCTTTCGGAATATCCGACGCAAAGGAAGCAAACTGGGATGTTTTTCCGGTCACAACGATAGACGTTGCTAATGACTAAAGAAAATTTCCGTTATTAACACAGGTTTAGTCGACTAAACGTATAGAGAAAAGAGCGCTTTCGGGCGCTCTTTATTTCTTTCCTGACGTTATCTACCTTCCGTCAAAGCGGATTACAGCAGTTAAGCCGCAAATCAAGTCCACTAGAACTGGATGTGGAATTATGGAAAAAGGTGTATTTTCTGATCAGAAAAAAGCAGAAAAAAGATCTTGTAATTCTGGCGTTTTGCTGGTAAAAATAGGTTTCAATAAAATATTGAAACGGGTGAAAACAGTGAAAGGCAAAATGCAGGAATCCAGTTCTGTTCTCAAAGCACTATTTGGAAAGGTTCCGATTATTAGCAGCATACAGATAGTGGACCAGTCGGAATATAGCTTTACCATGATTCTTACGGATCAGGATAATAAGTCTGTAACAATGTAACGAATTCCACATTTGGACGTCTAATTGATGAGTCTTGAAAAGTGACGGTAGTTAATCTGCAAATCAAATCCCAACAGAACTGGATGTGGAATTATGGAAAAAGGCGCAATATCCGATCCGAAAGATGTTTGTTTGAGCAGACTGTGGTTGTATCTGCTGTTAATAGCCATACTGTCTGCGTTCTGCTTTGTCACTCTTAATGTCTGCCTGCTACAGTATTCTATCGCATACCATGAAACTGGTAAAATGACGGCAGGGTATCTGCTGTATGCTGCGATCGGCTTGCTCTTCTCAACTCCCACACCGTTTATCGCAGTTCTGATCATTTCCCTTTTCGTTGATAAAATCAGTGTCCGGCAGATGTTCAGCAATATTTTTCATACGGAAAACAAGCGGAAGACATCTCTGATAACAGGCGGTTTCTGCATTCTTGCGCTTCTTTATGCCATGCTGTACGGAACGCCCAATGGTTCGCCCTGGTATATGCTTCCAATCGGCTTTCTGATCATGATACCGTTTGTCGGCATTGCGGAAGAAACCGGCTGGCGCGGGCTGTTACAGCCGGAACTGGACAAAAGAATGCCGTACCCGTTTTCAGTCCTTGTGACTGCCGCAATTTGGTTTTCCTGGCATTTTCCCGTTTGGATCGACCCGACATCAAACCATTACGGTGACAGCATTGTCGGATTCGGGATTTCAATACTGATTTGGGCGTTTGCTCTGGCTGCAATATATAAAGCGACTAAAAGCGTGATTGCCTGCGCGGTATACCATGCCTTCGTCGATGCGATCGGCGCAGTTTATGATTGGAATGCCTTGTTTGATGCATTCCCCGGAAGTGCTGCAACGAATGTCTACCGGCTCATATGGCTGACTGCTGCTATTGTCTTATGGCGTGCAACTGAAAGACAGGAAAAACTGCTTGAAGGAGAAATGTGAATATGCATTTCGGGTTTTCTTATGTTGGGCTGATCTATCTGCTTATGCTGTTCATCCCAAACATTAAATGGACGAAGAATAAGCCGAAAGATTATGATCAGTATGCAGAGAATGAGAATAAGGTCCTTTTGGCCCTTGAGAGGATTGGAGAAGTCCTTACCAGCGCTGTTGTACTGATCTTCTCAGATTTCAATCTGAAAAGATGGACACTGTGGTGCTTGTGGCTTGTCGCTTCATTTGTCCTGATGATCTTGTACGAGCTGTACTGGCATCGCTATTTCAGAAGCGAAAAAACAATGCGCGATCAGTACAGCAGCTTTTGCGGATTCCCTGTTGCAGGGGCTACGCTTCCCGTTATTGCATTCTTTTTCCTTGGAATCTATGGGATCAATGTGTGGCTGATTATTGCGTCGATCATCCTGGGTATCGGACATATCGGGATTCACCTGGCTCACGAGAAAGAGGTTAACGGCCCGAAAGAAAAGAAGCATATCGTAAAGAGAATACTCAAATGGTCAGGGGCAATCCTGCTTATCCTTATCTTTGCAGCCATTATAATCCCTATAGGTGCGCGTAATATCAGATTCATCAGGCATCAGGCAAATTACATAAACGGCGTGGATGAGCAGGCATATATCCCGCTGGGCGGTCAGGAACAGTATATCCTGATGACCGGAAAAGACGTTTCCAATCCCGTGATCATCTATCTGCACGGCGGCCCCGCAGCTCCGGATACAATGGTCATGTATACTTTCGCAGACCGTCTGATGGACGACTATACGATCATAGGGTGGGATCAGAGAGGCGCGGGAAGAACCTATTACAGAAATCAGACTGCAGATCCGGAAAACAGTACTGCGTCTTTCGAACAGGCACTCCGGGATCTCGATGAGCTCGTTGACTATGCCCGTGAACGCTTCGGCAAGGATAAAGTGATCATTATGGGACATTCCTACGGGACAATCCTGGGCAGTCAGTATGTTCTTGCGCATCCGGATAAGGTATTAGAGTATATCGGGATAGGGCAGGTCGTCTCCGTATCGGAGGGCGATGTCCTCAGCTATGAAGACGCCATGGCAAGAGCAAAGGCCACCGGTGATGATACCAGCGGGATGGAGACGGCATACGAGACATATATGGCGGACAGAACGCTGAAAAACATGCTTGCCTTACGCGAGCCCGTATCGAAGTATCATCCTGTGGACAAAGAGGCAAACGATATGTGGCTCGGAATGAGTTCGCCGTACTTTGGCGTGGATGATCTCAGATGGTTCTTTAAGCAGGTGTTCGCATTGGACGATTATCTGGCGCTGAACGGTCAACTGTTTGACTATATCATGACTTATGATGCGTTCGATAAGGAAATGGAATATCAGGTTCCGGTGCATTTTATTTCCGGTGCTGAAGACTGGATCTGTCCTGTGGATTTAACCAGAGAGTATATGGATGGCATTTCCGCGCCGGATAAAAGCCTGGATCTTATATCCGGTAGCGGACATTCACCGCAGATGGATTTCCCAGAAGAGTTCGCGGATGCTGCCAGGGAAGTGCTATCTTAGTTAATACAGTTGGATAACAAAGGAATATACGATTATGAGCATGAAGAAAAAGTCTATGGCAGGGATTATTACCTGCATGTTGTATTTTCTGTCAGTGGGATTGTTCTTAATCACAAAGTCAGATGCCGCTTTGACAATATGGGAGCTGATGACTGTTATCAGCGGACCAGTGGTTTTGGTTGTGCTGATCAGATTATCTGAGTTCGTCTCGACACCAGCCACTTATCAGAAAGCAATGGTCGCTTTTATGGGCTGCGCATGCGCTCTTACAGCGACTGCTCATATTGTAAATATTACGGTAACGAGAGCGTTGATGCAAGAGGGAGTAAACGTCCCGACATATTTTCAAATAGGGTACTGGCCTTCCATAGAGATGGCGGTAGACTATTTGGCATGGGGCTTGTTTGTTGGCCTTTCATTCCTCTGCATTAGCATTCCAATAAAGAATGCGGACAGGGAGAAACAAAGAATGAAAGTAATTTCGCTGATATGCTCTGTGTTATGTATCGCAGGATTCATAGGTGCGATATTTGTTAATGAGAACATATGGTATCTGGCACCGATGGGATACGGCATCGGATTGTTGATACTCTGTTTGAGGATGTTCAAGGCTTCAAATTGAAAATGTTTAAAACTACTTGAGACTATTCCGGCAATCGGGATTTGTGGGGTGGATATATGTACAGAAGCGCAGTCATGCAAGATTGTGAAGCGGTTTATCAGATGATATGCGATATGGAAGCGAAAATGCTGCCATATGATCAATTCCGGAGGATCTTTCAGAGGCAACTGGAAGATGTAAGATACGATTGCATTATTTGCGAAGAGAACGAAAAAACGATTGGAGTCCTAAACCTGCGCTACGAAGAGCAGCTCCATCATTCTGAAACGATTGCCGAAATAATGGAGTTTGTCATTGCAGACGGGTATCGCAGAGAAGGACACGGGAAAGATATGCTCGCATATGCTTCACAACGTGCAAAGGAAAAAGGCTGTACACAGATTGAAGTCGCATGCAATCAGCTGCGTAAAGATACCCACAGGTTTTATTTAAGAGAAGGAATGAAAAATTACCATTTCAAGTTTTCCAAAAGACTGACAGAATTGGATTCGGGCGAAAACGTGCTAGGACGCTAGATTCCAATTTATCAAGATCCCTAAAAATCAGGCTATTGCCTTAAAATTGACTTTTATAACCCTCGGACTTATGATATTACCATCTATGATGGAAGTCTTAAGTTCAGGGTGGACATCTGTCCACCTCGACTTCCGCATTTTATATAAAGTAACACCCGTTTTACGAGTCGGATTCTTTCTTGAGGATCCGGCTCTTTCTATATTCAAAATCAAAAACAAAGGGGAAGACTCACCATGGAAAACACAACGCTCAGGAAAATGAAAGACGATTGGGAAGAATACTTTTTCGGAATTGACAGCGGAGAGAAGGAACTCTTCGAATCGGTATTGGAAATGGAAGCGAACAGTCAGTGGATTCCCGGGATCTCTTCCCGGGATATCCGCCTGGAGGCAATAGACGGCCGGCCTCTGTTCATTCAGGACGAAATGAAAAAATACCATCTAGATGACGAGAGTCTGGTCGATGAAACCGCCAATGCCGGGACAGACCTCCTGATCTACACCGGAGTACCGACGTCCTGCGGGAGCTTTCGAACCCATGAACTGGTGAGAAATACTGCCATGGACGGAATCTACGCGGTCGCGAAGCTGAACGGCGCGGCGCTGGGAAGAATGACAAGGAACAAATACTGCGAATGCATGAACGCCGCTTTTGAAGTGGCCAGGGGTACTGCCCTGGGTCTGATGCGCTACGGGAAATTGTCCGGTCTCCAGAGCGGAGCGGACGGAGGCTACATGGTCATGCCGATCAGCAAGCTGATGGACATCTCCGCGGACTCTCTTTCCGGAAGATTCGGAAATATCGAACTGAGGACAGGCTACAACACCCATGGGCTGACCTATGCGGTATGGCAGCTTCCGGATGCGCAAAACAGGCTCATTGAGATGTACATGGATGCTATTATTCGTTCTGGCATGGATTCTCAGTATCCGATCAACTTTATGCCGGCAGCCCGCTTCCAGTCCAGCGACACAAAAAGCAGCTGCGCGATTCTTGACCCGTGCTTCATTCTGCCGTCAGGAGCCGCGCTCCGGTTCGCGGAGGGAGTCCGGATCAAACACCTGCGGAAATCCGGCAGATCAGAAGGAATTGACCTTTTCGCAGCCGAAGCCTCGAATATCTTCGCGAAATTCGAAGCCTCTGTCGCGGCGATCGCGGAACTGTCCGGAATCAAGATCTATAACGCGGAAAACTGTGTGGTAGGTCTCTGCAACAAATACAGCATCTCCAGAAAATACGGAGATGCCGCAAGAGAGGAAGTTTCCAGAATCTCCTGCGGCGAGACCTATATTTCCGCCCATGACGTATATCTGGCTATGAGTGAATGCATCGCCGAAGCAGAACGGTCCAACGCGAAGGCAAGCGTCGTAAACAAAATCGAAGAGAGTCTGATGAAGATCGTTCAGATCAGAGACTTCTCGGAATTCGATGTCGGCGGCCTCGTCAGCTGGAGCAACTGCCAGGCAGCAGCGTAAAAAACAAATGAAAACAGGGAAGGGCGAAGCGATTCGCCCTTTCAATCATGCTACAGGAGGCAATCAGAATGTATTTCGAATGCAATATTGATAAAAGAATCCCCCAGTTCTATCACCCGCATATCTACAGAAAACTCACGGAAACCGTAAAGCTGGTCCATGAACGCACGGACAAGCTCAATGCCGCCCTCACTCTGTGTTCCCTGAACGGCTGTGCCACGAGGGAAGCCACGTTCGCGAAGATAGCGAAAACCGTCTTCGATTTCTCCGACCGCAAGTTCGATGCCATGACCGCCGAACAGCTGAGCCATACCGTTGACCTTCTCTATGACGGAAACGACGCGGCTGAGCGGGTGGAATGGCCGAATGCCGAAGTGGTATTTGACACTGCCTTCGTCACTACCAAAGACTGGGAGGCGCTTCGGCATATCGGGATCGGAGGCTCAGACTCCTCCGTCGTGATGGGATTAAGCCCTTATCAGACCGAAGAGGGGCTCTGGTATGAGAAAACCGGGTATCCGGAATATACCCGGGAAGAGGACAAAAATGCCATTTTCGCCAGGGGCCACTTTATAGAACCGGTGGTAATCCGCACGTTCGCCGACCTGGTCGGCGCGGAAGTGATTCCGGAAACGCGGATGTTCCGGTCCAGAAAGTATCCGAATACAACGGCAAACATCGACGGTATCCTTCGAATGCCCAGCGGCAATCTGGCGATCTTCGAAGCCAAAACCGCCGTTCGCGGGAAGGAAGGTGAGTGGATGGGCCGAAAAGTCCCGGCGAACTATGTCTGCCAGTGCCATCAATATATGGCGGTATTGGACGACCCGAGAATCGAAGGAACCTATATCGGCATGATCCCCGTTGCCGACGTCACACTCGACGGCACCTATATCGGGTCAGCCTACAATGACGATTTCTTTCACCATTTCATTGAGCAGGATCCGGTCTATGAGGAAGAGATTCTGGAGACGGAGAAACTGTTCTGGGATACGTTTATAGTGAACGGAATCAAGCCGGAGCGCTCCAGAAATGCGAGACTGGATAAGGCGGTTGCCGTACGGTATTTGCCTTCGCCCATCAGCGACCCCGCGATTCCGCCTGCAGAACTGGCTTACGAGGACTGGAAGAGCAAGCTGGACATGCTTGTGGAGTCGGACAAAGCCTATTCTCGGGCAAAGAAACAGCTGGATCAGATGGACGTCACCAGAGAAAACGCGAGACTGGAAGTCCTGGACGCACTCCAGGGCGCCCAGCAGGGCATCTTCCGCAACGACAGCGGCGAAATTAAGATGACTGTCAAAAACAGCCTCGTCGTCAAGACTACGCCAGATGCCAAGAAGCTGAAGGAGTTTTTCCCGGATGCCTGGGAGGCTGTAAAGACGACAAGCTCCTATACGAAATTCACCTATAAGGCAAGCTGACAGGGGGTGCCGATCATGATTCAGGCACTGCTTTCTCCTTCGGACACCCGTCCCGGAAACGGGGTGAGCGGCTGAATGGGGGACACTGATACCATTTCGGGCTATGAGGAGATCATAGCGTCGTTTACATATAAAACCTTCGAATCCGAAGACAGAAGTTTCTGCGTGTTCCGGTATAAGAACCATGAGACGCAGAAAGAGTTT
>Ga0265298_10010358_pt1 | contig 11033 bp, 6 predicted proteins | sample AusTroGonzalo_MG_3_FD_193486 | JGI IMG/M metagenome (GOLD analysis project Ga0265298, IMG submission 193486) | Bovine rumen microbial communities from tropical cattle in Woodstock, Queensland, Australia - Gonzalo_01 | ecosystem: Host-associated > Mammals > Digestive system > Stomach > Rumen ...
ACACAGACCGCCGATCCCAACAACATGCACCTGTTCCCCAATGAGAACTTCAAGAACAGCCTGGTAGACGTACGTGGTGCAGAGCCCAGCGTACAGGACATTCAGGATGTACCTCACGGCAAGGTTGCATACCGATACTACTTCTCAAAGGCTTGCGGTATAGAGCGTCCCATGTGCGTTTACACTCCCGCAGGTTATGATCCCAACGGCACGGAGAAACTCCCCGTACTGTATCTTATTCACGGTATGACCGATACCTACGAGACCTGGTTCAAGGTTGGTCAGATGAACAACATCCTGGACAACATGATAGCCAAGGGTGAGGCCAAGCGCATGATTGTGGTTATGCCTTACGCCAACCCCTATCCTGAGATGATTGCCCAGGGCAAGGCCGAGGCTTATGATCCCATGGATACCAAGCTCACCACCAAGGAGTTCATCGAAGAGGTAATACCTTTCATCGAGTCCAATTATAATGTAATCAAGAATGCCGATAACCGCGCCATCGCCGGATTCTCACTCGGAGGCCGTCAGACACTGGCTGCAGGATTCGGCAATCCTGACAAGTTCCACTATGTAGCCGCATTTGCTCCGGCAATCGGTATGCAGGATGCCCAGGAGTATGAGACCAACTTTAAGAACGGCACATACGCTCCTGTCAAGAAACTCAAGAAACAGCTCAAGTTCATGTTCATCGGCACAGGCAAGGAGGATGGACTTATCACAGCTTCCCAGGGGCTTGACAAGTATCTGACCGACGGCGGCCTCAAGCACACCTTCTACAACCCGGATGGCGGCCACACCTGGATGAACTGCCGTGACTATCTGGAACTGACCGCTAAAGAACTGTTCAAGTAATGAAACGCTCACTTTTTCTTTCAACATTGCTGCTGGCCGCTCTGCCACTGATGGCACAGCAGTCAAGAGTAAACATACAGTATGACCCTCAGCGCACCGAGCCTGAGGGCATACTTCCTTATAACTGCCGCGTACTGTCTCCTGAGGTGCATGATGACCACACCGTGACATTCCGCGTAGTGGCTCCGAATGCCACCACCGTTCAGTTGACCGGTTCCATGTTCGTGGGTAACAACCGCCAGCGTCCCAACTTTACCAAAGGTGAACGCGGCGTCTGGGAACTGACCATCGGCCCTCTGGCTCCTGAGATTTATCTGTATTACATCATCATTGACGGAGTGCAGAACATCGATGCCAACAACCAGTTTACCGGCCACGCAGCCATGCCGTCATTCAGTATGCTCTTTGTACACGGCGACGAGCCTGCTTGGTATGATCCAAAACCGGATGTTCCGCATGGCTCATGGACAACCCATTACTACTACTCAAACGTAACTAATGGGCTGCGTGATCTGATTGTGTATACTCCGGCAAACTACAACCCCAAGAAAAAGTACCCCGTACTCTATCTCATGGGCGGATCAGGTGACCTTACCGAGACATGGATCATGCACGGACGCGCCAACTGGATACTGGACAACGTGATTGCCGAAGGCAAGGCCCGTGAGATGATCGTGGTATTCCCCAATGACCAGATGGTTACCCGCAGTCACCCGCAGCACACCGAACTGGCGTTCCCCATGATTGAGAGGGATCTTATTGACAACATCATTCCGTTCGTGGAGTCCCACTACAGCTGCATCAGTGACAAGCACGCCCGCGCGCTGAGCGGTCTGTCCATGGGTGGACGTATGACACAGTATGTAGCATTCCGGAACCTGGATGTATTCGGATCGGCCGGTCTGCTGAGCGCAGCCATAGGCCTGGACGAGACACCCGCAATCAAAGAGCCCGATGTCAACAAGAAAATTGACTACCTCTTCGTGGGTGGCGGTCAGTACGAGACCGGTATGATGGGACGTCACACCACTCTGCACAACCAGCTGGACGAGCTTGGCGTAAAGCATGAGTACGATGATGATGCACCCGGAGCCCACGACCTGGTAACATGGCGTCATCTGCTCTACTACCACTTCCTGCCCGGACTGTGGCGCAACAACTACAAGTGGAAATAAAACAAACATTATTAATAATAACACACTTATGAGAAAAAGGACTATTCTATCAATTATCGCGTCACTTCTGTTTGTCTTATCATGTGACGATGTAAACGAACTTATTCCAGATGACAATAAAGTCTTTGCTCTGGAGAAAGACAGTATCAGTCTTTCCTGGCAGGAACAGTCATTGAAGATAAACGTTCAGACAATTACCGACTTTACTGTTTCTTCGAACTGCGACTGGATATCCGTAACCAAACAATACTCTGACGAAAAATCGTTCATTGAGTTATCTGTTGACGAAAACCCTGATACCCTTGATTCCAGAATCGGTATCATAACACTGGTTGCCAATGACATTGATGCAACTGCCACACTGCATGTCACTCAGGGTTACAATAACATAAACTTTTTGTCTCTAAGAAAACTATTAAGGGAGAATCCCAAGGTTTCAATCTTTTACAGTGCATTGGTTGCCACTCATTTAGCTGATTCTCTTTATAAATACATTGATGAAAGCTATCCGTCACCTCAGTATGATTCAACTTACGCTTCCTTAGTTGAGACCGGAAGAGTGGCAGTAGAGTATGAAACAAATTGGGAGAATTTCCAAAACGGACAGCAGCAAAGAGTTGTATGGCCGGATCAACGGCTTTTCAAGTATACCGTCTTTGTGGTGACAGATTCTGTTCTTGACAGAGAGTATGGAATTAAGAGCCTGAATGACCTCGAAGCCAAAGCAAGAGAGGTTTATGACAATCCTGATCACATCAATGACAGCCCGGAACTAAGTACAAGCCCGCTTTACAAACTGATGTCATACCATATCCTGCCTTGCGGATTGAACTATAACCAACTGAACCCTTCAGGTGAGGAGGTTGTAGATGCTTACCTTAAAGCGGGAGTGAAAAACGAAATGGACATAGATGCATACTATGAGACCATGCAACCATATGCTATAATGCGTATCAGTACACCTTATGATTCCCTCTCTGAAAATCCCGGCAATTACATCTACATTAACCGCAAGGGAACCGTATCTGGAGGCAATCTTGAATCTGAAGGTATCAGGATATGGAGGTCTTTCGAAACTCCGTATGTCAAAGATGCTAAGAATGGATCAATTCATTTTGTAGGCAAGTTGCTCTTATTTGACCAGAAAACCAAAGAAGCTCTCCGCACCAGACAGAGAATCCTTTTCTCAACACTATCGCCCGATTTCATAAACAGCGATGCCCGTGGCAGAATGAGACGCGAATATGCTCCTTATAGCTTTGCTGTGTATGCATTCAAGAAAGGTTTCACCAGAAACGTCAGTTTCTCCGATGAAACGATGTATACAATACGCTATCAAGACAAGGGATGGTCTACATATTACTTTGACGAAACGACTTTGCGAGGAAACTACGATATTACATTCCGCCTTCCCCCCGTTCCGGAAAGCGGTTCATATGAGATTCGCATTTCAGGTTATGCATATGGCGAATCCATTGATGAATCAAAACATAATATCGTACAATTCTACATCGGCAAGGAAGGGGAAGACTTAGTTCCCTGCGGTGATCCTGTCGATATGGACAAGTCCCTTACCGATCCGTCTATCGGTTATGTAAGTGATAGGGATGTATCATATGAGGAATATATGGGCTGGGTTATACCGGAGGACGAAGAAGAGGAACCAAGGTATATATCGGAAGAAGAGGCCAAGCAGATGGCTATTTTAGCAAATGACGATTTAATGCGGGAACATGGCTATATGAAAGGACCTGACAGTTATTTTGTCCAGGATCGTTATTTCCTGCGTGAAGATTCTCATTGTTTCCGTCTAATCGTCAGTAGACAATTAATGGAGGAAGGCCACTTTTACTACCTGCGTATCAAACAATGTAACCTGGACATTTTTACGACCTTGGCGTTGAATTATCTGGAGATCGTTCCTGAGTGTGTCTACCATGGTGATGTTCGGGAGGACAAACATTAATGTTATTCCAATAGGGTAAGATCCTAATTGCAAAAAGGCGGTCATCGAGACCGCCTTTTTTCGTACCTCCGCTGGGAATCGAACCCAAATTTAAAGTTTAGGAAACTTCCGTTCTATCCATTGAACTACAGAGGCAAACAGGTTTCAACCTATTCGGCCGCGAAGATACTGCTTTTTTGCTTAAGTTTGCAAGAAATGAAATGCTGAGTATGAGAACTATCTTTAAAATCACGATTCCATCGGCTGCCATAGCAATAGGACTATGCTTCAGTGCAGCAAAAGAGAATAAGCCCAGTTATCCCATAAACAATGTGCCGTTTACGCAGGTCAAGGTTGCGCCCGAGACTTTCTGGGGTGACCGTATCCGTCAAAGCCGTGAGGTTACCATACCGCTGGCTTTCAGCAAATGCGAGGAAACTGACCGGTACACAAACTTCAAGAACGCCGCCGCCAAGATGGCCGAGACTGCACGTGGAGACAACAGCAGCAATTACCGTCCCACTCAGTTCCCGTTTGACGATACAGATGTCTACAAGACTATAGAAGGAGCAAGTTATCTGCTCCAGACCTATCCCGACAAGAAACTGGAGGCATACATTGACAGTGTCCTTGACATAGTGGCTGCAGCCCAGGAGCCAGACGGATATCTCTATACCGCACGTACCATGAACCCGGCCCATCCGCACGATTGGTCCGGTCCCACACGATGGTCAAACGAAGAGGGAGGCAGCCATGAGCTCTACAACCTGGGACATATGGTTGAGGGCGCCATTGCCCACTACCAGGCTACCGGAAGCCGCAAGTTTCTGGACATAGCAATCAGATATGCAGACTGCGTATGCCGCGAGATAGGTTACGGTGAAGGACAGAAGGTTATAGTTCCCGGACATCAGATCGCCGAGATGGCACTTGCCAAACTCTATCTGGTAACTGGTGACAAAAAGTACCTTGATGAGGCCAAACTGTTCCTCGATAACAAGGGTAAGACAGCCCGCAAGGATACGTATGACCAGTCACACAAGCCGGTTGTTGAACAGGATGAGGCTGTAGGACATGCCGTTCGCGCAGGATATATGTATTCAGGCATGGCCGATGTGGCCGCACTCACGGGCGATAAGTCATACATCGATGCAATAGACCGCATTTGGGAGAACATGGTAGGCAAGAAGATGTACCTGACCGGAGGTATCGGCTCAACAGGAGGCATTGAAGGATTCACACAGAATTATGACCTGCCCAATATGAACGGCTACTGCGAGACCTGTGCAGCCATAGCCAACGTATATACCAACTACCGTCTGTTCCTGCTGCATGGGGATGCCAAGTACATGGATGTACTGGAGCGAGCCCTATATAACGGTGTGATAAGCGGCGTGAGTCTGGACGGCGGCGGATTCTTCTATCCAAACCCGCTTGAGAGCCACGGACAGCACCAGCGTCAGGCATGGTTCGGCTGTGCCTGCTGCCCCAGCAATATCTGCCGTTTCATACCTTCAGTTCCGGGTTATGTATATGCCGTCAAGGACAGCAAGGTATTTGTGAACCTCTTTATGTCCAATACCCTTACTACAAAGGTGGCAGGCAAGAACCTGCAACTGACTCAGGAAACCGGCTACCCTTGGAACGGTGATGTGAACATAACCATTGACAAGACTCCCGGACAGTTCTGCCTTAACATCCGAATTCCGGGATGGGTACGCAACGAGGTTGTTCCAACTGATCTCTATAGATATATCGATGGAAAGGTGCCTGCTTTTTCTATAAAAGTAAATGGAGAGCCTGTATCGTCCATAGTTGAGAACGGATACTTTGGAATAGACCGTAAGTGGAAGAAAGGTGACAAGGTTACCATCCATTTTGACATGGAACCCCGTATCGTGATGGCTCACCGCCTGGTAACCGAGGACCGCGGAAAGATTGCGGTTGAGCGCGGACCTCTGGTATATTGCGCCGAGTGGGCTGATAATGATTTCAACGTCTTAAGTACGGCTCTTTCACGTGATGCCGAGTTCACCGTTGTTCCTTTCAAGATGAATGTTGAAGGACGTGATTACGCGATGGATGCACTTGAGACTACCGCATATGACAACTTCACGGGCAACGTAAGCCGTGCCCGTGAAGTCAGATTGCGTCTCATCCCATACTATGCCTGGGCCCATCGGGGCAATGGCAATATGGAGGTGTGGATGATGAGAAAATAACTATTTCACTTCCCAGATATCGTTGGTCTCAAGGAGTTCAGCGAAGTTGTGATACTTCTTGGCTGCCTTGACCTCCTCAATCTGTGCTGTAACTGCGTCGTCATAGGTGGGAGCCTCGACATCGCGGATAACGCCCAGCGCTACGGGGAATCCGTCACCGTCGCCCATCAAGGCCAGCTTGAGCTGTAGGGTGTTGTCCTGGCAGTGTGCATCGTGTACAAGGATATCCTTGAGTGTGATGCCGTTCTCACCTATCTTTACAATCTTGAGGCCGAATCCCTCCTGAACCAGTCCGAACTCATTGTTCTCGCCGAATACCAGGGGCTCACCGTGCTTTACGTAGATGGCGTTCTTGGCGCGGCCCTCCTTGTTGTACACTGCATCGTGAGTACCGTTATTGAAGATTACGCAGTTCTGCAGAATCTCGCAGACTGATGCACCCTTGTGATTGTATGCGGCCTTGAGAATATCCACTGTGCCGGGAGCATCGGTGGCAACGGCGCGGGCAAAGAAGTGACCGCGTGCTCCGAAGCAGAGCTCTGCGGGACGGAACGGATCCTCAACAGTGCCGTAAGGGCTTGATTTGCTCACGAATCCGCGGGGTGACGTAGGCGAGTACTGTCCCTTTGTCAGACCGTAGATACGGTTGTTGAGCAGGATCATGTTCAGGTTGATGTTACGGCGGTTGGCGTGGATGAAGTGGTTACCACCTATGGCCAGACCGTCACCGTCACCTGAAACCTGCCAAACGGTCAGGTCAGGATTGGCAACCTTGCAACCGGTAGCGATAGCAGCGGCACGTCCGTGAATGGTATTCATTCCGTATGTAGCCATATAGTGGGGCAGACGGCTTGAACAACCTATACCTGAAATGACTGCGGTGTTGTATGGAGCTACTCCGATTTCGGCCATAGCCTTGTGCAGTGAAGCCAGGAAGAAGTGGTCACCGCAACCGGGGCACCAACGGGGCTGTCCCTTCTTGAAATCTTGTGCTGTATATTCCATAGTGCTTTGTGTTTACTTGTTAAGGATTTCGTTGAAGGCATTAACCAGTTCGTTAACCACGAACGGCTGTCCTTTAACTTGATTGAACTGATACGGAACAAATCCGTCAACCTTCATGCGCAGGAATGCTGCAAGCTGACCCATGTTCTGCTCGGCAACAACCACCTTCTTATACTTGGTAAGTACCTGAGCGGCGTTCTTGGGCAGCGGGTTGATGAACTTGAAGTGTGCATGGGCTACCTTCTTGCCCTGAGCGCGAAGCTCTTCCATTGCAGCACGAAGATGTCCGTATGTACCACCGAATCCTACTATCAGCAGGTCGGCATCGTCAACATCACCTATTACCTCCAGATCAGGAACCTGAATGTTGTCAATCTTCTGCTTGCGCAGACGCGTCATCAGATCGTGGTTCTCAGGATTGGTGCTGATGGCACCGGTCTGGCTGTCTTTCTCCAGACCACCCAGGATATGGGTGAATCCCTCACGACCGGGAATTGCCCAATAGCGGGTGCCGTTCTCAGCACGCATGTAAGGAGTCCATTTGCCCTTGAGTTCCTCGGGAACATAAGGCGGATTGATGGAGGGATAATCGGCCAGGTTGGGCAGTTTGAATGCAGCCGAACCGTTGGCTACGAATGCATCGGTCAAAAGGACTACGGGAGTCATGTGTTCAAGAGCCATCTTACTTGCCTGATAAGCTGCATCGAAGCAGTCTACAGGAGATGTGGCTGCGATTACCGGCATGGGGCTCTCACCGTTACGGCCAAAGAGAACCTGCAGAAGGTCTGTCTGCTCTGACTTGGTGGGAAGTCCTGTAGCGGGACCGCCGCGCTGAACATCCAGAACTACCAGCGGAAGCTCCATGATGACTGCCAGGTTCATAGCCTCTGACTTAAGGCAGATACCGGGACCTGATGTCGATGTCACTGCCAGGGCACCTGCGAATGATGCGCCTACGGCCGATGAGCAGCCTGCAATCTCATCCTCGCACTGAACGGTGGTTACACCCAGTGATTTGTGTTTGGAGAGCTCGTGCAGAACATCGGTGGCAGGAGTGATAGGATATGAACCCAGATAGAGTTTGAGTCCTGCTTTCTCGGCAGCGGCGATGAATCCGTATGCTGTGGCCTTGTTACCGGTAATATCCATGTAACGGCCGGGCTCTTTCTGTTTTGACTCTATGCGGTATACGTTCATGGCACTGCTGTGAGTGTTGTGACCGTAATCATAACCTGCCTGTATAACTTTGATGTTGGCCTGGGCCAGCTCAGGTTTCTTGGCGAACTTGTCACGCAGATAGTTGAATGCAATCTCGAGGTCGCGGCTGAAGAGCCAGCAAACCAAGCCGAGTGCAAACATATTGCGGCACTTGAGAACTGCCTTGGCATCCATACCGGTATCTGCAAGAGCGTCCTTTACCATTTGGGTAAGAGGGCAGGCAATTACGCGGTCCGGGTCAACGCCCAGCTCTGAGAGGGGATCCTCTGTCTGGAAAGCGGCTTTCTCAAGGTCTGATTTCTTGAAAGCGTCAGTGTCAATGATTATAGTGGCGTTAGGCTTGGCATATTTGAGCTGTGTCTTGAGTGCTGCGGCATTCATAGCTACCAGAACATCGCATTGGTCACCCGGAGTGTAGACCTTACCTGCACCGATGTGTACCTGAAAACCTGAAACACCTGTGAGCGAGCCTTGCGGGGCGCGGATATCGGCAGGATAGTCAGGGAAGGTACTGATACTGTTTCCGACCGTAGCCGATACAGTAGAGAAGATGTTGCCGGCCAACTGCATTCCGTCACCGGAGTCACCTGAGAAGCGGACAACAACCTGATCCAATTCTTTAACTGTCATAACTTGTATAGCGTTTATTGTTTTTTGCATATCAAACGGACGCAAAATTACAAGATTATTCCATCAATTATTCAGTTTTAAACCTATTTAGTATACAAAATGTATGATATTATTAAATATACGGTATATATGCAATAAAATATGCATCGATTATGCAAAACAAAAGAAAGTCCGGCTTGTAACCGGACTCTCTTCTTAGTTGTTGTTTGTTATCAGAAGCCAAAGCCTCCCATACCGCCCATGCCGCCGGAGCCGAAGTTTACGGATACCGATTGCTGAACTTGGACAGGTTTGCCGTCTTCTTCGGCTGGTATCCAGTCAGGCATAACCATTACAGTGCGTAAAGCTTCCTGATCCAGAATATAGATTTCTACATTATCCCTCATTGCGTGAGTGGTAATTGTAGGATTGATTATAGAGCCGTCCGTGTCAATGGTGAAGGTGACTGTTGCGCGGCCGCTTATCTTCTGGTTCTTAAGGTTCTCAGGATAGTTGGTGTTGGAGCGGATAAACTGTTGCATCTGCATGTTTCCTCCAGGGAATGTGGCTTGCGGTCCCTGAGGTCCCTGAGGACCTTGTGCTCCTCCGGGAGCTCCACCCATACCGGGGAATCCGCCGCCAAAACCTCCGCCGCCGAATCCGCCCATTCCGCCGAATCCGCCCATTCCACCGGCAGGTTGCTTGGACTGTTCAATCTCCTCAGGCGTAGGCATGGGATCTATCCTCATGGGGACACCCATACAGAGTACAGTCTTGAGAGAGTCAATATAGGGCGTGTAGTCGGGGAACTCCAGACTTGATTTGAGCAATGTCTGATACCACTTCTTGGCTCCAAGCAGGGCGATAGTGTCATTATCAAAACGCCATTTTCCTAGACAGATGGTTCCGGCTAAAGCCTGAGCGTTCAATACTTCAGTGCTTTTATTGTTAACCTCGTCAATTTTGGGATATGACTCGAGGAGTTTTATGCTTCCATCCATGTATGAAGGCTCTTTCTTGTGTTTGCCATACTCGTTGTAGAAACTTGCCAGAGTAAGTATGGCTTGAGTACTACCTCCCTTGACGGCTTTCTTGAGCCATTTTACACCTGATGAAAACAGTCCGTCGTTTTCCGGCTTGCTGAGCCAGAACAGGTAGAAATAGTTTCCCAGATTGTACTGGGCATCCACGTAGTTCTGTTTGGCTGCTGCATCAAGGAGATTAAGGCCTATCTCAAGATTTGCCTTGACATATTTGCCTGACAGACATTCCATACCCAGAAGGTTCATGGATTCGGGATCGCCTTTGATTACGCCCTTCTTATACTTGTCGATTACCTGTTTCATACCCTGATTGGTAATCTCAATCTTATCCATCTCTGCCTTGATGGAGTCCGTGTTTACGTTTTGTGCAAAAGACGGTATGAACAACATAACCGTCACGACTACTGAAATAAACGTTCTTCTCATTTGCTTTGTGTAATTAGGTAGATACAAATATCGTTATTTAGTTGAAATGTGAAATATATTTAAAGAAAAAAAATGACCGGAGTCAGAATTTTTCCGACTCCGGTCATTGAGTATTATGGTGTAATTACGCCTTGGCTGCAGTGATCTCCTCTTTCTCCTTTTTGGTTTTTTTCATTACCAGATAGGCGGTGGGAGCAGCTACGAACAGTGATGAGCAGGTGCCGAATAAAACACCCAGGATCATTGCGAATGCGAAGCTGCGGATGCTGTCACCGCCCAGGAAGAATATTGCCAACAGCACGATCAATGTACTTACTGATGTGTTGATGGTACGTGCCAGAGTGGTGTTCAGGGCATCGTCAAACAACTGCTTGCGGCCACGCTTGGTGTAAAGACCGGTGAACTCACGGATACGGTCGAATATAACCACCTTATCGTTGATTGAGTAACCGATAGCGGTAAGCACGGCACCGATGAATGTCTGGTCGATCTCAAGTGAGAACGGCATCCAGCCCCAGCAAATTGAATACAT
>Ga0265298_10010359_pt1 | contig 11031 bp, 9 predicted proteins | sample AusTroGonzalo_MG_3_FD_193486 | JGI IMG/M metagenome (GOLD analysis project Ga0265298, IMG submission 193486) | Bovine rumen microbial communities from tropical cattle in Woodstock, Queensland, Australia - Gonzalo_01 | ecosystem: Host-associated > Mammals > Digestive system > Stomach > Rumen ...
AGTGGTACAAGAGCGACAAGAATCCGCTGAGGTAGATATGCGCGGTTCACGGATTTGCATTTTGATTGTTTTTGCCGTGAGCCTGCTTTTTGCGGTTGACGCTTTTGTGTTGCCGTCCGTGACGCCCGAACTCAAGAAAAAGGCATCTGAATATTACGATAACGAGTGCAAGGGATGCCACCGCTGGGCCCGCAAGTTCGCTGCGCCTCCCATGAAGGATAACGTCGCTCAGTATGCGGAAGACCCGCAGGGCCTCGTGCGCTATTTGATGAAGCCCGAGCCCAAGCACCCCGACCAGTGGGATCCGATGGAAATCGCCCCGATGGATTCTGCCGAGGCCAAGATGATGGCGGCATGGCTCCTGTACATCCTGAAACACCCGGATGATGCGGGCAGACCGAAATAAGCCGGAGCGCTATTTCTCGAACAGATCGGAATGCGTCCCTGTATCTACGAGTTCAAGAATTAAAATGTTTTCTTCGATTCTGTAGATTAACAGCCAATCGGCTTCTATATGCAGTTCCCTATGACCAACCCAATTGCCTACAAGAGGATGGTCTTTATAGGATTCAGGAAGGGATTCCCCTTTGGCAAGGATGTCAACGACATCTTTCAGTTTTTGGGAGTCTTTTCCTCGTTTGACTAATCGTTTTGAGGCTTTCTTGAAACGGCTTGTCGCCCGAACGGTATACTTGTAAGAAGCTGTCGTCATATGCCTAGCTCGTCCCAAAGTTCCTGTGGCGTTGCGTACGTTTTGGCGTTGGGGTCGTGGGCGAGTTGTTCGCCCTCCTTTATCGCCTCGAGGAGTTCTTTGGAAGGGGGTCTGGTGACGGCAAACGGCAAGCCATGGTGCAGCACGGCCTGCTTCAAGAAAACGGTGAACGCCTGGGACAGCGTGAGCCCCAAGTCGTTGAAGAGTTCGGTAGCCTGAGCCTTGAGCTCTTTATCTATTCGGATATTTGTAACCACGGTACTCATACCTCTAAATATACAACAAAAGGTTACGCTTGTAAAGTGTTTGTTGTACAAATGTTGTAAAAATGCGCGGACAGCCCGGTGCAGCGAACAGGGAAAAGGTCCCCATCTACTATATAAAACGATTTCGCGGCAAAAATAAGCCTAAAATTTTTGCTTACATGCGATTTTTTACAAAACGAGCAAATTTCTTAATTAGATTTACGCTAAAGGGATGAGTCTGTTGAAACGACAAGGCGCATTTTTCGGCGTGGCCCCACTGAAGTGGGCGGGGCTCGTTTTTGCTGTTGTCTTTGCGTTCTTTTTGGCGGATTTTTTGTTCTGCCAGAAGGCTGCTCCGGTGCGCGTGGGCGCGGATACGAGTGGCCCGAATACGATTGCTTTTTTGCATGAACTCCACGGCGAGAACATTGGGCTCGATTGTAGCCATTGCCATACGGGCGCTGCATCCGGGGCGAGGGCTTATATGCCTGCGAAGGCGGACTGCATGGACTGTCACCGCCTGCCGCTCACGGAAAATCCCGGAATCGAGAAGCTGGATTCGGCGCTGGCCGCCGCTCCGGCATACCCCTGGGCGCACAAGTCCGAATTGCCGGAGCACGTGGTGTTCCACCACGGGGTACACACGGCCGCAGGTGTGCAGTGTGCGGATTGCCACCGCTCGGCCGGCAATGCTGTTCCGGCAAATGCAGGTCGCGGACCCGCGACAACAAATTCGATGGCCGATGTGTACGGCGGCGACAATTTCAGCATGCAGTCGTGTCTTGCCTGCCACAGGGGCGAAACGTTCAAGGAAAAGAATTTCAAGCCGGCGGCCACGTACTGCGCCGCGTGCCACAGGTGATGTATGGATAGACGCGAATTCTTGAAGATGATGTCGATGATGGCCGCGGGCTTTGCGCTTTTCGGCTGCCGTGACGGTTTGTTCGGCCCATCCATCAAGGGCAAGGTAAAAAGCCCGTCGCTTTCCGACTTCGAGAACGAGGTGCGCCTCGCGCTTTCCATGCAGAAATCCGGTTTCAACCTGGTGCGTGTCCCGATGCCCGAGGCGCTCAAGACTCCGGGAGCCTCCCAGGAGAACCGCTTCGGGATGGCGATAGACCTGGACTCCTGCGACGGCTGCGGCAAGTGCGTGCTCGCCTGCATCCAGGAAAACAACATCGCTCTTGCCGGTGCCGAGCGCGCGAAGCTCGGGCAGTTCATGCACTGGATAGAGATGCACGGGGGAGTTCCCTCGATGTGCTTCCATTGCGGTGATGCGCCCTGCGAGAAGGTTTGCCCCACAGGTGCCGCGAACCATACACCAGACGGTATCTCCGCCATGATGTACAAGCGCTGTACTGGGAGCCGCTTCTGCGGCGCGAACTGCCCCGTGCATGCCCGCAAGTTCAACTTCGACGATCCGGTGGCTACGGGTCGTTCGCACAAGTTCAACGGGAATGTTCCCGTTCGCGCTCAGGGCGTGATGGAAAAGTGCTCGTTGTGCCTGCAGCGCCTGCAGGATGCCCGCCACGATTTCAAGGCTCTCCACCCGCTCGAAAGCTGGCGCGGTCGCGGGGTCACGACGGCGTGTGCCGTCGCCTGCCCGAAGAACGCCATCATATTCGGCAACTGGCTCGACGAAGGTTCGCCGCTGGCCATCGCCGCGAAGAACCGCGTGCTCTACGCCCCCAGGGAAGTGGCCGCGCTCAACCCGTCTATCGTTTATATGCGGGGGTACCGTTGATTTTCAGGATTCTCCTATACGCGGGACTCGCTCTCCTGTTGCCCGGCCTTGCTGCGCTCGGATATTCTCTCTGGGAAGGTCCTGCCGCTTGGTCGCTGGATACGCGTACTTTCTGGGGAACTCCTATTAGCCTGTTCGTGTTCTGGATAGGCCTTGCGCACGCAGGTACGCTCATTTCGGCCATTCTCCTCGCGCTCGGTGTGCCGCTGGACCGCCGCACTTCGATGCTGGCCGAACTCACGACGCTCTGCGCGCTTGTCGTTGCCGCCGTCTTCCCGTTGATGCACCTGGGTGTCATCGAAAATTTCTACATGGTCGTGCCCTTTATCGATGCCCGCGGGAACTTCGCGAATGTCGCATCCCCGCTGGTCTGGGACTTCTGTTGCATCGCCATTTATGCAGTCCTCTCGCTGGTATTCTTCATCATACACCTCCTTTCGGACCGCTTCCAGGCGCTCGAGGATTTGCGCCGCCCTATGGCGTGGCTGCTTTTCCCGCTGGTGCTCTGGGTCCACACCATCGTGAGCCTTGATTTTGCGGTAACGTTCGTGCCGGAGTGGCGCGGGGCGTTCTTCCCGCTGTACTTCATCGCGGGAGCCATCTATTCGGGCCTTGCGATGGTAAATGTGCTGCTTGTTGCCGAGGGTTGCCGCGTCCGCATGCTCGAAAAGCTCATGGTGGCGGGATCGTTTGTGATGCTGGCCTTCTGGGGCTGGAATTTCGCGCTGAAGGGAGACTGGAACTTCTCCGTTTTCGCGTTCGGGGCGCTGTTGCCGCAGCTCTGGTGGGTTTCTTCTTTCCGCGAAAGTGCGGTTGGCCGCCTGCTCGTTTCGGCTTCGGTGCTGTTTGGGCTGTGGCTAGAACGTTTCTACCTCGTGATGCCCTCCGAACCGCAGGGCTTCGGATGGACCGATATGGGCTTAATCGCCTTCTCGCTTGGATTTTTTATAACGTTGCTTGTGTTTTTACGTATAAAATTGCGTAAGCCCATCGAAGGCGATGTACTCCTGTTTGGTGAACTGGACGAAAAACCAGTCCCTGTTGTGGAACACCACACAGAGCCGCTTACTAGCCGTGAGTTCATCGTACTGCGCTTCCCGCTGTTGGTGGGCGTGCTCGTGGCGCTTGTCTATACGCTCTGGGCGGTGTCTAGGCCTGCGATTGATTCTGTTGCTCTTGGTGTCCCGCACGTGGCTGCAATGTTCTTCCCGACTGTGGCGCTCGTGGCTGCGTTTGTGCTTTGCATAAGGCCATTCTGGACAATTGTGCCGCGTTCGCGGTTCACCGTCCTTGCATCTGCGGCGGTAATGGTTGTTGCTGCATTCCTAGCGGGCATGTTCTATGCCGGCGGTTCGTCGCAAAAGGCTGTCCGGGAAGCGGGGGCCGATATCCCGTCTGAAACGATTTTTGACGGAACCGTTCCCGATTCGCTCCATGCCCGCGCACTCTGGAATGCGCGTTGTAGCAGCTGCCACGGGACCGACGGAAAGTTCAACGAAAAGTTTATCCGCGAATTCTATCCGGTTCCGCAAAAGCTGACTGCGGCTCGGCTCGACTCCATCGGCGAAGATTCCCTTGTACACGTGATTCTGAATGGGCGAGCTAATATGAACCCGTATGAAGGTCGCCTCACCGAAGCGGATGCCCGAGCCCTTGTTCGCTACATGCGCTCGCTCGCCCCTGAAACAAACGATTCAGCGGAGGTTGCTCCATGATCCCTCTCATGAACGCTTTCGCCTGCCTCCTCTCGCTTGCCATGGCGCAGTTCCTGTGGCACAAGCCCATCCGCCTTTTCAAGGAAGCCTTCTTCCTGCTCTTGGCTCTTGTCGTATTCGGCTTCTACGCTTTCTTTGCCGGCGATATTTCCCAGCCCGATATGGAATCCTATCCGTTCCGCATGCTCGCGCTCTGCCTGTGCTTCTCGACAACGGCCCTCCCGAACAAGCGTCGCCGTTACCTGCTCATGGCGCAGGTCATGTGGCTCTGGATTGAATTCTTCGGCGGAATTTCGCTGTACTACCATGGTGTAGATATGCCGTGGACCCGCATACTCGCCATTTGCGTCTCGGTTTTCGGTTCTACCTTCCTCTCGCGAATTTCGCAGGGCATGGAATTCGCCTTGATGGCGTACTGGATTGCCGTCTGGGTGTTCTTCTAAAAACTAATTGTAATTAAAAGTTTACACTGCGTGGCGACCAAAGTGCGGCTACCGCAATACTCACCCCTAAAAGTGGCCTCCCAAGCAGAACCTGTTGACGTAGATAACGTGTTTTTTACATTTATTAGAGAATTTTAATCGAGAGATCCTATGAATAAGAATTCTAAGACTTCTTTGTTTGGCAGGGCTGCTCTGCTCACCCTTGCCACATCCGCAATAGCTTTTGCACAAGCGCCTGCTGCACCGGCCGCGCCCGAAACTGCGCCCGCTGCAACGGCACCTGCCGCGCCTGAAACCGCTCCCGCCGCCGAGGCCGCCGCACCGGCTGCCCCGGCCGAGGCAGCCCCCGCAGCTGAACCTGCTGCGGCGCCCGCCGCTCCTGCCGCAGAACAGGGTGGAGAAGCCCAGACGGCCTCCATCTTCGTGCAGGACCCCGCCATTTTTCACCAGCGTCAGGCTGATTTGGAAAAGTTGAAGGGGAGTCTCGAGAACGTGAACGAGGGGCTCGATTCCTTGCTGGCTAGCGCGAGCCACATCGCCAAGATGAACGACCAGTGTGCCGCGGTCAGCATCAACGACGTGATGGGCGATGAGTGCTGGACCTTCTATCAGGTTGAGTTGCCCGCCTTCGAAGAGAAGTACATGCAGGTTACCGGCGAGGTCCGACTGGGCCACATGGAAACCGCCCGCGGGCTTGAAGACCGCAAGTTGCAGATTAACGCCTGCGTCGACGCCCTCTACAGCTTCGCCGCATCCAAGGACCAGTTCCTGAACTTGAAGGGCGGTGTCTACCTGGAACCGCTGGCCAAGGGATTCGAGGCTCACTACGACTTCACCCTGCAGTACGAGCCCAACCACCGCAAGAATGCCTTCAAGATTGCCCAGAAGTGGGGCGAGACCTGTCACGAGATGGTGGTGCGCCCGGATGGGGAAGGCTTTGCTCCCTACTTTATCGAGCGTTTGGAAAAGCTGAACAAGGACCTTGCAAGGGATGGCTCATTGGCTGTCTACAAGGTGGACTCCTCCTCCGCTCCCACGGTATATATGGATATCGCTAAGCCGGTCCGCAGCGCCTACTACCTGAACGGCGTCAAGCTGTTCCACAGCCGCATTGCTGCAAGTACCGCAGAAGAGAGTAACGTCCGCATCAAGTTCGAGAAGAGCGCGGTGACCGTCGACGGTGCTGAATCTGTGGTGCAGCAGGGCAAGCTCCAGCAGTTCAAGGGTGCCGTGCAGTTTGCCGAGAAGGCCGCGATGATGAACGGCCGCTGGATTTGGGAAAACCAGGGCAATACCGAGGGCGTGGACTTCGGACCGATTTACGATGCCGACTCCCTGGCGACGGCGCAGGCCGAACAGAAGGCCGCCGAGCAGAAGGCTGCCGAGGAAAAGGCTGCCGAAGAAGCGAAGGCTGTCGAGAAACGCCGCGGTACACATTTCTCTCCGTGGGTTGGCGTGTCGGGCGTGTTCGCTCCTTATACCGACAAGAGCTACCGCGGCTTCAAGGATCTCAAGAAGGATGACTTGGTTATTATGGCAGACGGTGCCGCCGCTGCGCGTGTCCGCCTGAACTTTGGCGAGACCGGCGATGGCTATGTGGCCGTGGGTGCCGGTGGCTATATCGGGGCGGCGATCAAGAGCGGGCTTCTCCGCCTGTACGTGGCGCCTCTCGCACAGCTGGAACTGGGCTACAAGAGCTTTGGCTTCCGTGAAACCGCTGTGATTGCCATTCCCGAGGAAGATTCCAAGGAATGGATGCAGTTCCGCAGCGGCCTGTTCTACAGATTCGGCTTCATCGGTGTTGAAGCGGGCTACGACCTTATCACTAACTTCGGCCAGGGCGGCTACGTGTCCGTCTTCTTTGAAATGTAATGGAGGGCAAGATGAAGAATTTTAAGAAATTGCTCATTGCCGGCGGTGTTGCTTCCATAGCATTTACTGCATGCTCTATTGTTGATGAATACGACCAGGAACTGGTCGACAGGTACGAACAGGCTGTCAAGGACGAGAAGGATTCTCTTGCCCAGGCTGAACAGGACAGGAAGGATTCCATCAAGCAGGTTGAACAGGACAAGAAGGATTCCATCAGGAAGATCGACGATGCGACCTGTCCCGAGACCTTCACGGATACCCGCGACGATAACGTCTACGACATCGTCCGTATCTACGACGCTACCGTCGAGGAGAAGGCGCGTTGCTGGTTCAAGCAGAACCTGAAGTACGACGCGAAGGACGATTCCCGCTGCCTCGACGACGACAAGAAGAATTGCAAGGTGTACGGCCGCCTGTATCTGGGCTCCGCCATCAAGAAGGGCGTGTGCCCCGAAGGTACGCGCGTTTCTACCATGGAAGACTGGGAACACCTGCTCAAGGTCGCTGACCCCGACGAGAACTCCTCGTACGTGCTGAAGGATGCCGAGGAATGGATTGCCGGCGGTACCGCTTCCAAGGCCACGAACAAGTACGGCTTCAGCGCCCTGCCCGGTGGCTTCTACGATGACGACGAAGAAGAATACACCGAGGAATTCCACAACGATGGCCACTGGTGGGTGTACTCCAAGGATTCCTACAAGTACGTGAGGATGTCTGCCGACGACAACCTGTACGAGTTCAGGACCATCGACGCCTACAACTCCGAAGGAATCGGCCTCTCCGTCCGCTGCGTGCTGAATTCCAACCACTCCATCGATACGACCACTACCAACCCGGGCGACGATTCCTCGAGCTCCGGCGAAGGTGGCGGCGATGCCTCTTCCAGTTCCGAGGGCTCTTCCGATAACGGAAGTTCGTCTTCTACAGCAACATCTTCTTCTTCCGAGGAAGTTGACCCGGAAGATGTCATTCATCCCCAGGACAATGTCGACATCGACGGTGTGTCCCAGAAGGGACCGTTTATCAAGGGCGCTACGGTGAGCGTTTACGAACTCGAAAACGGCCGTAACCTGAGCCCCAAGGGGACCGCTTTCCCCACGGAGATAACTTCTGACGACGGCAAGTTCAAGCTCTCTAACCTCAAGCTGAAGTCCCAGTTCGTGTACCTTGTGGCGGAAGGTTATTACCGCAACGAAGTTACGGGCAAGGGTAGCGTTGCTCCCATTACGCTCAGGGCGGTGTCCGACCTGACCAAGATGAAGACTATCAACGTGAACCTCCTGACTCACCTGGAATTCTACCGCGCTGAATACCTGGTGATGAACAAGGGTCTCCGTGTGAGCAAGGCCAAGATCCAGGCCGATAAGGAAATCTTCAAGAATTTCTTTATCGACGCCACCGAATTCAAGGCCGCAGAAAAGCTTTCCGTTGTGGGTTCTTCCGACGAAGATGCCGCGTTGCTCGCCCTTTCCGTGATTTTCCAGGGAGGCTTTACGGAAGCGCAGTTGACCGAGGTCATCAACACGTTCAACAACGAAATCAAGGACCAGGACAAGGGCGAATGGAAGAACGATTCGCTCAAGACCGTGCTTGCCGACTGGGTGGCGAACGCGGAATTCAAGGACCACTTCGCGAGCATCCGTAAGAACGTCGAGGACTGGGGCCTGGGTACGCCGGGTAACTTCGAGAAGTACCTGACCAACTTCTGGCAGACCATGTACGAGATGGACCCCTGCACCAGCTCCAATGAGGGCAAGATTACCTGGACCGAAAACAAGTACAGCAAGAACAAGAAGGAATCCCTGGCACGCTTCATTTGCAAGGAAGGTAAATGGGAACTCGCTTCCGACTTGGAAAAGGATACCGAAGGCTGGACCTCCGGAAGTGATGGCGAGGTCAAGAAAGGCAACGTCAATACGGATTCCGTCTACGTGTTCGATAACGTTTGGCGCAAGGGCAACGTGCTCGATAGCGAACTGGAAATCGGTGCCTGCTATACCAAGAGCAATCGCGCCCTCAAGAAGAGCGATGTGGATAGCAAGTGGTACCTTTGCGATATGGACAGCGTCAAGTGGATTGAAACCCACAAGCTGAATTCCTACTTTGCGAAGTTCACTCCGGATGATAAGCTGGCCTTCCTGAATTCCACTATAACTGATGTTGTGAACGATACCATGATTGACTCTAGAGACGGCCATGTGTATAGGACTGTCGGAATGAGATACTTTAACACCTATCTGGGCGATTATGACACGCTCGTTTGGATGGCCGAAAACCTGAACTACGAGCCCAAGCCTACGGATAAGGCTTACAATCAGTCTTGGTGCTACGGCGATTTGGATTACAACTGCGAGATTGCGGGTAGGCTCTATAGCTGGACAGGCGCGATGAATCTTGATGCCGAATATCTTAATAAGGAAGTGACGGCAAAATACGAAATACTCATGTATTATGAAGATCCTGTAGAAACTGGAGTCGGTGACGATGCCGTGGTCGATAACCTGTGGTATCACCAGGGAATTTGCCCTGATGGTTGGGTTCTTCCTAATAAACTACTTGCATCCGGTGTCGACGATGAGGCTCTCACTGAATCCAATATCAAGACGTCGCTTGCAAAGGTTTGGAAGTCGGCCGACAATGCGATTGGTTTCTCTGCAATACCTTCTGGCCGCCGTGCGGTAGATGGTTCTTATTCCGGTGCGGGCAACTCCTTTAGCATGTGGACATTCGTCAATGACGAAGACACGGACAAGGCATTGCTTTTTGAACTCATTGATGGTGAAGCGCTTGCCCCCATTGATCTTGCCTCTAAGCATTTGGGTGCTTCGGTTCGCTGCATAAAGAAACCTGCTGACAAAATTGTTCCTTAAGCCTATCCTATAGGAGGCCCACGATGAAGTCCTTGACCCGATTGATTACCCCGATTTGGTCGGGGTCCTCCCTTTCATCGTCATTGCGAGGATGCGTAGCATCCGCGGCAATCACAGTCCCGCTTCTCTTCCTCGCGGCCTGTGGTGACACTGTCACCGAACAAATCAATGTCAACGCCAATGTCGGCGCGGTGGAAACCAATGACGACTTGCCGGAATGTACCAAGGACATTGCGGGCCAGACGGCGTTCGTTTCTGAAACGCACGAATTCCTGGGTTGCGACGGCAAGGAATGGCAGACGCTGAGCGCCAACACCGTAAGCGTGGGCGACAACGTGTGTACCTCCACGAGCCTCTCCGACGGCACGGGCTTCGAGATTTTCTGTAACGGGGAATCTATCGGCATGGTGAAGAACGGCAAGGACGGTGAAAAGGGCGACGCTGGTGAAAAAGGCGACAAGGGCGATACCGGCGCAAAGGGCGAGAAGGGCGATGCCGGCGCAAAGGGTGACAAGGGTGATGACGGCGCCCCGGGTGAAAAAGGCGCTGATGGTAAAGATGGTGCCCCGGGTACTAATGGCACGAACGGCTCCGGCTGTAAGATTCAGGAATCAACGGCGCTCACCGCTACAATCGCCTGCGGCTCCGAGACTTTCACGATGGACCTCACTGGTTATGTGGACGTTCCCGAGGCTTGCGACTCCAGCGACACCGGCTGCGCTGTGCCTATGGGTGACCTGGAACTCAGTGGCGTGAGCCAGAAAGGGCCTTTCGTTTCTGGTACGGATGTCACTGCATACGAACTGCAGAACGAGAGTTCCCTCAAGCAGACCGGCAAGACGTTCGGCGGTAAGATTGAAAATCAGGACGGTTCTTTCAATATCAGGACAGTTAAACTGAAAAGTTCCTTCGCGTACCTTGTGGCAGACGGTTTCTACCGCAACGAAGTGACTGGCAGGAACAGTGCGGCAACTATCAAGCTTCGTGCCCTCACGAACCTGGACGGTCGCAGCACTGCGAACATCAACCTGGTAACCCACTTGGAATACGACCGCGTACAGCGTTTGGTCACTAAGGATAACAAGTCCGTCATCGAAGCGAAGCGTGCTGCGGAAAAGTCGCTTTTTGCCGCGTTCAACATCGACAATACCGGTTTCAATAACTTTGCCGAGGATCTCAACATATTCAAGGAAGGCGATGGCAACGCTGCCTTGCTCGCTGTTTCTGTGCTCCTACAGGGCGACCGCAACGAGTCCGAACTCACGGCACTTCTGGCTGCGTTCAGTGTGGATCTGGGCGACAACGGCGTGTGGGACGACTCCCTGCGCCGTGCGCAGATTGCCGACTGGGCGATGAAGGCGGACATTGAAGGCCGACTCGCTACTATTCGCGCAAACGTGGAAGGCTGGAAGCTGAGCACAAGTAAGGCC
>Ga0265298_10010362_pt1 | contig 11030 bp, 10 predicted proteins | sample AusTroGonzalo_MG_3_FD_193486 | JGI IMG/M metagenome (GOLD analysis project Ga0265298, IMG submission 193486) | Bovine rumen microbial communities from tropical cattle in Woodstock, Queensland, Australia - Gonzalo_01 | ecosystem: Host-associated > Mammals > Digestive system > Stomach > Rumen ...
GTCACCGCGCATATTGTATAAGTCTTTTGCACGATTAAGTGCGTCGATGGCAGAGTTGTAATCCTCTCTGGACAGGCAATCGATGGCGCTGAGGAGCTCCTGCGACGGGTCAGAATCCAAATTGCCGATCTTTTCATTCACGGATGCCTTCAACTGTGCCACGTTTGTAGTAGCCTGATCCCTTACGTTTGCGTAGAGCTCGATTGCTTTGTTATATGCGGCGAGAGCGGCTTCTTTATCGCCTTCGCGGGCTGCCTTGTCTCCGTCGGCAATGTATGTCTCCGCCTTTTTGAGCCACTGCTCATCCGTCATGCTTTCAATCTTGCTTTCAATGTTTCGGATCTTGATGAGAACTTCTTCGGAATAGGTTGCCGCAGTACTGCTCTTGTCAAGTGCAGCCGCTCTGTCGTAGTAATCCTTGGCAGTTACGTAATCAGCCTTTGCGATGTCATAATCCCTTGCGTTTGCGTCGCCCTGCCTTTCATACTCTTTACCAGTGTTCACGTACTTCTGGGCCATGCATGCATTCACCATGACCTGAGCGGCATCGCGGTACTTTATGCCATCAACTTCTTCCATGACGTCTCTTGCCTGTTCAAAGGCCTTCTGTGCTTCGTCAAGGTCGTTTTCGTCAGCTTCTTTCACGCCCTTTTGCATATTCTCTGCAAAGGTCTGATATGCCAAAACGCCCTTCTCAAATGCGGAAACGTCCTCACCCAAGTCCTTCATTTCATTCAGTTTTGACACGGCATGTCCAAACTGCGTGTTTGCCTTTTTGAAATTCGTTTCTCCTAAAGCGATTTCACCCGTGTTCATGTACTCCAGCATGGAGTTGTACAGAACGACGATCTCAACCTGCTTTCCGGTCTTTGATTTCTTGGTTGCCGTGATGTTTTGTGAGGTCGCATATGCTTCCGAAACATGCTTTGTGGCATTTTCCAGGTTTAGGTTCATCAACTGTTCAATGCCTTGTTTTTTATAATTGAGCATCTTATTCAAGTTGCTCTTGTTTTTCGAATACTTCGTGATCGTCAAGGAAAGTGTCAGCATTCCCAATGCCATGCAGACTGCGAACACAATCCTCAGGATCTTCTTATTCCTTCCAGCCTTGGGGTTCTGATAAATCTTGTTGATAAACACGGACGCGATCGTGTAGTTCTCGATGATGTCCAGTCTCTGGCTCAGGATCACGTCTTCCAGACCGGTGCAAACGTCTTCGGCTTTGGAGACGCCGTCGACGGCGTCGATGATCTCGGCGTTGCCCACGTTCTCCCAGACGCCGCGGGTCATGAGGATGAAAATGTCGCCGTCCTCAAGTTTGTGCTTCGCAGAAATAACCGGGGTGAAATGTCCCGGTTGTCCCAAGTAGGTATAAAGGTTGTTGCGTTCTTCGTGCGCTGAGATCTGGTCGAGTGCGACCTCCTCCTGATCCGCCATTCTCTGGGTCAGGGAGGTGTCCTTGGTGGACAGCTTGATCTCGCCATTCTTGATCCAGCAAAGCCTTGAGTTGCCGGCGTGGCCCCACATGGCCTTCTTGTAATCGGTCAGGAGGATCAGAATGCTTGCTTCGAGGCGGATCTCGTCGGATTCGCGAAGGAGTGCTTCGTGCGCCGCCTTCAGGTAGTGACGAAGCTTGCCCGCCGACATTCCAGGGGCATCGGAAAACTCCGTGATCACGGTGGTCACGGCAAGCTTTGCGCTCTCCTTCTTTTCATCGGGATCAATGCCGTCCGCAATAACGTAGCAGGCATAATCCTTCAATTCCACGAACGCAAAATAGTCCGCGTTGATGAGGTAGCTGCCTGCCTCAGATATAAACTTTGTATTAAAATCCGAGTTTTCCTTACGCATGTTGGACCCTAGTCTACTTGATCGAGAAGATCACGATTGTAGCATTATCCTTCTTATTCTTTTTCTTTAAGTTCACGGCATTGATGATCGCATCTGCGGTCTTCTGCGCACTCATCTTCTTCGAGAGAATGCTTTCAAATTCGATCTGTCCAAGGATCTCCACGCCGTCTGAATATAAAAGGATCTTGTCCTTTTTCTTCAGGTAGATCGGGCGGTCGGATTCATCTGCCTTCTTGAATCCGTCGTAGCCCAGATAGTTCACGAGACGTGTGTCAGCCTTGCTTCCAAGCACGTCCTCCCTGCGAACGGAACCAGCGTAATACTGATCCTCGAGCCAGTTCTTGACGTTTTCCTTTCGATTGACCGGAATGATGCGGCCCTCGCGGAATACGGAAATGTTGCTGTCGCCAACGCTCGTCCAAAACATCTTGTCTTGCTTCAAAACAACGGCAACAGCCGTCGTGCCGCCCTTTGCCTCGCCAAACTCATCGCGAATGCGCTCGTTCGAGAGCATTGCAGATTTCTGGAAATAATAATTCAGATTTTCTGTCACGTCGCGCTTTTCAAATTCGTCCAGGAAGGTGTCGACCGTGATGCGGCTTGCCAGGTTGCCGTTCAGGTATCCGCCGATGCCGTCTGCCACGATGCCAAGAACACCGTACTCCGTAATGCTCGTGGCGAAGGAATCGTCCTGCTTCTCACGGGTTCCGATGGTCTGTGCGTTGCCGACGTCCACCGTGAACTTGCCGCCGAAGCCATATCCGCGGCGGTTCCTAGACAGTCTGATCAAAATGCACGCGATCAGCACCACAAGGATCACCCCAAGGGCGATCCCAAGCGCTATTAATACTCTAGAGTCGGTAAAAATGTCCTGCATGCCTATTCTCCCATTTCTCCGCCATTGTTCCACTCAAAATGTTCGCCGCACAGGGGGATGAAGATGAACTTGCTCTGCCCGATCTCAACAACGGAAAAAGCCTTCATCTCAACGGGAGTATATACTGCCTCACCGTTATGGTATGCAAGTCCGGAAGAGTCTCCGGGAAGAAGATAAGTAGATCTGTTCTTAGAATCATATATGATCGCTGCGTGGTTGATCCTGGAGATCGCATTGTCTCCAAGGATCTGGATGTGCATGTTGTCTGCGCGTCCGATAAAGTTCTTACCAGCGTGGATCTTGTAATCCTTTCCGTACTGAGGTCCTTCGATGCATACAAGCCAGCCGGTAACGGGGTCAACGTTCTCCTCTGCTCCGGATACGGGCATAGTCTTGTCAGGATCATCGATCATCATTCTGCGATTATTGGAATACATATTTACCTTTTCCAGCTCTGTATTGCAGTAGGGGCAGGTATCTCCATACTTTCTTGCGCTGAACATATGTCCATTTTTACAACGATTCAATCCCATGATTTTTTATCTCCTTATTGTATCTGTAACATTGTACTTGCGATATATATGATATCCCCTCGCTCCACTTCGATTGCTCCTACGAGCTTCACATCCATGATCGCATTCTGGGATGCTTTTTTCACTCTCGTACCATTCTTCGAGTCGATGTCATCGATGAACCAACCCTTGTCGGTGTAGTTCAAAACGGCATGTTGCTTCGAGATCATCTGCGCCACTGCGGAACCAGAAAGATCAATGTCCACGGGCTCTTTGTCGGTGCTCTTTCCGATGATCAGCGAGGTCTGACTCTGAAGGCTCCACTCCATCAGGGGCGTTCCTTCTTCATTTAGCAGGACCACCTTAGAGGCGGGCTGCCTGGTCTTTTCATATTGTTCTCTTTTTTCAACGCTTCTGGGTTTGCGATCCAGGGGGTTCATCTGCTGCTCCTGCATCATGGAGCGCGAAACATTCTCCTGCATCACCTGTGCGTTCCGACTGATCCTTGCGCCCTGATCGCTCATGACGGGCCGCTCGTTAACGCTGGTACCGCTGCTACTTCTGATCGGTTGCTTCACAGTAGCCGTCGACTGCTTCGGTTTTCCAAATACCATAAAGCCGAAGAACACCGTGCCCAAAACACAAACCAGCGCAAAGAAGAAAACCAGCTTCAGCGCAAAGTCAAGTGATGAAAATATGACGGCCCCAAATAAAAACCCTATAAATGTGTACACCGCACTTTTTAAAATTTCCATGTTCTAAACTATGCCTTCCCTTTATAAGATAAGCAGCCATAAGGGTCATGGCTGCTTATCCGAAAATTTCAAAAGATTATTCAGCGTAGCCACCGGTGATAGCAGTCTTCTGAACCTTGTCCTTCTTCTGCTTGATGATCAGCTCGAAGGTACCAACGCCTTCCGTGTCACCATACGTCTCGGTATAGTCAACAACGAATGCGTTAGACAGAACGTACTGTCTTACTACCTGACCTGCAGCAACGGACTTAACGGTAACGGTTCTGTAGCAGTCTGCCTGCTCAACGGGAACCATAGCCCAGATTGCAAGCTGAACGGTGCTCTCAGATCCCTCGTCAAGTACGGTAAGGATCTTACCAGTGATCTTCATGGTAACGCCGAGATCGGTCGTTCTTGCGTTGGAGTCCTGAGGAGTTGCTGCGATGAACTCAACGGTCTGTACGGTTTCAGCGCCTAATGTAATATTATTGCCAACTGTTACAACAAAACTCATTTTTTAGCCCTCCTTCTTTCCTAGAAATCAAATCCGCCAAGGTACTGAACCTTGTTGTTCATGTCCTTCTTCTGTCTTAACTGAAGAACGAACTCGCCAACACCGGTCTCGTCCGAGAAGGATTCCTTGTAGGATACCACGTAAGCGGTGTCCATGATGATCTGGCGTACTTCCTTGCCAGCGGAGATAACGTCAACCGTTACCTTACCGTAGCACTGAGCAGAAGATGCAGGAACCAGCGCCCATACAGGCAGCTTGATGGTCTCATCTGCTACTCCGGCAACGTTTGCTCTGATCTTACCGGAAATAACCAGCTCCAGTCCCAGATCGGTAGAACGAGCGTTGCTGTCATTGGGGGTATCCGTAACAAACTTAACATTCGTTACAGTTTCAGAACCCAATGCGATTGTGTCATTTGCTTCGATTTTAACCTTGAATCCCATTTCAAACCTCCTATAAAATAGTTTTTTTATTAAAAGAAAGAGAATCCCTTTCGATTAACCTTGTTTTACGGTGCTCTTGGTAACGTTGACCTTCAGATTCTTTACGTCGCCGTTGAAACCAAGCTTGATGTTACACTCATTCGTCTGATCGTCGATCTCACAACCGAGCTCGTCGCCCTCCTGAATGATCGCGTTCACGAAATTCTTGTCAGCCTCCCAAAGAGATTTCTGGCTTCTGGGGTTGTTGCTGAAGAACTTGGTAACGTTCTCCTGCTTAAAGTCATTACTCAGGAAGCGGAGCATTCTCTCAACGTAGGTGCTGACCATCGTCTTGTACAGAGAATCGTAAACATCGTCTACCATAGCCATGGTTCTTGCCTTGTAAACGGTGATGTTCTTGATCTCCTTGCCCTGTACCTGGCTGCTCTCGGAAGCGAATACGAAGCCGAAGCCCTTGCTGTTGATCACGTTCTTGATGGTGTTGGTGAAGCCGGTGATCTCCTTGCCCATGGTGGTCACGGTGTGGAGCGCATTCTCGCCTGCCTCGATGTCGTAACGAACGCCGGGATATTTGTTCGAAACGTTGCTGAAGCGCTCTCTTAAGTAGTCAGGACACTGGCAAGCTGCCACGATGCCGGCTGCCGCATAGGCTGCTCCAACGTAAACGCCTTCGATCCAAAGCTTCATCACGTCCTCACGAGCCTTGGAAAGCTCTACGCCGCCCTGCTCGGTAAGAAGCATACGATTGTCAAGGACAACCTCTGACTTCTCCTTGGGAACGATGGTAAAGTTGGGAAGACAGCAGGAAACGTACTCGCTGAAATCCTTCTTTACAAGGGGTGCGGACTTCTCAACAAAACGCTCAACGCCGGAAGTTGCAACTGCATTGAAGGTCGTCGTCTCGCCGGTCTCGAAGCTGTAGAACATCTGGATCTTGTAATCCTTAGCCACTTCCATCAAAGTGGTCAGGGCTTCCATGCTGTTTCCGTCAGTCTTCTCAACAACCACGTTACCACGGAATCTCTGTCTTGCAACCTTTCTCGTCTTGCTTGCTTCAAGCTCAACGTTGGGAACGATGCCAAGCCATACGGTGTTCGCGTAATCGTTCTTGTTGTTCACGGTGTTGAAGTAAGTCTTGATGCGGTCGATGTTTGCGCTGTTCACAAGCATGTCAAGCGTGGTGTTGCAAACGAGAAGGCTAGGCATCATGCCTCTCTCCTTCGTGTTGTACTGCTCAAAGAATACCTTAACGCCGAGGAGCTTCTCTACCAGAGGCTTAACGGTCTTGATGAAATCATCCTTCGCGTTCTTGTAGAACTCGAGGTAGGTGTTGTAGTTGGTTACTTCCTGCTCAACGTCCACGTCGCTGTCAACCACTGCGGTCATGGGGCAGAAGGTTCTTACTACCAGGCTCTTTACGTACTCGGAAGGATCTTCGTTGACTGCTTCATAGTCTTCCTTGAAGGCTACCGCAAGACCGGTGTTGGTATCAGTTGCGGAGATGGCAAGCAGCTCATTCTTTTCCTTCTGAGGAATCTCGAGCACCTTCAGTTCGCCGTTCTCACCCATGGAGAGCATACCGAGCTGAAGCTGGCCTTCCGACTTCTTGGAAGAGTTCTGCGTGAGCAAAAGTCTGGTCTTGATGTCTTCGATTGCCAGAGGCAGCATTGCCATAACGTTGTTATAGTTCTGGCTTGCTTCTTCGAACTTATAATTCAGCTTGTCGCCGATGTCGAGCTTCTTAGGATCCTCGTCATCGAGCTTTTCATATTCACCATAGAGGTAATGGATCTCCTTGCGGACCTGCTTGATGTCACGCATGATCTTCTTCGGGGAGATCATGTCAAGGATCTTCTCAAACTTGAAATCCACATTGATGATGCCCTGTGCACGCTTGGAATCCATCAGCGTAAACAGCATGTTCAGGAAGTCATTCTGCTTGTTCAGAGGGATCTCGGAAATGTACTCCTCGGGGATGTTTTCGGGCTTCTCGAGCGTGTAAGAAACGTTCTGGGTTGCCGCATTGAAGAAGGAATATACCACTGGCTCAAACTTCTCAAGAAACTCATCAAAGTTTCTTACAAGCAAGTTTTCGTGAATCTCCTTGATCTTTGCGTCGTCAAGGCTCTCGAGGTCCTTCGTGTCGCCGATCAAGGTCAGGATATTCAACTTTTCAGGGTTGATTTCCTCGAAGAGCATTGTTCTGTTTGTTTGAGTGATTACGTCCATGTTCTCATCCTTTCTTGTTTTGATTATTTATTTTAATTCAAGAATGACCTAACGCTTACTGGTTCAGCACTTTTCGCATGATGGAAAGGCTTCCCAGTCGTTTGTCCCGATCCCTCTGAAGCGATTTCATGATCACGTCCTCGAGGGGCTTGGGGATCTCGATCAGTTCCGCGATGGAAGGGATCTCCTCCGACTCGTCGTAGTCGTCCGGCGCAGGGATCTGGCAGTCCGTCAGCATGTAGTAAAGGATCGCTCCGATGCTGTAGATGTCCGTCTTCTCATCGATCTTGCCGCCGTGATAAAGCTCCGGCGCGGAATATCCTCTGCTCGCGAACATCATCTCGTCGCCCTTTTTCTTCTTGTAGCACGCGGAACCAAAGTCGATGAGGACGATCTTGCCGTCGTCCTGGATGATGACGTTGGAGGGCTTGATGTCGCAATGGATAATGCCCTTTTTGTGAACCTGGTCCACAATGTCAACCAGCATGTTCATGGTATCCCTGACGGAAAAATCGATACCGTTCTCCAGATAGTCCTGAAGGCTTCGGCCCTTGATCTTCTCCGTGACGAAGTACACCGTCTGATTTTCCTCGAACACGTCGCGGTACTTGAGTACGCAGGCTTCGTAGGGCTTTTTCAGTTTTCTAAGTTTGTAAACATATTCGCATTCCTGGTCGAAAGCATCCCGGGCCTTTGCGAATTGCTTTTGACAGCCTCTGCTCTTGCAGATCACGTCCTTGCCGTTCATGTCCCTGTTTGCAATTCTGTAGGGCATGAATTCCTTGATCACGACCTCAGCCTTGTCATCAAGGTCGATCCCAAAATACACAATTCCGGTTTGGCCCAGATAATGTACTTCTTCAACGCGATATTTGTTATGCAATATCGCATTCTCAGGAAGCGCTATGTCGCTTACCTCAACGCTCATCTGCAGACCCTTCCCAGTTTTTATTCATCTAAATACATAAGTTCTATCTCAGATGCATTCTCTGCGATCGATACGTAGATCTTGCTGCCGCTCCGAACGATGGTCGGAACGTTGCTCTTTACATGGTGATCTCCCACGAAAACGCCGCCCTCAATGTTGTGAAGAAGCGCGATCGCGTGATCCTCGTCGCAGGGATAAAAGCAAACCTTGTCAATGTCCTTAAGCTCCTCGCGGATGCCCTTTGCGTGGAAGAGTTCTTCCAGGCTCACGCCGTCCCGGGGATAATCCTTTAACTTCCAGCGAACCTGATCAATGTCGTTCTTGCTCTTGATGTCCACGAAGTTCGCGATCAGCTCACCTGTCAAAGGTTTTGTTTTTTTTTCATTGTGGAACAAAAGTCTTCGGATGATCACGAAGCATATCACTGCGGTGACGAGCACAATGAAAAGGATGATGCCCAGTACAAGCCACTTTTGATATTGCCTCCAGCTCGCCGTCACCTTCACCACGATGGTGGAAGTTGCCGTGTTGCCCGCCGCATCCTTCGCCACGACTGCCGTCGTGATCTCGCCTTCCTTGGAAACGTCAAAGGTCAGGATGCCTTCTTCAAGCACCACTCGCTCATCCGTTCCAAGAAGCTCGTAGGATACGATGTCGTCATCCGTAAACAGAATGCTTACGCCGTAGCGGAACGGAGCCTTTTCGGAATACATTTCCAAAGTGATGTCGCTCGCCATGGGAACTGCGCTCTCAGGCGTTACCACAACCTCGATCTCCTTGACGATCACCTCTTGCTCAGGCTCTTTAGGTTTTGCCGCCTTTGCCGATCCAAGGATGACCTTGCCCTTCTTTTCGAGGCCATATAAAACCTCGACGGATGCAGGCGTCTGATCCTTTGCTTCCAGCAGGAAATATCTTGTCGGCGACTCGGGTCTGATCGTGAAGTCCTTGTTCAAAACCTCAAGGTCCACGATACGCTCCCAAGAATACAGGAAAAAGACTTCCGTCTCATTCTCGCCTGCCAAGGTGTCGAACTTCGCCCTCGTCAGCGTTCCTTCGGATTCCTGCATGGTGTAGTAGGTCTTGCCGTTATTATATCCTGCAAAGAAGGAGTTCAGCATTACCTGAACGAATTCCTGCGGTTCATCAACCATCGTCACGCCGCCGCCCGTAGAGGATGCGGCCATGGACATCAGGCTGGTGTCCGTCGTAAAGTTGTCAGTGTACTCGATCACATAGATCGGAATATCTTCTTGCTGCGCGATCGCCGCGCTCTTTTCAATGTCTTGCTTGGAGTCCTGCGCATTCCTGCCGGTGTTGCTTCCAACAAGATCCGTGTTACCGTCGGAGATCTGGATGACCAAACCTTTGTCGCGATCTGCGGCATCCTTCACGATATTGACTGCGCGCATCATGCCAAGGCCGTTGTCCGTGTTGCCGTCGTAGACAAGTGCGTCAAGATCACTTTTCAGCTTTTCCTTTGCCTTCGCATCTCCCAGGTCGATCAGCCCGCTTTCATATGCGATCTGATCATTGTATGCAACGACGCTGAAGCGATCATTGTCGTCGCAGGCATCCATGATCATTTTGATGGTTTCCGGAATGTCCCTTCGTGAATCCGTCCTTCGCATGGACCCACTCACGTCCACCGCCACCGAGATCACACAGCGCTCGTTTTTCGTGTCGCCGGTTTCGGCCATTGCGGTTTTAGGGCAAAGGAGAATGCACAAAAGACATGCCGCGATGAATGCGGTTATTCGTTTCATTCCTACCCCTCTACCTCGGCTTGAAGCCGAAAAAGCTGGCGAACTGACTGCTTACGTCAGCGGGATTTCCCTCCGCCTTAGCCTTTTTTTCTTTCTCTTTGTTCAATTCACCAAACATCATGTCGTCAAAATTCATTTTGAAGTTCGAAGCGTTGAAGCCCGTGAATGTTCCTCTCGGAGCTCTTGAGCCCTGTCCGGTCGCCTTGCCTGACTTCTCTGCGCCAGGGCCTGCCTTCTTGCCTGCGCGCTCGTCATCATATGCTTTACGCTTGTCCGCCTCACCTAAGACGGAATACGCTTCGTTGATCTCCTGGAACCTTGCGACAGCCTTGGGATCACCGCCGTTCGTGTCGGGGTGAAACTTCTTCGCAAGCTTGCGGAATGATTTTTTGATCGCGTCATCCGTTGCGTCCGGACTGACTTCGAGAATCTTGTAATAATCTTTCATGTCATTACCTCAGCGGGTTTTTACATGCAGGGCATTCTTCTGATTCGTTCGAGATCGGGCTGTAGCACCTTGGGCAAATGCGAATGCCCGGGATTCTCGGCGGAGCTTCCGCGCGGCGCTTCAACCTGCCGGACTCGCTCTTTTTCTCCTTCGGTACAGCGGCCGCTTCCCTTGCCACTTCCACGGATTTCACCACCTGCGGTTTCCGGTGAAGGATCTTCAGCGAGATGCCGATCAGAACGGCCAGCTGCACGACGATCACGAGGCCTAATATAACAATGATCAACAATAAAGTTTCAGTTTCCATGCCAACCTCAATGCGAGTTATAGTTGAAAAATATATTCCTCATTCGCGAACTTTACGTGCATTCCGTTGTAAAGCTCAACCGAGGCATTGGGAGGAAGTTCCTTCCCCTCCAGATAAGTCTTGTTTGTCGAACCATTGTCCGTGATAAAGTAATGATTCTGGCGCACAAGGATCTGTGCATGCTTTCTGCTCACGGTGTCCTTGTCGATCTTCAGGTCTACGTCGCCCTTGCCGATCCAGAAGTTCTCTTTATTGATCACAGTCACGTTGCCGGTCTTTGCATGAACAAGTCTACCCGAATTGCGCCTCTGCGCGCCTTGCGCACCCTGCGATGCGCCGCCCTGGATCTGCTGCCAGAAATTGGGGTCGAGCACGCCCGTCTCACCGCCAGCGCCGCCCATCGCCTCGTACCCGGAATAAC
>Ga0265298_10010363_pt1 | contig 11029 bp, 5 predicted proteins | sample AusTroGonzalo_MG_3_FD_193486 | JGI IMG/M metagenome (GOLD analysis project Ga0265298, IMG submission 193486) | Bovine rumen microbial communities from tropical cattle in Woodstock, Queensland, Australia - Gonzalo_01 | ecosystem: Host-associated > Mammals > Digestive system > Stomach > Rumen ...
TGTACTCTAAAGTTGTGAGCGGCGCCCTTGTAGTCGTAGCGGAGAGCCTTGCACGTAGTAAGGTTCCTCGTACCGCCATCTGCGGCAACATCCATCGTAAGGCCCGCATACTGATAGCCCAACGAGCCCCCGTCCAACATAAACGTCAGCTTGAGGTTCTTGGAACTGTCGCCATCGACTATATCGTAAGACAAATCCGAGTTGCCACCTTCACCCGCGTCGGAGTAGTAATAGAAAACTCCTCCCCAGGGGGTAGTGAATTCGCCCGTTTCAAAGTCGGCAATCATGACCGTCTCGCCTTCGGGGATCCTGTAAATGAGCGTGCTGTCGAACACCGCCGTATAAGAAGCATCTCCTGCAGCGGGGACAAGCTCGGGATCCCAACCAGCGAAGTAGTAGTCGTACAATTCGTTGGATTCCCTTGCCAGAGGTTCACCGGTATATTCCGGCAAATCGCCCTCAAGGACTTTCTTTGATTCCTTCAGTTCGCCACCCACGTAGAACGAGATGTCGTATTCCCGCGGATCAACGCACTTTACGTTATCGATATAGAGGTAATCAAAGGATTTGTTCGCCCTGACATCCCAGCGGAACTGGATAATAGATTCTTCATCCAAATGGAACTGGCCCGCTCGCCTTGTTTCCTCCACCCTTATAGTCGCTTTACTCCACACTCCAGAACCCATTTGCGAAATCTGGTGGAATACACCTGTGCTCTGGTCGTCTTCATCGGAAACCAGTTGGAACGAATGCGATGCACCCTTATAATCATAAGAGATTATGGGGCACCCATCAACATCGGAAACATCGAGGCCCAGCGTGAAGCCCACGATATCCCCATCATTCATGAACGCGCCAATTCCATACTCAGATCCACCGGCCGCGGCTTCCGCCATACGAATGATGTAATACCCCTCTTCATTCTTGTCATTTCCCAGACTTCCGCTCCCATCCCAGCCATCATGGTCATAGGCAAAGGCGGCATCAGCAGATTCTTCGAAGTCATTTATTGTAACGATTCCTTTCGGCCCAGACGCAGACGACTGAATGCTTGAAGAGGAATTGTCGTTGAACGAAGACATACCACCAGAAGAATAACTACCCGACGACGCTATGCTACTCGACGACGCCATAGCGCTCGACGATTTCGGCAATTTGCCGCTGCTTGAGGATTCCTGCGCCACACAGAAAGATGCGGCAAGACCTACGGCAATCGCCGAGGATATGAGCTTGTTCAACATTGTGAACATCCGGGGGTTACTGTTTTTTTATCTGGGAAGAGATATAATCAAAAATATACAGGAACTCACAAAAACCATACAGAAATCTTACCCCCTCCCCGCACAGATTGGAATATTCCGATTTGGAATATTCGGCCGGGATGACAACGCGGGTTAGCGCAGCTTGTTGCCCTTCAGGTCGTAGCGTTTGCCGCCCATTTCGACATAGAGCTTCTGGTCGGCAAAACGGAGCTTGACACCCTCGTCATTGCGTTTCGCACGGAACACGGCAGGGCGAATCGCGTCGGTCTCCTTTGCAACGCCTTCCACGGCGAACTCGGGAGCATGTCCAGCATTGATCGCTTCAATTGCTCCGGCAAGGTAGGCAATCGGGGCATTCCAGTTGATAGCGACCTCGTTCGTTGCATAGCTGCAACGGTTGTCCGTGTAAGAAGTCGCGGCATTGCCGGTCCTGTAATCCTTGCATTCCCAATCCTTGGTGCCGATATCTTCGCCACCCGGCTGCGGACCACCCACAAGCATGCCAGGCACCGGATCAGACACGCCATCTGCCGTACTCGGGCGATGGTGCGGCATCTTAGGAGACTTTGTGCCAAAACCGGTCAAGAAGGACATATCCAGCGGATTCTTGCCGAGCAGGTAATCTAGAACCTTGGTCGCGGCGACATAGTACTTATTGTCACCCGTAACGTAGTAAGCGTGCAACAGCCAAACGCCCTGGTTACCCGCCACGGAATTGGAACCCCAGTAAAAGTCGTCCTTACCCATCACGACACCAAATCCCGTAACGGAGCGCGCGACAAATTCATCGGCCACGCGCAGCAAAGTATCCTTTGCCACCTGTGCCACATTACCAAATTCGGTCGCATGCGTCGCCTTTCCGTAAGTGGCAAGGCCCGACACGTCGGCCCAACCGGGCAGATTGTGGGACGCACCGGAAGTCTTGTAGGTCGCATCGCCAGTGGTCACGAAGAGTTCCGTACCGGCGAAGTCCTTCTCGTCACCGAGCGAGCCATCGCTATAGGAACCCGTTCCAACATCCGACGGGTTATTGAAACTGACCTTCGGGTTAGCGGCACCCCAAGAATAGGCCTTCTTCGCCGCCTCAAGGCAGGTGTTCGCATACGTCGCATCGAAGGGCTTGTAAACACGTGCCGCCACAGCCATCACTGCAGCAAAATCAAACGTAGCGGCGGTACCCTTACCAATAACATAAAGCTGTTCCGTATCCTTTGCGGGCATCACGTCGCCCGGGAACTGCAGCGTGGTCAACTTGTGGTAAACCGCGCCATCGCTCGCCTGCATGGTAAGCATCCAATCCAGATTCCACTTGATTTCGGCAAGCAAATCCGGGAGAGAACCGTCGGCAGGAATGTTCCACTTGAGCGTCTTGAAATAATCGGGGAAGTGCTCGTACAAAGAAAGGAGCGTGTAGGTAGAAATACCTGAGTTCACGATATAGCGGCCATAGTCGCCGGCATCGTACCAGCCCTTGCTAGAATTAATCGTACCCGAGGCGCCCGTAGATTTGTGAAGTTGCGCCGTAGGGTTCGTATGTCCCGCAGCACGCTTCCACTGGCCCGCATAGGTCTCTTCAAGTTCCATGGAGGCGCGCTGGTAATAGTACCACTTGAGCGAAGCCTTAGTCACGTCTTCGAAAGTCTTGTCGGCAATCTTCAAATCCGAACGGACCACCTGACCGCCCACCTTGATGGAATAGGTGCCGGGAGTCTTGAGTTCCGAGAAGTCCACCAGCTGCACGCTCTGTCCGCTCGGTTTCCAGTTCGAAGCCTGGGACGGAGTAGCCGTCAGAACAGTCTTGCCAGAAGCATCGACGATTTCAACACTACCGGAACCATCGACCAAGGCAAATTCCTTGGCATCGCCAGAACGGTAGCCGACCTGGTTGATATAGGCCGTAGCTGCGGTAGCGCCCGTCACAAAAGAAAGGGCCGCGACCGAGACCAGAGCATACTGTTTTAAGCCAAACTTGACCATTTCAAGTACTCCTTATAGTTTTCAATAAAAATATGTCCAAAAAACAGGAGAAAACCGCATTTTCTAACAAAAGATGGATACAAGCGTACCCATGCCGGCCGGTCAAAATCCCGCAATTTTCGCCATTTTAGGAAAAAAAAGAAAGCCGGCAGTATCCCGCCGGCCCGATTTGTACACTGGATTCGATTTCGTTAGTGCAGCCTGTTGCCCTTGAGGTCGTAGCGTTTGCCATTCTTTTCGACAAACAGCTTGTAGTCCTTCACGCGGAGCCTGGGTTCGGCGCTCTCACCCGAAACAGCCTCGGTCGCCACAGGGCGGAGTGCCGTTGTTGAAGAACTGCTCATTACCCACGGGTTCCTCTGCGAGGAACTAGACTTCGGCTGGTCCCACTGCGAAGAACTGGATTGCTGCGGATTCCACTGCGACGAACTGCTGCTCGCCGGCGCGCTGGAACTAGACTGCGGTGCGGAACTGGAAGAAGACTGCACCGTTGCATTATTGCGAGCGACTCCGTTCGCGGCAAAGTCGGGAGCGTGTCCGGCATTGAGTGCTTCGAGCGCACCCGCGAGATAAGCCAGCGGAGCATTCCAGTTGATGGCCACCTCGTTCGTCGCGTAACTGCACTGCTGGTCGGTATATGCGGTTGCGGCCTGACCAGTCCTGTAGTCGGAACACTTCCATTCGGCGGCAGAACCCACATCTTCGCCACCGGGCTGCGGACCACCCACGAGCATTCCCGGAATCGGATCCGTCACGCCGTCCGAAGTACTCGGGCGGTGGTGCGGGTGCATCGGGGACTTCGTGCCGAACCCGGTCACGAACGATATGTCGAGCGGGTTCTTGCCGAGCAGGTAATCGAGCACCTTGAGCGCAGCTGTGTAGTACTTTTCGTCGCCAGTGAGGTAGTAGGCATGCAACAGCCAAACACCCTGATTGGACGCCACAGCGTTTGAGCCCCAAACAAAGTCATCCTTTGCCATCACGACACCGAATCCGGACTTGGTGCGGCTCACGAACTCGTCTGCCGTCTTGAGAATATTCTGTTTGGCTTCGCCTGCATCGCTGAACACAGAGGCATGCGTTGCCTTGCCGTAAGTCGCGATGCCCTTCATGTCGCCCCAGTAGGAGATGTACTCCGTGGAGCCCGACTGCTTATAAGAACCGTCGCCTGTGGCAATCGCGAGTTCTGTTGCCGCAAAGAGTTTCTCGTCTGTCGCGTTGTTGCCTTCATAAGCACCCGTCGAGACATCGGAAGGGTTCGCCGTGAAATGCACGTTCATGTTGTTAGAGCCCCAGGAATAGGCCTTCTTCGCCGCCTCCAGGCACTTGCTCGCATAGCTTGCATCGAAGGGCTTGTACACACGCGAAGCTACCGCCATCACACCCGCAAAGTCAAAAGCCGCCTCGGCGCTCTTGCCAATAACGTAAAGTTCGGAATTGTCCTGCGCGGGCATCACATCGCCCGGAAACCCGAGAGAAGTGAGCTTGTGATAGACGCTGCCGTCGCTTGCCTGCATGGTGAGCATCCAGTCCAGGTTCCACTTGATTTCGGCAAGCAGGTCTGGGAGGGAGCCATCCGCCGGGATGTTCCACTTGAGGCTCTTGAAGTAATTCGGGAAGTGCTCGTAAAGCGAGAGGAGCGTGTAGGTAGTAATGCCCGAGTTCACAATGTAACGGCCGTAGTCGCCGGCATCGTACCAGCCCTTGCTTGAATTGATGGTGCCCGAAGCGCCTGTAGAATTGTGAAGCTTCACCGTCGCATTCGTATGGCCCGCCGCACGGTTCCACTGGCCCGCAAAACTGGATTCCAGAGCCATAGACGCACGCTGGTAATAGAACCACTTGACGGCACCCTTGAACACGGATTCAAAAGTATTGTCGGCAATCTTCAGGTCTTGACGGAGAGCGTTCCCGCCCACCTTCACGGAATACGTTCCGGGAGTCTTCAATTCCGAGAAATCTACGAGTTGCACGTTCTGCCCGCTCGCATCCCAGTAGCTCGCCGCCTTCGGGGTCACCTTGAGGGCGGTCTGGCCCGAGGCATTCACGAATTCCACATCATTGTTACCACCGACAAGCGCGAACTCCTTCGGGTCGGCAGGGCGGTAACCCACCTGGTTTATGTAGGCATTTGCAGCAAAAGCCGCCGAGGCCCCGGCGGCAACGATCGCAGAAAGCGCGATCAGCTTCATCTTATTCGTTTCCAAAACAGTCCTCTCTTGCGCAAGAAAGTTCCATGCACCAGAGACTAATATAAAGAAAAGCGGCCCGACAGGACCGCCCAATTAGCAGACATTATACCAAAGTGTATCAAGTGTAGCAAGCACTATACCAGCAAAATCGGCACCCGCCAGCAAAAACGCCACCCTAGTTCATGATGCAGCGGACAGAGAGGGCATAATCCTTTGGAAAGCCCATTATATCGGCATCGGAAACATCATATTGCAAAAGCATGCCATACGCATCATTTCCATCACCTTCGCTATCTGTCCAGAAAAAAGCGCCTGCGCCCTTGGCCACAAAATCTTCTTCGCCATCCCTGTAGCCAGCAGGGTATCCTGTAAAGGAGTATGTATCCAGGGCCGGAGTGGCCCTTGTCCAGCCATCGACAGACTTGAGCGCCGTTCCACTAGCAGCATTGCCACCCACATATTCTATCAACTCTTCATATTCTTTCTTCGAAGCCAAATGCCAGCCACCAGGGCAAGCCTCCCTTGCCGCCTCCCATGTATAGAGGCGACCGTACGCGGCGCAGTTAGAATCAGCATCGCCATAGCAATAACTGCCATCCATCTCGTAATTGATATTCTCCGCCATCCAATAAAGCTGATCTATATGTATCACCTTGTAAACCTTGCCATCACGGGAATCCTCCATATTGATATACTCAAAACTGGATGAGGATTCTACGCTGGAACTTGACTGCTCATCTAACGAGGAGGACTCTGTTTCCTCGCTGCTACTGGATGCGACACTAGATGACGACTCACCCTTCACGCAACGAACAGAATACCCTTCCCCCCTATCCCAATTAGACGCCAAAACAGCCTTCGCCTGATCATGATACAAATACATATTATAAGGATTCTTAGATACTCCGTCATCTGCAAGAGTAGAACTCCAGAAATGCGTACAATAACCAATCGCATCACAAGACCCGCTGATATCCGACTTACAAGCAGGGAGCGCAGAAAAGCCATACGCATCCGTACCATTGCCATCTCCGTTCCAGCCATCAGACGACTTGAGCTTTTTGCCTGCGAATTCTTGCCCACCTACTGCGGAAAGCAGTGCTTCAAACTCATCTTTTGAAGGAAGGTGCCAGCCGCTAGGGCAAGCAGACATCGCAGCACTCCAAGCATACAAGCGACCATACAGTTCACAGTTAGATTCTTCATTGTCAAAACAATAACTCGGATAAACTTTATAGTTGAGGTTTTCTGCCATCCAGACTTGATCGCCGATGGCAACCGTCTTATAGCTTTGTCCATCTCGTGCGTCAGTGAAAGAACCTTTTTCTATTTCGGAACTACTTGATTCCGTCTTTTGGCTTGAAGACGATTCTATCGGCCTTTTTTCAACAACATCCTTGACACAACGAACGCTGTATCCAAAACTTTTTACAAAATAATCTTCACCGCCTCTGCCATGGAAATAATAGCTTGTTGCTTCTCTTTTATTTTGTTCCGTTGAAGTCCAAAAGAACGTGCTATTCCCCTCATAGGAATATTTGCCATTGGAAATCTTGGCTCCTGCAAGGGGCACAGAAAAACCATAATCGTATTCGCTGGCAATACCGCTATTCCAAACAATCATTGAATCCATTTCCCCACCAACAGCAACCCTCAATGTTTCCCATTCCCCATAGCTAGGGACATGCCAGCCATCGGGACACACGCCTCTTACGGGATATGCCGGAACACAAATTTTCCCATTTCCACAGCCTTTGGCATTATTGCTCCACTTGGCGGCACTGTCCATCGCCGCAGCCCAAGTATACAGGCGACCATACTTGGCACAACCTTCAGAATCATCATTATAACAATAACTGTTTTCAACCTCATAGTTCAAATTTTCCGCCATCCAGGTCTGGGAGCCGATGGTAACCGTTTTGTAGACACGGCCATCACGTGAGTCTTCAAACGTTCCCTCGAAAGCACTCGCAGGTTCCACATAGTAATCGGCCGTAAGCATGCCACTTTCTTCACGAGCCCGCTCATGAGCATTGTATTCATCTATTTGATCATCAATTTGCCCGACATAGTCCGTACACGCAGAAAGGAGCGCCAAGAAGACGAGCGCGAAGAATAATCGATTGAGGTTCCTGAGCCACAACATAGCGCTAATCCATTAAGCAACGGACAGATAATCCTTCTGTCTTACTCTCATCAATCAAGTTTGCAGCACTGGTGCCGTAATCGAAATATAAAATGTACGCGCCGTCATCACCGGTCTCGGTAGAGCTCCAATAACTTTCATGGTCACTCATACCGCCCATAGGATAAGCATTAAACCCATAAGCATCTATACCAGCAGCCCTTGACCAGTCTTGGGTAGACTTGAGCATTTCCCCCGCTATATCGGAACCACCGACTGAATTGACCAACATTTCAAATTCTTCTTTTGAAGGCAAGTGCCATCCGCTTGGGCAAATGCCTGCACTATCCATAGCCATCGACCAATAGTAAAGCCTACCATAGCCTGCGCAAGGCCCTTCACCACCTCCAAAGCAGAAACTATTTTCTATTTCATAATTGAGATTCTCCGTCATCCAAGTCTGCGTGCCAATTTTCACGGTTCCATAAGTCTGTCCATCACGTTCGTCCGTCAAGGTTCCGTACTCGCAGTTATCTTCCATCGAAGTTTTGGAAGGTTCGTATTCCACCTCAACTTTGCAAGGTTCTACATAGGCAGCATTGCTTGAAGAAGAATATGAATATGAAGAAGAACTATTTGAACTGCTCGATTCTCCGGAGCTACTATAAACATAAGAACTGCTCGATTCTTCCGAACTACTATACGCAGTTTTTTCGCTTGATGATGATTTGTCATTCTCTTCACTCGAAGAAGACGAAGCTGATGACGATGCACCCGAAGATGACGGAGAAGAAACATACATCGGAGGATTCTCTTGAGGCTCGCCCTTCACGCAACGGACATAGAGACCTTCATCTGAATACCCGTAAAACATAAGTGTCTTATCCCCAGTATTTAAATACATATAATACGCAGCCTCACCACGATCACTGTCGAGGCCTTTGATTTCAGTAGAACTCCAGAAGCCTACGCAATTGCCGAATCCATCACAGCCCGCACTTGCGCGCCTTTTGCCCGCAGGCAGAGCGTAGAAGCCATAGGCATCTGTACCATTGCCGCTTATATACAAATCGTCAAACAAACCATCAAGCCATCCGTCTTTTGACTTGAGCATTTTTCCGGCAACATCTTCCCCACCTACCGTAGAAATCAATGTTTCAAATTCCGCGTATGCCGGCAGATGCCAACCATCGGGACAAACATCTTTCGCTGCGTTCCATGTGTAAAGCCGGCCAAATTCAGAACAGTTAATGGGTTTATCCATAAAACAGAAACTGCTATCCACCTCGTACTTGAGGTTTTCCGCCATCCAGACCTGGTCGCCAATAGTGACCATCTTATAAACCGTGCCATCGCGTTCATCCAAGAAAGAAGTTACCCCATCTGCAGAACTACTCGGTTTTTGCGAGCTGCTAGATTCAGCAGAGCTACTTGATTCCGGTGTTTCGCTAGAAGATGTCATCTCCGGTTTTTCTTCGACGACGTCCTTAACACAGCGAACGCTAAACGCATACTGTTTGTAATCGTCCGACAAGTAAGAACTCTCCTTAGAGCCTACATAGTAATTTTCTGCATAGTCTCTATTCTGTTCTGTAGATAGCCAAAAATACGCTTTGGTTCCCTTGTAATAGTATTTTCCATTGACAATCTTGGCACCTGAAGGAATTATCGAAAAAGCATATTCATCAGACCCGTTGCCGTCCATATTCGTACCGTCATGCCATTCTTCTTGCCATCCGCTTTTCGATTTGAGTTTCACATCCGAAACCATAAATCTATCGTAATCAACTGCAGAAAGCAGCGTACTCCAATCGCCATAACTGGGAAGATGCCAACCGCTCGGGCACACCCCTCTTACGGGATATGTAGGAAAGCAGATTTTCCCCTTTCCGCAACCCTTGCCATTTGAACTGAAGATTGCCGCGCTGTCCATTGCTGCCGACCATGTATAAAGCCGACCATACTCCTCGCAATTCGAAGAATTGTCATCATAGCAATAGCTACCCGTCACATCAAAATTCAGGTTTTCCGCCATCCAGGTCTGCGTACCGATAGTAACCGTCCTGTAGACTTGCCCATCCCGGTCATCTTCGAGTGTCCCTTCAAAAACACTACTAGAATCCACAACAACTTCGGACTCAGAAATAGAATTTTCAACCCTCAACTTTTCATGAGCCTCGATTTCTTCCATCTGTTCGTTAATTTGCTCAATATAATCCGTGCAGCCAAGCAAGAACAGCACGGCGCAAACCAACCAAAGAAGGCTTTTAGTATTCCTAAAACGCAAAACTTATCCCCATTCCAGCAACACCGACTGCAAGCACAACAAGCCCTATACCCCGCATGGTCTGGCCAGATTCAGCCCTATCACGATTGTGTTCAAGATCATGGATATAGTCCCCGCCCTTTTCGGCGGCATCTTTCGCCTTTTTATTCCCCAGATAGGCAAGAACTCCTCCAGTTACTGCCACCGCACCGCCTATGCTGAAGAACACCCAATGAGCCACGCCACTGCTTTCCTGAACCGCGACATTCGTCGGAACACTCTCGCCAACGTTCGCAACGGGTTCGGCTTTCGGCTCATCGGCCGCCTTTTCAACAAGAGGCTTTTCCTCTGGCTTAACCTCTTCTGCAACAGGCTTTGCTGTATCGGCGCTCGTAGTCTCGACAATTCCTGATTCCTTTGCGGCAGACTCAGTCATTTCCCTAGCGCTACGGAAAAAGTCCGGAGACTTCTGTTCAATGAGCGCCAAAAGTTCCACCACGTTGGCTCCACGCCCATTAAAACTCGCGATAAGTTTATTGCCTGCAGTCTCGTAAAGTTCCGCTGTCAACGTGAGTGTTCCACCAAAATTTCCTACTCGAGCCTGGCATATATAATCGGCAGAAATGTTCCGGCCGGTTTCGGCAAGGCAACTCCCCTCGCACTCCTCAAGGACTATGCCCGGAGGGAGCATCGCATTGATGTTATCGCGGGTCATGATGGTGTAGTTCTGCGTGGCAGGCAGTTCCTTCACGGCCTGCTCGCGCAACACGTTCGTGAGGTACTGTCGGTCGGATAGCGAAACACTATCCTTGGCTTTTTCGTCTGCAACGGTCTCGAGCACCGCAACATACGTTGCGAATGCATTGGCCGACAAAGCCAGCAAGAATATAAAAGTGCTAATAAAGGTTTTCATATTACAAAAGTATATTATTCTGGTAAAAAACGCAATAATGCTACTCGCATTGACCCAAACTACCTATAGCCTTAACAAAGAAATCATTAGATGTTCCTGCATCACCTTCAAAATTCAGCCTAATTACGGCAGCTTTGGAAAGAACCGCTTCTAGTTTCTCCGGATCGGCCATATAAGAATTGAACTTTTCCCATGGAATTTCATCCGTATTAAACACCGCTCCGGACTTCGGAAGCGCTTGCCAGATAATTTTTTCATAATCAACCGTATAAGCGCCATCTTCCGCAACAACTT
>Ga0265298_10010365_pt1 | contig 11028 bp, 11 predicted proteins | sample AusTroGonzalo_MG_3_FD_193486 | JGI IMG/M metagenome (GOLD analysis project Ga0265298, IMG submission 193486) | Bovine rumen microbial communities from tropical cattle in Woodstock, Queensland, Australia - Gonzalo_01 | ecosystem: Host-associated > Mammals > Digestive system > Stomach > Rumen ...
GCCTGAACAGGCACTGGCTCAGGATCGCGGCCGCAAGAATCACGATCCCTCCGATGATCACAAAAGATCTCGAAACCCGCTTTACCCGCTTCGGGCTGAATTCATCCTTCTGCGCGTCGCTCAGCGAATGATTCCGGACAATCCACAACACGGAGAGGAACCATACCAGGAACACGGTGCAGATGAACAGGAACACCACCATCAGGAATCCTGTCTGCTCCGTCACCGCCCAATCAGTCTGCGCAAGCGGGAACAGGTATGCAATCGCCACGTGCAGCGCATCGTTCTGCTGGATATACAGGCGATAGGAGTCTTTTCCGAGCTCCAACACGTTCGGGGTCTCCGGGTCGTATCCTGCCCCGCTGTTTTTCAACAGATCCGTGACCTTTTTCTCCAGTTCGGCAACGTAAGGCTTCAGTTCACGGGAGGAATACTTGCAGTTCGGCCCGTCCTTTTCGATTTCCGAAATATCGAACAGGATAAAATCAGCGTTGTAGATTTCTTCAATCCCGGCCAGGCTGTCATAGATGTCGAACCGGCTTAGTTTCCGCAGTCTGTTTTCTTCTTCGTCTTCCCACTCGATATAGTAGTACGGTCCTCTGATCCGGCTGTAATAAACCGAAAAGTGTCCCGAAGCGCCGCCGTCCACCTCTTTTGATTCCCTGTGTCCGGAGACGGCAATGCCGGACGATTCGGTAAACATACCGGCGTCAAGCATCACATCCCCGGGGAAGCCGTCCGGCACCTCCACCTTTCCGCCCTCAACCCTGATCACCGCCCCGCCCTGCAGCATCAACGGTTTCTCGTCGTAGCCACCGTCCGGGTGATTCCGGTAGGTTACCGCCGTCAGCTCAGCCTTCGCCCGGTATGTCTGGTCCACAGACTCACTGGCCTCCCGGTAAAGATCCAGCGCCTTGTCGGCGGTTCTTTGGATTGCCCGGATGTCCGCCCGGTTTTCTTCGCTGTTCCTGGATTGATTGATTGCCTGATACGTATGGAAAAGGGCAAACCCGAAAACGACGGTCAAAACCAGAAGGATGATGATGCTGCCGATCAGCTTCCTTTTCAGATGCTTCATGTCGGTTACTCCTCCGTGTTCATGATTTCAAGCACGACCTTTTCCTGAGGGATACGCAGATCGGACCGGGCAGTTGCCGCCGCCCTGCAGTATTCGAGCGTCTGCCGGATCTTTTCCACGGTATGCTCAATCTGCGGAATCAGGCGCGGTTCCTTCGGCCGCACATGGAAGACAATCCGATTTTCCCGCACCTCCACCGTCCGGATCGATTCATGAACCCCGAAGGAATCAATATCACGCTGCTCTGTCAGTCCGGACGGATCGAACAGCAGTTCCGGATTCCTGTCCGCGCCCATGTCTATTTCATCCGCCAGGCGCAGCACAGCGCCGAGGAAAGCCGTCCGGACGACGCCGTCCCGTGCCTGAAGATCCGGATAAGCCCCCGCATCAAAAAGATCCGTTTTCCGGTGACCCCGGGAAACCTGAACGATGGCAAAAAGCAGATCCTCGTCGGGAATCTCAAAGAGCGCCGCGTATTTCCGGATCAGAAGCCCGCTGAATTCATGATGAAACTCCCGGATGAACCACGTTTCATCCCCCTCCGGATGGTCCGCAAACCAGCCGGTCCAGTCCAGCTGATCGCGGAAAGACAGATAATCCTTCTCGCTGATCCCCATCCCGATATCGTGAAGATAGCAGCTCATGATCAGCACATAGCACTCCCGCGGGCTCAGTTTCTCCGCCTGATCCCCCAGGATCCGATTGCAGAATTCCAGCACGTCCATACTGTGCAGGGCAGAATGATCCGTAAAGCTGGGAAACCAGGCCGCATAGGATTTCAGCGCCTGCTTCAGCACCGTCACGCAGTCCGCCACCCGCCGGTGCAGCTCCGGCGCTTCCGCCCTCAGCCGCAGCTCCAGCAGGAAGTCGTTCTCCCGCCCGCTGCCGTTCCGTTCCTTACTCTCCACGCTTCACTCTCCGCTCTTCACTCTGAAAAGAACTCCCCCACGATCCACAAGCCACTATCCACTGGTTACCAACCGCTAATCCTCCCTGACCACCGTAAGCGCATTCATCAATCCGGTCATATCCAGAACCTCCAGGATATACGGGCCTGCATGGATGATTTTCATGCATCCTTTCCGTTTTTCCATCACCTGGTCAGTAGCAACCAGAACCCGAAGCCCGGAGGATGAAACATAGTCCACTTTTTCCAGATCGAAGATAACCTCGCTGATCCCCTCAATCTGCGGAACCAAGCGTTTATCCAGTTCCGGAGCCGTAACGGAATCAAGGGATCCATCCGGCCGGACATTCAGCGTTGTTCCGTCCTTTGCAAAATCAATGGTCATTGTCCTGTTTCCCTCTCAGATTCTGAATCGCCGGTCCGGACCGCTTCCCGCAAAACAGCAGCGGATCCGTCTCCGGCAGCATTTTTCCCGTTTGCTCGATTATACCCTAAAGTGATTGATTTTACAATGAAAACACGTTATTCCCTGCCAGATACGGAAAAACGGCGCAGCCTTCACTACGCCGTCCGGATTTCAGGTTACAGACCGATCAGACAATGCCCTGCGCGTTCATCGCGTCGACAACTTTCTCAAAGCCGGCAATGTTGGCGCCAACCACATAGTTGCCCTCGAAGCCATACTTCTTCGCGGCACTGTCAATATTGTGGAAGATGTTCGCCATGATGCCCTGCAGCTTGGCGTCCACTTCTTCGAAGGACCAGCTCAGCCGCTCGCTGTTCTGGGACATTTCCAGCGCGGAAGTCGCCACGCCGCCGGCGTTGGCAGCCTTGCCGGGCAGGAACACGACGCCGTTTGCCTGCAGGTAATCGGTCGCTTCCTGGGTGGTGGGCATGTTCGCGCCTTCGGCCACGACCTTCACGCCGTTGGCAACCAGGGCCTTCGCGTCATCCAGGTTCAGCTCGTTCTGGGTGGCGCAGGGCAGGGCGATATCGGCCTTCACGGACCAAACGCCGCGGCCTTCATGATATTCGGCGTTGGGCCGGTAGTTTTTGTATTCCGTCAGGCGGGCACGCTTGACTTCCTTGATCTCCTTGAGAGCGTCCAGATCGATGCCTTCAGGATCATAAACCCAGCCGGTGGAGTCGGAGCAGGTCACGGGCTTGCCGCCCAGCTGATAAGCTTTCTCGATGGCATAGGTCGCCACGTTGCCGGCGCCGGAGACGATCACGGTCTTGCCCTGAATGCTGTCGCCCTTGCTCTTGAGCATTTCCTGGGTGATGTAGAGCAGGCCGTAGCCGGTCGCTTCCTTCCGGGCCAGGGAGCCGCCGTAGCTCAGCCCCTTACCGGTCAGCACGCCTTCATAGACGCCGCGGATCCTCTTGTACTGTCCGAACATGTAGCCGATCTCACGGGCGCCGGTACCGATATCGCCGGCAGGCACATCCGTGTCCGCGCCGATGTATTTGCACAGCTCGGTCATGAAGCTCTGGCAGAAAGCCATCACTTCACGGTCGCTCTTGCCTTTGGGGTCAAAATCGCTGCCGCCCTTGCCGCCGCCGATGGGCAGGCCGGTCAGGCTGTTCTTGAAGATCTGCTCGAAGCCCAGGAACTTGATGATGCCCAGGTTCACCGAGGGATGCAGCCGGATGCCGCCCTTGTACGGACCGATAGCGCTGGAATACTGCACGCGGTAGCCGGTGTTCACCTGCACCTGACCTTTGTCATCCACCCACGGCACACGGAATTTCAGCTGCCGTTCCGGATTGGTCAGCCGCTCCAGCAGCGCGTCCTTGCGGAACTTTTCTTCATTGGCCTCCACCACGGGGCGCAGGGAGTTCAGCACTTCCTTCACCGCCTGATGGAACTCGGGTTCACTGGGGTTTTCCTTCACAACGCGTTCAATGACCTCATCGACATAAGACATGGACCAGATCCTCCTTTGGATTCAGTATTAAAGAATAAGACGCCTTTAACACATGCTTGTTAAAGACGCCCTTGTCTTAACGGAATTGAGTTTATGCCCGTATGCCCGCCTTTGTCAACGGATCCGGTATACAATTTCCGTATTCTTTCTGTTTTTTGTCATTTCTCCGCGCCGTAGTATCCGTCCATCCAGGCAGTCCGCTCCGCGATCCAGTTCTTCAGATAGCGGAACGCGTGGTCAAAACTCCCGCCGGCTTCGCGCACGCCCGCGTCGCTGTTGATCCCCCAGCGGGTGAAGTTCATCGCGGCGGATGCCTCAATCTCCGCCCGGTATTCGTCCAGGGATCTGATACAGCCGCCGGGGATTCCATCCGCCTCCCCCAGCAGCACCGCGGCCGCCGGGCGGAAGCTTTCCCTCCAGATCCTCTTCACCTGTTCCATAAAGTCTTCGTGCCGGCTCAGCAGCCACCAGAGGTTGCTCGTCCGCTGGGAAAGCACCACGTGCCTACCTCCTGAGGAATATCCCCGGTCCTTCATATTTCCGATGCTCAGGTCATAGTCCCAGGAGGGACCCGCGTAAATCAGCGGGTCGATCCGGTCGGAATCCTTGTACAGGAACTGGCTCCCGCCGACATAGTCGTAGTTCTTGCACCAGTCCTCGATCAGAAACCGCTGCGCAAAGGACGTCGTGTCCAGGTATGCTGCATAGCTTTTCCCGGTATCCGGGTGAACCCCGTCCTCCGCGATCAGGGCCTCCTGCATCTCCGTGATCCGCCGGGCCAGATACTCCGCCTGCGCCCTGCTCGGACAGGTCGGCTCCTTGATCTGAATACTCAACCCCTTTGCAGTCCTGAACCCCGCGATCACATAATCCTTCATCCGCGGATACTTTTCAACCGTCGCAATATATCCTCCGGTAATATCTTCCGGATCCTTCAGCGCCGGATAGCTTCTGACCAGCGGGAACTCCCCGTCCTTTTCCGTCACGATAGGCCCCGGATCCAGGGGCGTATCGTTGACCTTTTCCGTTGCCTTTTCCAAATTCGTGACCGGGATCCGCTCCTTCCCGATCTGGATCTTTTCGGTCATCAGATAAAGGCCCTGATACAGTCCGTTGATCCAGACATCCGCCGGCACACATTCCACGGCGTTCCTGAGACCGATCTCCCGGCTCATATCCAGCACGATCCGGTTTCTCAGCAGGCTGATATCCGTCCAGTTGGCCAGCAGCACCCAGGTTTTCGCCTTCCCCATACCGCTCAGAGAAGCCTTTTCACTGAGTTTCAGCTGATACGGCTTCTTGAGATAACGAAAGGTGTTGTTTCCCCGGCCTTTCAGCTGCGTCAGCCCGCCGTCGTAGGTTACCGAACCGTCCGCTTCGATATATACCGCGCGGCCTTCGGTGATCACGTTTTCCTTGCTCCTGCCGACCGCTTTCAGTTTCTCCCCGTCCGCTTCCAGAAAAAGCGCCGGGATCGGGCTGCCCTGCAGAACCGTCAGATTTCCGACAAGAACGCCTTTTCCGTCCCGCACCTCGGTCTTCTTTCCGATCAGGTCCGTGATGTCAGCGGCCTCGCCGGCAGCGATTTCCCGCTTTTCTTTGCCGATCAACAATTTTTCGGATCCCGACACCTCCAGCGTCACCTGCGTCGGATCCCAGAAGCCGGGGAGGCTGAGGATGATTCCGCCCTTGCCCGTCCGAGACAGCACCGTTTCCCCGCGCCGCGAAGGGCACCCCGCCCGCAAAGGCCGGTCGCCCGCCGCATAGGCTGAAGCACCGAAAAGCAGCAAAAGCAGGATCACAAGGAACAAGGAGACGGTTTTTGCCGTTCCACGCATGCAGAACAAAAGAACCGTCCACGACGTTCCGTTTTGTCTGCGTCTCCCGCCCTGTGTTCTCTTCAACCTATATGCCTCCCGCTGATCATCATTCAGAATTGCTTCTTCACGCTTCACTCTGACCACCGGCCGCTGTCCCCTGGCCACCGGCCGTCAGCCGGCTGATAAACTCCCTCGACCTGGCTTCCTTCGGTCTGTCAAAGAACTCCTTCGACGGCCCTTCCTCGATCACTTTCCCACCTTCCATGAAGACGACCTTATTCGACACGCTGCGGGCAAAATCCATTTCATGCGTAACCACCAGCATGGTCATACCGTCCTCCGCCAGCTGCCGCATCACCGCCAGGACCTCTCCGATCAGCTCCGGGTCCAACGCGCTGGTCGGCTCGTCAAAGTAAATAATCTCCGGGCCGGTTGCCAATGCCCGCGCAATTGCCACGCGCTGCTGCTGCCCGCCGGAAAGCTGGGACGGATAGTTCTTCAGCTTGTCCGCCATACCGACCCGCTCCAGCGCCGCTTTGGCAATCCGGTCCGCCTCCTGCCGCTGCATCCCGGCGCCGGCCGTCAGCCCCAGGGTCACATTCTGCAGGACGGTTTTGTTCAGAAACAGATTGTAATTCTGGAATACAAAAGCCGTTTTCTTCCGGATCGCGGCAATTTCCGCACGGCCTGCCCCGTGAAGATCCGCCTTCTGCCCGTCAAAGACAATGGCTCCCTCGTCCGCCCTCTCCAGAAAGTTCAGGCAGCGGAGAAAGGTGGTCTTTCCCGATCCGCTCGGCCCGAGAATCGCAACCACATCGCCTTTTTCCACGTCCAGACTGATCCCGTCCAGGACCTGCAGGTCTTCAAACTTCTTTTTCACATTCCGGATTTCAAGCATCATACGCGGACCCCTCCGTAAGCAGCCAGACGCTTTTCTCCCCACCGCTGCAGCCGGGTCAGGATGGTGCAGAAGAGCAGGTAAATCAGCGCGGCTTCACAGTACAGCCCCAGGGATTCGTACACCCGGCCGTTGATCACCTGCGCCTGGCGGAACATCTCCATGACCGAAATGGTCGCGGCCATGGATGTCGCCTTCAGCATGGAAATCATGCTGTTGCCCAGTGCCGGAAACGCGGTGCGAAACGCCTGGGGCAGCACTACGTGCCACATGATTTTCGGAAAACTCAGGCCCACACAGTAGCCCGCTTCCAGCTGCCCCCGGGAAACGCTGTCCAGCGCACCGCGGATCGTCTCCGCCATGTAGGCGCCTTCGTTGAACCCGAGCACGATCATCGCCGCCGGGAAAGCGTCCAGCTTAATGCCGATTCCGGGCAGGCCGAAAAACACGATATACAGCTGCACCAGCAGCGGCGTGCCCCGGATCACCCAAATGTAAAAACGGCAGATCTGGCGCAGCACCTTCACGTTGGCATACTGAATCAGCGCGACGATCAACGCCACCGCAAGGGCGATGGCGTAGGAAAAGATCGTCAGCGGCACTGTTACCTTGATCCCGTATTCCAGCAGTTTGGGAAAGCTGTCCACCAGGATGCCCCACAGTCGCTCGTCCATGGTAACCTCTCTCTTATTTTGACTTTGTCAGATCGGTTCCGAAATACTTCTTCGACAGATCGCTCAGTGTCCCGTCCTCCCGGGCCTTCGCCAGAATCTCATTCACCGCGGCGCTCAGCGTCTCGGTATCCGCGCCCTTGCGCACCGGGATGCAAACAGGTTCTCCGGCAACCGTCTGCACGATCTTGATGTTCGCGTCCGGATGTTCCCGCAGATAGTCCTCCACAGAGCCTTTCGCGTTGATCGTAGCGTCCACGCGGCCCTGCTCAAGCATCATCATCGTCTCACCCAGCGTGTCCACATACTGAACAGTCGCTCCCAGTTCCTCCGCCCGCATGGCATAGGTGGAGTTGGGAGAATTGCTGGTCGTTTTTCCTTTCAGATCCTCCATCGTGTTGATATCATCGTTGTCCTTCCGGACCACCAGTACCGCTTCCGTGTAAACATAGGGATCCGAAAAGGTAAACTTCCCTGCCCGCTCTTCGGTATAGCCGACGCCGTTGCAGGCGAGGTCAAACCGGTCCTGGTCCACACCGGCCAGGATGGACTCCCACGGGACCTCTTCAAAGTCAGTCTGTACGCCCAGGCCTTCCGCAATCAGTCTGCCGACCTCGATATCGAAACCGGTCAGCACACCGTTGTCATCGTGATAGGTCCAGGGACTCCAGTTACCCTCTGTGGCAATGATCAGCACTCCGCGCTCTTTGATCGTATCCAGCTGATCCGCTGAAGCCGTCGCGGCAAAGGAAACGGTCATCAGCATAAGCACCGCCAGCACAGCCAGTATCTTCTTCATCTTCTTATCTCCCTTCAAATAATATCTCATACAATCAATCTCAAGACACTTATGTTTGATGGTTCCGCCGCCACCCGGAAAGGCCTCGCATTATTCCATCGCGTCCAGCAGCTTATGAAGCAGTGTGTACAGCTGATAAGAGTCTTCCTCCGGCATAGAAATGCATTTCCCGGCCCGCTCCGGCAGGTCTTTGACCTTTTCCCGCAGTTCCCATCCCTTTTCGGTCAGGGTCACATAAACCACCCGCTCATCCTTCTTGCAGCGGCAGCGCGTAATCCAGCCGTTCTCCTCCATCTTTTTCAGCAGAGGCGTCAGCGTTCCGCAGTCCAGATACAGACTCTTTCCCAGCTCGCCGACCTTCACCTTTCCGTTTTCCCACAGCGACAGAAACACAATATACTGGGTATAAGTCAGCCCCAGAGGCTTCAGAAGAGGGGTATACACGCTGATCACTTTCCGTGCCGCCGCGTAAAGCGGAAAGCACAGCTGCCCTTCCAGCAGCAGCTGCGGATAGTCTTTCCGTCCCTGTTCCAGATCCTTCTTGGTGCCCATGTTGTTCTCCTCCTGCCATTGATCATACTGAGTTCTTATAGCAAATAACTTTATTCTTTTCCGAACCTGCAAACCGTATCATTCCGGCCGTCAGCCCAGATTCCCCTCAATCCACGCGGCAATCTGCGGCCCGGGCCGGAAGCCCACTGACCGGTCCACAGCTTCCCCGTTTTTCAGCACAATCAGGCAGGGAATCGACTGAATGCCGTATTTCATTGCGAGTTCCGGCACCTCATCGACATCCACATTATAGAAGTTTACTTTTTCCCCCATCGTCTGAGAAAGTTCCTCCAGCACCGGAGCCATCATCCGGCAGGGACCGCACCAGGTCGCGGAAAAATCCACCACCGCCGCCGGCGCCTTCATCACTTCATTTTCAAATTCCTGTCCGTTCACTTTCTTAACCATTTTGTTTTCCTCCTATCATTGATCAATTTTGAATTGTTTCTCCGCTGTTCACGCTTTAACACTGCTCTCCCCGGTGCAGCCGTTCAAGATACGCAGCCGCGCTGATCGCAGCCACATTGCCTTCCCCGGCAGCTTTCACATACTGATAAGGGGTGCCGGTAATATCCCCGCAGGCGAAAATGCCCGGCAGGCTGGTTTCCATCGCGCGGTTCACCTTCACATGCGGGCCTTCTGTTTCCAGCCCGGGCACCAGCTGCCCCGGCGCCACAGCCTCCCGCAGTACAAACACCCCGTCCGCGGAATACTCCCCGCCTTCCGTCCTGACGATCCGCTGCCCGTCCGCCTGGGCAATTTCCGTCACCTTTTCCCGGATGATCTCCACCCCGTCGGGCAAGTCCGGCTCTTCCCGGTACATCGGGAAATATTTCACCCCAGCACAGACTTCGCTCAGGAAAGCCGCTTCTTTCTCTTCCGAAGGGCTGTAACCGATCACGGCCGCCGTCTTCCCCCGGTACAGAGGCGCGTCACAGGTGGCGCAATAGCTCACGCCTCTGCCCAAAAGCTCCTCCTCACCCGGCAGGGGTTTGGCCTGTACAACGCCGGTCGCAAGGATCACGGTCTCCGCCTCGATCATTTCTTCTCCGACCTGCAGGGCAAAATAACCACCCATGGCGTAAACCGCGCCAACCCGTTTCTCCGTAATTTCAATGCCCATCCGGTCCAGCTGGTCACGGAAAGCAGCCGCCATGTCAGCGCCACGGACAAAAGGAAGGCCCGGATAGTTTCGGATTTCATGGGCTTTCGCAACCTTCGCGCTCATCTCCCGGCTGCCCAGCAGCAGCATCCGCTTATTCCGGTTGCTGGCCGTCAGCGCCGCCGATACCCCGGCGGGACCCGTTCCGATAATCGCGATCTCGACCCTTTCCATCGGATTCACCTCCCCATCCACGCATCTTCTTTCTATATTATTTTATCAAATAAATTATTCCTGTCAATACCTTTTGTAAAATTATTTATATGTCTGAAATATGATAGGATCAAACATTCCTTCCGGCCGGAAAGTCCCGGTACTTGTCAACAGTCTTTTTTGGACTATAATACCGGTATGAAACCCCCGGCATTAAACTCAAAGGAGACCGATCATGACACCTTCACGCCAGGACACCCTGCTGCTCTTTGATCTGGACGGAACACTCTGGGATTCTGCTTCCGCCGTCGCGGAAGCCTGGAACGAAATCTTCCAGCAGGAGGATCCTTCCCTCCCCCTTCTCACCGTTGATGATCTTCACGGCGTCATGGGCATGACCATGAAGGAGATCGGCGATACCATGTATCCTGAATTTCAGTCTCCCCGCCGCGCCGCCATCTTTGACAGATGCTGCACCTACGAAGTGGAATATCTTCATTCCCACTGCGGAACCCTCTATCCGGACTTCCGTCCCACCCTGGAGGCGCTGAAAGCCCGGGGGTTTGAGCTGGCGGTTGTCAGCAACTGCCAGCTGGGCTATGTCGATGCTTTCCTTTCCTCCTCCGGCGCCGCGGATCTGTTCATCGACTATGAGGAATGGGAGCCCACCGGGCTGGTCAAAGGCGAGAATATCAAACTGGTCATGACCCGCAACGGATATAACAAAGGCATCTATATCGGCGATACAAAAAAGGACCGGGAGGCTGCCCTCCTGGCCGGTATCCCGTTTATTCACGCCGCCTACGGTTTCGGAAAAGTTCCCGAAGCCGACGCCGTCATCCATTCCCTTTCCGAACTGCCTGAAGCAGTGGAAAACTTAATGACTCTCCGCTCTGCACTCTAAACTCTTCACTCTGCACATATTACACACAGTGTAATATGTGCAGATTTCTTATATTGCTTTCCCTGATCCCGTCATTCACCGAATACGCATGTTTCTCCAGATCGCCGCAAACCGCCTCCGTCAGTTTCTGCTCCTGCAGCAGATCAATAACGTCTG
>Ga0265298_10010366_pt1 | contig 11028 bp, 7 predicted proteins | sample AusTroGonzalo_MG_3_FD_193486 | JGI IMG/M metagenome (GOLD analysis project Ga0265298, IMG submission 193486) | Bovine rumen microbial communities from tropical cattle in Woodstock, Queensland, Australia - Gonzalo_01 | ecosystem: Host-associated > Mammals > Digestive system > Stomach > Rumen ...
TGCCTTGAATACGGGGTCGTCAGCCACAGCCTTGATAGCATCGACGAGGGCATTGTAGTTTTCAATGGTCTGGGGAGCAGCAGCAGCGGCCTCCAAGGCAGCTCTTGCTTCAGCCGACATCTCAACGTTAGCCAACAACTCGACATTTTCCAGTGCCTCTGCGTATGCCTCGCTCAGGGGAACTTCCTTGTGCAGGGTCAGTGCCTTGATCTGGATGGTGTGCCAGTTGGTCATAGAGGTCTGCTCCAGGCCAAGTCCAATCTCCAGTGTACCACCGGCTACCTCAATCTCCAGGCTGTACTCGCCAGGAACAGTGAAGCCAGTCTCACGGCCAGCAACGATGGGCTTAACGGCAATCATATCACCACTGGTGGCATAGACATAGGCGACGTCAGTAGCACCTGCTTCCACGTCAGACTGGATCCATGCCAGGTTAGAGGTAGCATACAGCTCAACGGTGTATTTTCCATCTTCAAGGCCTTCGACTACCTGCTTCAGGGGCTGGTCATCGCAGGGGAATCCACCATAATAGTGCTCTGCCATTACGCTTGATCTACCGTCAGCTGTTACAACATTCACACCATAGGTGCCACTGCCGGCCCATGATGCAGCGTCCATTTTTACCAGATCTGTCCAGTCTTGTGCAACAACTACCATGGGGTCATCTCCAGAAGTTCCAGAGAAATTGTCGTCTTTAGAACAGCCAGTGAAGAGCAGTGTGCCTAGCAGCATGGCTACGCTCATCAAAAATAGATTTTTCTTCATTTTGTTTTAGTTTGGCTCAGTATTGGTGATTCACACAGCAGGGGGCAGAGCCTTTATCCCACCTGAGGCGCTTTTTAATTATTGATCGTTTCGGACGCAAAATTACATAAAAATATTGAAAACGCAAATATTTTTCTATAAAAAATGTAATTCTGCGCCCAAAACAAAACCTTATTGCCTATAATTTATGGTCAACGGCGGCCTGTTCGATGGCTAATCCGCGTTTATAGTTCTCTATATACCGCTCGAAACCAGCCACATCGTCTGCAGCAGGAGCGATAGAAATACCGGTGTTACCTGCAAAGACCACGTCCTCGAGATAGTCGGCGAGTGAGAGCTTGTCTGGATTATTTACGACATAGCCTGCCAGCAGGGCGATACCCCATGCACCACCTTCGCCTGCGGTCTCCATGACGGAGATAGGTGAGTTGAGGGCTGCTGCAAGCATGCGCTGACCTACACCAGGTGTCTTGAAATAACCGCCATGACCGGTGATTCGATCCACACGGATCATCTCGTCCTTAAACAGAATGTCGTTACCAATCTTTAGCACACCGATGGCACCATAGAGCTGAGCGCGTATGAAATTGGCAAGGTTGAACTTGTCGTTGGCAGAACGAACAAAGAGGGGACGACCTTCGGCCAGACCTGTGACAGGCTCACCAGAGACATAGTTGTAGGCCATCAGACCGCCGCAGTCGGCATCACCTTCAAGGGCCTTGTTGAATAGCTTTCCATACAACTCGTTCATATCTACGGGTACTCCGAGTAGTTGCTGGTATTCCTTGAACAGTCCCACCCAGGCATTGATGTCGCTGGTGCAGTTGTTGCAGTGTACCATTGCCACAAGACTGCCGTCAGGAGTTGTCACCATATCAATCATTTCATAGGGCTTGGAGAGTTCTTTCTCCAGCACAATCATTGAGAACGAAGAGGTGCCTGCGGAGACGTTACCAGTGCGCTGCTTCACGGCGTTGGTGGCTACCATACCAGTTCCGGCATCGCCTTCGGGAGGACAGACGGGACAGCCTGGCTTCAGGTGGCCGGAGACATCGAGCTTCTTGGCTCCTTCAGGAGAGAGGAATCCAGCGTTCTCACCAGCGTTGAGCGACTTTGGCAGAATGTCGAGGAGTTTCCAAGAGTATCCCTTTGGTGCGATGAGTGCGTCAAACTTTTTGACCATCTCGGCATCGTAGGTCTTTGTTGCGGGGTCGACGGGAATCATGCCCGATGCGTCACCTACGCCGAGGACGAACTGACCGGTGACCTGCCAATGGACATAGCCAGCCAGCGTGGTGAGGTATTTAATGTCCTTCACATGGTCGTTATCTTCAAGGATACACTGATAGAGATGGCTGATGCTCCAGCGCAAGGGGATGTTGTAGTTGAAAAGTTCAGAGAGCTCTGCCGCTGCCTTTCCGGTATTGGTGTTACGCCAGGTGCGGAAGGGTACGAGGATCTCCTGTTTCTCGTTGAAGGCCATATAGCCGTGCATCATGGCTGAGAATCCAATGGCGGCGAGGGATTCTATTTCACAGTCGTACTGTTTAAGCACATCCTTGCGGAGTTCGGCATAGCAGTCCTGTAGACCGTACCAGATAGCCTCGATAGAGTAGGTCCATAGACCATCTACGAGTTGGTTCTCCCACTCGTGCGATCCTTGTGCAATAGGCTTGTTCTCCTCGTCGATGAGGACAGCCTTGATGCGGGTAGAGCCAAACTCGATACCGAGAATGGCTTTACCTGCTTCGATTGTTTGTTTTGCTGTCATATCTTACTTCAGGGCTTTGTTCAACATGTAGTACATCTCGTTGTTCTGCAGTTGCTGCTTGAACTCGTAGGTCTTCGTTTCTTTGTTGATCTTAACATATTCGATGCCAACCATCTCAGCGAAGTCCTCCCAATACTCTTCGGTGATATCGTAGGAGAAGGCGCTGTGGTGGGTACCGCCAGCGAGGATCCAGGCACCGGCACCAATCTCGAACGTGGGCTGGGGCACCCAGAGTGCAGAAGCAACGGGCAGGTGCGGCATGGGCTTCGGCTCAATGCACTCCACCTCCTGAGAGATCAGACGGAAGCGGTTGCCGAGGTCTACAACGGTAGCCTTGATACCACGACCGGTCTTCGATGTAAACACGAGACGGGCGGTCTGCTGCTTACGGATACCGATGCCAAGGAAGTGTACCTCCAATTTGGGCTTGTCAGAAGCGATCAGCGGGCAGATTTCGAGCATGTGACTCTGAAGGCAAGATGACTGTGTACCAGCGAAGTTCAGTGTGTAGTCCTCAAGGAACGAACAACCAATGGGCATACCCTGCTGGATAACCCAAAGTGAACGATAGAGGCAGGCGGTCTTCCAGTCGCCTTCAGCACCGAAACCGTAACCTTCTTCCATCAGACGCTGTGAGGCTAGGCCAGGAATCTGGTCGAAGCCGCAGAAATCTGGAGCATCGATGTCGGCATCGCCGAGATCGTCGAAGTTGGTGGTAAAGGCGGTAGCACCCTCGTCCTTGAGCACGCGGCGCAGGGCAATCTCGGCCTTAGCAGCGTTCTTCACCTTCTCCCAGTAAACGGCCTCACCGCTCTCGTCGATCTTGATGGTGTATAGTTTCTTGTACTCCTCAACAAGTTCATCGGCCTCCTTGTCAGTAACTTTCTTATAGTACTCCATCAGAGAACTGACGGGATAGTAGTCTACATGATAGCCCAGGCGCTGCTCGAACTCCACGCGGTCGCCATCGGTCACAGCCACGTTGTTCATGTTCATACCGAACATCAGACAACGGACGTTCTTGGCATCAGCGACACCAGCTGCTACACGAGCCCAGACGGCAATTTTCTTCTGAACCTCTTCATCCTTCCAGTAGCCGCAAACCACTTTACGAGCTACACGCATACGAGTGCAGATATGTCCGAACTCTATGTCGCCATGGGCGCTCTGGTTCAGGTTCATGAAGTCCATGTCAATGCTGTCCCAGGGGATTTCGGCGTTGTACTGTGTGTGGAAATGGAGCAGAGGCTTCTGCAGGGCCTGCAGACCCTTGATCCACATCTTGGCGGGTGAGAAGGTGTGCATCCAGGTGATGATACCCACGCACTTGGCATCGTTGTTGGCTGCCTTCATCACGTCCTCAACTTCCTTAGAACTGTTGGCCGTACCCTTGTATACTACCTTGATAGGGATGATGCCACTGTCGTTCAGACCAGCAACCATCTCCTTACTATGACCGTCGACTGCTACGACTGCGTCACCTCCATAGAGCAACTGTGCACCAGTTACCCACCAAATCTCAGAATTGTTAAATGCTTTTTCCATAAATAGTTCGTTTTTAATGAGTTACTTTTTTTTCTTTTTACTTTTTCTTTTGGCCGTAGTAGGCGTTGGGGCCATGCTTGCGCATGTAGTGCTTCTCGATGAGGAGTGGATTCATCGTCAGACTCGGATTGACGGAGAAGGCGATGAATGCCATCTTGGCGCACTGCTCCATGACTTTGGCGTTGTATACGGCGTTGTCAGGCGATGTCCCCCAAGAGAACGGGCCGTGATTCTTTACCAATACAGCCGGTGTGTGATCGGGATTGATTTTGCGAATGTTCAGAATCTCGTCCACGATGACGTTGCCCGTTTCCAGTTCATATTGTCCCTTTACCTCAGCCTCGGTCATATCCCTTGTGCATGGGATGTCCTGATAGAAATAGTCGGCATGGGTTGTGCCGATGTTGGGAATGTCGCGCCCAGCCTGGGCAAAAGCTGTGGCATAAGTGGAGTGGGTGTGTACCACGCCTTGGATGTTGGAGAATGCCTTATACAAAACGAGGTGCGTAGGTGTGTCTGACGAAGGGTTGAGCTCTCCGTCGACCACTTCACCACTCTCGAGGTCCACCACTACCATGTCGCTGGCTTTCATCTCGTCGTAGCTGACGCCCGACGGTTTGATGACTACGAGGCCTCTCTCACGGTCGATGCCGGAAACGTTGCCCCAAGTGAATATCACCAGTCCCTGCTTTACAAGGTCAAGATTCGCCTTGAATACTTTTTCTTTAAGTTCTTCGAGCATATTCGTTATAGTTTAAAATTTGGGTCTTCATTGTACATTCTCTTGTTGAAACGGAAGAGAGCTGCACCACGCTTAGACCCAGTCTTGTCTATTAATTCGGTTTTTTCGATATAGTCCATTTCTTTGATGCGCTTCCGGAAATTACGTTTGTCAAGTTCCTCTCCATTGACTGCCTCGTACAACTGTTGGAGTTGTGTGAGGGTGAAGAGGCTGGGGAGCAGACGGAAACCGATGGGCTCAGAGGAAATCTTATGCCGCATCTGTGTCCTTGCCTTGGCAATCATTTCGTTATGGTCGGAATAGAGGTTAGGAATCTCATCGATATTAACCCATTCCACTCCATGTTCCTTGCGGAGATGGTCATCGTAGTCCTTCACGTTGATGAGGGCATAATAGGCAATGGAGATGACTCGTTCTCCCGGGTCACGGTCCACACTACCGAATGCGCCCACTTGCCGCATATAGAGATTCCGAAGTCCGGTTAGGTCGTAAAGCACGCGGTTGGCTGCTTCGTCGATGTTCTCGTCGCTGCGGACGAAGCCTCCGTAGAGGCTCCATTCGCCGCGGCCGGGATCCATCTTGCGCTTACCAATCAGTACTCGCAACTTACCTCCGTCGAAACCGAAGATGATACAGTCGACAGAAACCCAGACTTTAGAGTGTTGACTATAGTAGGTCATTTCCTGTTCTTAGAAGAAGTACCAGTAGAAGCAGCCGCAGAGGAATAGAACACCGAGTGTTCCTACAATGTCCCATACGTCCCAGCTTTGGGCAATCTGCTTGCGATAGTCTGCTGTGAAGGTGATGGCATCCTTCTGTTCGGCAGTGGGAGCGGGGGTGAAGAACGACACACACACCATCAGCAGAACGATGAATACCAGCAGCCAGCACTCGAAGATGAGCCAGTTGGTCTGCCAGAACCATGCGGTAGCATCCCAGAAGGCACCGTCCATCTGTGCTGAACCCGTATCGGTGATGACATTGGTAACCAGGCGCAGCATACCGATGAGGAAGCCACCGATAAGACCCCATTCACCAGCCTTTGGCGTGATCTTCTTTGAAAGAATACCCAGTGTGAAGACGGCTACCATAGCCGGAGCCAGCAGCGACTGGATACCCTGCAGATAGCTGTAGAGGTTGCCCATACCCATCATGACAGGAAGCCAGAGCAGACCGAGAATGACTACCACCACAGTAGCGATACGGCCGACGAGTACGTAGTGGGCTTCGCTCAAACCCTTCTTCATGGGCTTGTAGAAGTCCTCAGTAAACAGTGTGGCGCACGAATTGAAGAAGGCGGCCAGCGACGTGACGAGGGCACAGATAAAGCCGATGGTCACGAAGCCCTTGATACCGACAGGCAGGATGCTCTTCACCATCATGGCGAAGGCACCATCAGTGTCATGCTGGTTGGTGATATCCATCTGGATGCCGAAGTCGCCATAGCCACCATTGGCCAGCGCCATAGCCACCATACCGGGAATCAGGAACATAAACACGGGGAGCAGCTTGAAGTAGCCGGCTGCGATGGTACCGCGACGGGCACGTCTCATCACCTCCACGTTGCTCTCACCCTTCTGCTGGCCAAGTACACGCTGAACGATGTGCTGGTCAGTACACCAGTACCAGAAGCCGATGATAGAGGCACCAATGAACACCACGAAACCGGGATACTCATGATAGAGGGGGTCGGGAGTGCCCGATGCATTGATGTCGGCCCAGTGGAACATATGGGTCGTTCCGTAGCCGTCGTGAAGCGTGCTACAGAAGGCCATCATATTTTCCCAGCCTTGGACGATACTGCCACCACCCAGTGTAGACAGACCGAGGAAGAGCACCGCGAATGCACCTATGATAAGAATAGGAGTCTGGATGGCCGACATAGTCATCACGCCTTTCATACCGCCGAACACGGTGAAGATGGCTGTGACGGCGATGAGGCCGAGGGCTCCCCACCAGAAGGGCAGACCGATGAGATACTCAAAGAATATACCACCCGTAAAGGCTGTCACCGAGACTTTGGTCAGGATGTATGCTACCAGCGTGATGATGCTCAGCCACGAGCCTGTGCGCTGGGTGTAGCGGAACTTCAGGAAGTCGGGCATGGTGATGATCTTGCCCATCTTGTTGTTCAACAGCTGATAGAAGGGTACGAACAACCAACCGAGAATCAGGATCATCCAGCCCTGCATCTCCCAGTGGGCCATACCAACACCGTCCTTGGCACCAGTACCGGCGAGACCTACGAGGTGCTCTGAGCCGATGTTGGCGGCAAAGATGGCCATACCGATTACATACCAGGGTTCACCCTTACCGAACAGATAGTCCTGAGAGTCGGCACCCTTCATTTTTTCCTTGTCTTTCTTGATGGCGCGATAGACCGCCCACACGATGGCGATGACTCCGATAGCGAGTACCGCCCAGTCAAGCCATTCAAATTCAGTTGAATTCCAATTCATATCGTTTTAATTATTATTTTTGTTAGTAATTATTTTACTGAGAATTTATAGGCGGCGTGGCTATAGTATTTCTCGCCGGGATTCAGGGTCGGCTGTACCCATTCTGGATGGTTGGGGGAGTCAGGATACTTCTGGCTCTCAAGGCAGACGCTGACGTGCTTCGGATAGACGAGGTCGTTCTTGTGGTGAATGTTCACCTCATTGCCTACGCCCTGGAAGTTGCCACTATAGACCTGCACACCAGGCTCATTGGTATACATTTCCATGAAGATGCCGGTCTTCGGGCTGTAGAGGCTGGCGCAGACCTGTGTGTCATCGCCCTTACCGTCCTTATAGGTGTTCAGGCAATAGTTGTGATCATAGCCTGTTGCATTCTGAATCTGGTCAAAGTCTGACTGGATGCTGTCGCCCAAGGCATGTGGGGTGCGGAAATCCATTGGCGTTCCCTCTACTGACTTGATCTCACCTGTTGGGATGTACAGCTTGTCACTCGGGGTGAAGTAGTCTGCATTCACATAGAGCACCATATCGTAGGCAGGCTGCGTGAAGTCACCACTTAAGTTGTAGTAGTTGTGGTTGGTCTGATTGATGATAGTCGGCTTGTCTGTCTGAGCCTCCCAGGTCATGTCGAGGGTGTTGTCGGCTGTCAGTGTGTAAGTAGTGATGGCCATTACCTTGCCAGGGAATCCGTTCTCTCCGTCAGGAGCTACGATAGTCAGCCTCAGAATAGAGTCGCCGATCTGCTCTGCTTCATAAACCTGATGCATCCAACCGGTAGTACCACCGCCATGCAGACAGTTAGGGCCGTCATTCTGTTTTAACTGATACTCCGTTCCGTTGAGTGTGAACTTGCCGTCCTTGATGCGGTTGGCATAACGGCCTACACTGGAACTGTAGTCAGTGGGGGAGTTAAGGGTGTCAGCATACTGGGCGATGTTGTCGAAGCCAAGTACGACATCCGTAGGCTTACCGTCCTTGTCAGGAACACAGAGTGAAACGATGCGTGCACCATAGTTGGTGATGCACACCTCCACACCATTCTGGTTCTTCAGGGTATAGAGCTTTACCGGCTTGTCCTGAATTGTGGTGTCAAACTTGGCAGGGTCGAGCCCTGAAACCGTTAACTGTGGAGCCTGCTGGCCTCCAGCACATGAGAGCATCAGCGCTGCTACGCCGAGACTCAGAAAACTGCATTTCAATGCTTTCATTTTCATTTGTTTTAAGTTGTTTTTTAGTTTAATGCTTTTAATTTGGGTGTAAATTTACAACTATTTTCTGAAACGACAATGAAAAAGACCATAAAATTTAGCGGTAAAGTGTAAAATTTACACCTTACCGCTAATATTTAACCTTTATAAACACAAATTGTGTCCCTTGAGGCAGTTTTTAGCAGAGTTTACGGGAGCCGTCTCCAATGATTACATCATAGACTTTCGGCTCGTGTCCATATTTCTCGTTGAACTTCTTTTTGGCATCCTCAACGAACTTCTTGTAGAGGTCGTTACGCACCAGATTGATGGTACAGCCACCAAAGCCGCCACCCATGATACGTGAGCCTGTCACACCGTTCTCCTTGGCAATGTCGTTCAGGTAGTCGAGCTCCTCGCAACTGACCTCATAGTCCTTAGAAAGTCCCTCGTGGGTCTTGTACATCATCTCGCCGACTTTCTCGTAGTCGCCTTCGTTCAGGGCGTCGCAAACAGCCAGCACACGGTCTTTCTCACCGAGTACGAACTTGGCGCGCTTGTAGTCCTCGGCACCCACTTCTTCCTTCACTTCCTCCAGCTGCTCCCATGTGCAGTCACGCAGCGTTTCGAACTTGCCCTCCGGGTGCTTGGCGGCAATGTGCTTTACGACATTCTCGCAGGAATTGCGGCGATCGTTATAGGGTGAGCCTGCCAACTGATGCTTTACAACGGAGTCGAGCAGTACAAGGCGATAGCCATCGGGCTTGAAGGGGAAATACTCGAACTCGCGGCTACGGCAGTCGAGGCGCATCAGGCAGCCTGCTTTGCCGAAGACAGAAGCGAACTGGTCCATGATACCGCACTTCACGCCGCAGTAGTTGTGTTCCGTAGCCTGTCCGGCCAGCACCATATCCCACTGAGACACTTTATTGTCGCCGAAGATGTCGTTCAGTCCACAGGCAAAACAACTCTCCATAGCGGCAGAAGAAGACATACCTGCACCAAGGGGAACATCACCCGCAAAGGCAATATTGAATCCTTTAACAGGAACTCCCAATTTCTTCATCTCCAATGAGATACCATAGATATAACGGGCCCAAGATGCCTTGGGGCCATTCGGGTCAGAGAGCTTGAAGTCCACGCGGTCCTTCAGGTCGATGGCGTAGGCCATTACGGTATCTTCCGTACCATTGGCGCGCATCTCTGCCATAATACCTTTATCTACTGCTCCAGGGAATACGAAGCCCCCGTTATAGTCGGTATGTTCACCGATGAGGTTGATACGTCCGGGAGATGCATATACATTGCCTGTCTTTCCATCAAAATGCTTGATGAAGCGGCTTCTTACAAATTCAATGTCCATCATGATGATTTACTATTTGACAATTTACAATTTAACAATTTAGTCTACTTTAATATCAGTATTCACGTTCTTGCAGCCGATGGTTGCATAGAACAGAATATAAGCAAGCATGGCGATGACGAGCCAGTAGCTGGCAATCGGACCAGCCGACTTGGCAATAGCCTCCTGGATCAATGGCATCACGCCACCACCGACAACCATTGTCATGAAGATACCAGAGGCAGCTTCTGTGTACTTTCCAAGTCCCTCGACGGAAAGATTGAAGATGCCGCCCCACATAATGGATGTGCAGAGTCCGCAGATTGCAATCAGGATACTCTTGGCAGGAACATCGTGCCCGCTAATGGCGAAGGTGACGCTCTCAGGCATGAAGATGGCAATGACCAACAGTAAGATTGCTACGCTACTGACGATGGTCAACTGTAGTTTGGTTGATACTTTTCCGGAAATAGCGCTTGAACATGCACGTCCGATCATCATCAGGAGCCAATAGGCAGCAGCCAGTGTACCACCGATGGCGGCAGCACCCTCGAATCCCAAATCGGTGACGTAGAAGTTCAACTCCATAGGAATACCGATCTCAATACCTACATAGAAGAAAATGGCAATGACGCCCAGCACACAATGGCGGAAGGCCAACGGACTGCGCTCATACTGAGGCGAAACCTTTCCGAGGGTAGGTTCTGGGATAGAAACACGGCTGATGATGACAAACGAGATGGCAAATACGGCCATACCGATGAACAGCAATGGAGCAACATCGCTCATGCTGGTGTCCTTAGTTACGGTACCTACCAAGATACCTGCCAGAAGCGGTGTCAGTGTACCGGTCAGTGAGTTCAGTGTACCACCGATCTGTATCAGCTGATTACCCTTGTTTCCGCCTCCGCCAAGCAGGTTCAGCATAGGATTCACCACTGTGTTAAGCATACATACGCAGAAACCGCAGATGAATGCACCCAGCAGATAGATAATCAGGTTCAGGGCCACAGGGATGCTGTCGTAGGTAAATACATACGTGCCTGCACCTACAAGGCTTGACAGATACTGGAAACACAGACCGACAATACCTACAATCAGTGCCGTCAATGCTGTCTTCTTATAGCCGTACTTTGTCAGCATCTTACCTGCGGGAATACCCATGAACAGGTATGCGGCGAAGTTCATCAGGTTACCCCATGCTTTGGCAAACGGGT
>Ga0265298_10010369_pt1 | contig 11025 bp, 8 predicted proteins | sample AusTroGonzalo_MG_3_FD_193486 | JGI IMG/M metagenome (GOLD analysis project Ga0265298, IMG submission 193486) | Bovine rumen microbial communities from tropical cattle in Woodstock, Queensland, Australia - Gonzalo_01 | ecosystem: Host-associated > Mammals > Digestive system > Stomach > Rumen ...
CACGGTGGCGCTCATCCTGCAGAATGCGCCCATCGCGGTGAGTTTCGCCAAAGCCTGCATCAACGAGAACTACGACCTGGATATCGACGAGTCGATCGCCCTGGAGAACCAGTATTTCTCCAAGTGCTTCGCAACGGCCGACCAGAAGGAGGGGATGGACGCCTTCCTGAACAAGCGTCCAGCCCAGTTCAAGCATGAATAGTAAAACAATCAATCATAAACTGAACAACGATATGAAAATCTGCGTTATTGGAACCGGTACGATGGCCAAGGGAATCGTGAAGGCTTTTGCCGCCAAGATGCCCGTCGTCATGAAAAGCCGCACCCAGGCCAGCCTCGACAAGGCCATGGCTTCCATCTCGAAGGGCTACGCCAAGCTCGTCGAGAAGGAGAAGATCACCCAGGAGAAGATGAACGCCATTATGGCGAACATCACGACCACCACGGAGTATGCCACTTTCGCTGACGCCGACCTCGTCATCGAGGCCGCTGTCGAGGACATGCAGCTCAAGAAGGATGTCTTCACCGAGCTGGACGGCATCTGCAAGCCCGAGACGGTCTTCGCCACCAACAGCAGCTCGCTGAGCATCACGGAGATCGCCGCCTGCACGAAGCGTCCGGCCCAGTTCATCGGCATGCACTTCTTCAATCCGGCCGACCGCATGGCCCTCGTCGAGGTGATCCGCGGCCAGCTGACCAGCGACGAAGTCACCAAGTGCGTCATCGAACTGGCCACCTCCATCGGCAAGCAGCCCGTCGAGGTGAAGGAAGCTCCCGGCTTCGTGGTCAACCGCATCCTTATCCCGATGATCAACGAGGCGGTCGGCATCCTGGCCGATGGCATCGCCACCGCTGAAGACATCGACAAGTGCATGATGCTCGGCGCCAACCATCCTATGGGCCCGCTGGCGCTCGCCGACCTGATCGGCAACGACGTCAACCTGGCCATCATGGAAGTCCTGTACAAGGAATTCGGCGATCCGAAGTATCGTCCGCACCCGCTGCTCCGCAAAATGGTGCGCGCCGGCCTGCTCGGCCGCAAGACCGGAGAAGGTTTCTACAAGTATTAACAGAAGAACCCCGAACGAACTATGAATTTCAATCTCAACAAAACGCAGGAGCTGTTCCGTCAGATGATCCGCGAGTTCGCCGAGAAGGAGGTCAAACCGCTGGCCGCCGAGATCGACGAGCAGGAACGCTTCCCCCAGGAGACGGTCGACAAGATGGCCAAGCTCGGCATCTTCGGCATTCCCGTCCCCAAACAGTACGGTGGTGCCGGTGGCGACAACATCATGTATTCGATTGCAGTCGAGGAGCTTTCGCGCTGCTGCGCCACGACGGGTGTCGTGGTCTCGGCCCACACCTCCCTCTGCATGTCCCCGATCCTCCAGTTCGGTACGGAGGAGCAGAAGATGAAATATGTGCCTAAGCTCGCATCCGGCGAGTGGATCGGCGCCTTCGGCTTGACTGAGCCCAACGCCGGTACCGATGCCGCTGGCCAGCAGACCACGGCCGTGCTGGACGGTGAGGAATGGGTGATCAACGGAAACAAGATTTTCATCACCAACGCCGGTCACGCCAATGTCTACATCGTCATCGCCATGACCGACAAGAGCCTCGGCACAAAAGGTATCTCCGCCTTCATCGTGGAAGCCACGACCCCGGGCTTCTCCATCGGCAAGAAAGAGCTGAAGATGGGTATCCGCGGCAGTGCCACGGCCGAGCTCATTTTCAACAACGTGCGAGTCCCGAAGGAGAATCTGCTCGGCAAGGTGGGCGAGGGCTTCAAGATCGCGATGATGACGCTCGACGGCGGCCGTATCGGTATCGCTTCGCAGGCACTCGGCATCGCCCAGGGCGCTCTCGACGAGACCGTCAAGTACACCAAGGAACGTAAGCAGTTCGGCAAGAAGATCGCCCAGTTCCAGAACACGCAGTTCCAGATGGCCGACCTCAAGACCAAGATCGAGGCCGCACGCCTGCTGGTGCGCAGCGCCGCCTTCCGCGAGGACGAGCACACGGCCAATCCGCGTGTGAACTACTCGGCCGACGCCGCCATGGCGAAGCTCTACGCCGCCGAGGTGGCCATGGAAGTGACCACCAAGTGCGTCCAGTTCCACGGTGGATACGGCTACACCCGTGAGTATCCGGTGGAGCGCATGATGCGCGACGCCAAGATCACGGAGATCTATGAAGGTACCTCCGAGGTCCAGCGCATGGTCATCGCAGGTAAATTGTTCGGTAAAATCAAGTAGGAGGGCCCAGAGATGAAAATATTAGTCTGTATCAAGCAAGTTCCCGATACGACCGAGATCAAGATCGATCCGGTCACCAAGACCCTGGTCCGCGAAGGCGTTCCCGCCATCATGAACCCGGACGACAAAGGCGGTCTTGAATTCGCCCTGCAGCTCAAAGACAAGTTCGGTGCTGAAGTGACGGTCGTGACGATGGGTATCCCCGCCGCGGAAGTCATTCTGCGCGAGGCTTTTGCCATGGGTGCCGACCGTGCCATCCTGCTGACCGACCGCAAGCTCGGCGGCGCCGATACGCTGGCGACCTCCAAGGCGCTGGCCGGTGTGGCCCGCCAGCTCGAGTGGGACCTGATCATCGCCGGCCGCCAGGCCATCGACGGTGACACCGCACAGGTGGGTCCGGAGATTTCCGAGCACCTGGGCATTCCGCAGATTTCTTATGTTGCCGGTCTGGAATACGACGCGGCTTCGAAGAAGTTCACGGTGACCAAGGAAACCGAAGACGGCTGCCAGATCCTCGAATTCCAGGGCAAGGCCCTGCTGACCTGCCTGGCCTCCGCCGTCAAGCCGCGCTACATGAGCGTGGGCGGCATCGTGGATGCCTACGGCAAGGAAGTCGAGGTGTGGGGCGCCGACCGCATCGACGTGCCGGAGACCGAACTCGGTCTGAAAGGCTCGCCGACCAAGGTGGTCAAGTCGTTCACCAAGGAACTCAAGGAACCCGGCCAGGTCCACGAAGTGGATGCCGAAGAGGCTGTGGAACTGATCGTTGCCAAACTCAAGGAGAAACACATCATCTAACCGTCTAAAACTGTATCGCTATGGATTTTTCTGATTATAAAGACATCTATGTATTTGCAGAGCAGCGTGACGGTGAGATCCAGCCGGTAGCCCTGGAGCTGATCGGCAAGGCCCGTGACCTCTCTCAGGTGACGAACGAGAAAGTGGTGGCCATTCTGGCCGGCTGCGGCATCGCCGACAAGGCGCAGACGCTGGTAGCCTATGGCGCCGACAAGGTGGTCGTCATCGACGAACCTGAGCTCAAGGACTATGTCACCGAGCAGTATACCCAGGCTGTGTTCCAGGCTGTCAACGCCTTCAAGCCGTCGATCCTGATGTACGGCGCCACGACCATCGGCCGTGACCTCGCACCGCGCATCGCCGCCCGACTGGGCACCGGCCTGACCGCTGACTGCACCAAACTGACCATCAACGAAGAGACCCACGAGTTCGAGATGACGCGTCCGGCCTTCGGCGGCAACCTGATGGCGACCATCAAGTGCCCCGAGCACCGTCCGCAGATGTCGACCGTGCGCCCCGGCGTGATGCCGAAAGCCACGCCTGACTTCAACCGCAAGGGCGAGGTCGTCAGCTTCAAGCCCAAATTCGACGCCAGCAAGTTCGTCGTGAAGCTTGTCAAGACCGTGAAGGCCCAGAAGACCGCTGTCGACATTGCCGACGCGAAGATCCTGGTGTCCGGCGGCCGCGGTGTCGGCTGCAAGGAAGGCTTCGACATGCTGCAGGGCTTGGCAACGGTCCTGGGTGGGGAAGTATCCTCGTCCCGCGCCATGGTCGACGCCGGCGTGATGCCGCACGACCGTCAGGTGGGCCAGACCGGCAAGACGGTCCGTCCCGCCGTGTATTTCGCCCTCGGTATCTCCGGTGCCATCCAGCACCTGGCCGGCATGGAGGAATCCGAGACCATCATCGCGGTCAACAAGGATAAGTTCGCTCCGATTTTCAGCGTGGCTGACCTGGGCATCGTGTGCGACCTCAACAAGGTCGTGCCGCTGCTCACCGAACGCCTCAAGAAGGAGCTGGCCCAGTAAATGGTCTTTGCCGACCTTTTCTTCCTCTTTGCCTTCCTCCCGGCTTTTGCGCTGTGCTATCTGCTGGCATCCCGGGCGGAAGGCAACAGGGTGAAGAATGCGGTACTGGTCGTCTTCTCGCTCATCTTCTATGCGTGGGGTGAACCAGTGTACGTTTTCCTGCTGGTCCTCTGCGCCCTGCTCAACTGGCTCATCGGCCTGGGGGTGGGGCGCCCGGGACGCGGGAAGACGTTCTGGCTTATTGTCGGCCTGACCGTCAACCTGGCCATCCTCGGCATCTTCAAGTATCTGGGCTTTTTCGGCGAGCTGCTGGGCGTTTCCGTGCCGGCGCTCGCGCTGCCCATCGGCATCAGCTTCTATACCTTCCAGTCCATCTCTTACCTGGTGGACGTGTACCGCGGCGAAAGTCCTGCCCAGAAGCGTTTCGGCGGGCTTTTGCTCTATATCGCCATGTTCCCGCAGCTGATTGCGGGCCCGATCGTGCGCTATGGCACTATCGCCCGGGAAATCCAGCACCGTAAGGTCACGGTCGACGACCTGGCCGACGGTAGCTTCCGCTTTCTGGTGGGCCTGGGCAAGAAGGTGATCCTGGCCAACCAGCTGTCGGAAGTTTCCGACCAGTTCCTGGCCGGCGACCTGGGCGGCCTCACCACGGCCGGCGCCTGGGTGGGACTGATCGCCTTCAGCCTGCAGATCTATTTCGACTTCTCCGGTTACTCCGATATGGCCATCGGCATTGGCCGCTGTCTGGGCTTCCATTTCAAGGAAAACTTCGACCATCCGTACTGCTGCAACTCCATCACGGATTTCTGGCGGCGCTGGCACATCTCCCTGGGCAGTTTCTTCCGGGATTATCTCTACATCCCACTGGGCGGCAACCGGCGGCACCAGGCCCTGAATATCCTGGTGGTCTGGTTCCTGACGGGCATGTGGCATGGCGCCAGCTGGAATTTCATCTTATGGGGCCTGTATTTCGGCCTGATCGTGGCCCTCGAGAAATATACCCTGCTGCGCTGGAAAGTGCCGGCCTGGCTGCTGCATGTCTACAGCCTGCTGCTGGTTGTGCTGGGCTGGGGCATCTTCTATTTCGTGGATTTCAGCCGGATGACGGCTTTCTTCCCGCTGCTCTTCGGCAAAGCTGAGGCCTTCACGGACTTTACGGTGCGCAGCGCCCTGCTGTCCCGCTTCTGGCTCTGGCTGGCGGCCCTTGTGTGCTGCCTGCCGCTGGGGCGCTGGATAGAAAGAATGATCGGCACCCGCCGTGCTTTCGGTCGGAACGTGCTCATGCTATCGAAACTGGTGCTGGCGCTGGCCCTGCTCGCCATCAGCACGGCCCTGCTGGTGGGAGCTACCAACAATCCTTTCATTTACACACGCTTCTGAGATGAAAGGAAACTACTTTTACGTCGCTGTCGTCGCGCTGGTCTGGCTGTTCCTGACGGCCGGATTTAACCTTTTGCCACGCAGCCGCGTCTCGACCCTGGAGAAGCGCGACCTGCAGCGCTTCCCGTCCTTCACCCTCGATTCACTGGCCGACGGTTCGCTGACCGCCGCCATCTCGTCGTGGTACAGTGACACGGAGCCGTACCGCGATACGCTGATGGAGCTCAGCATGCAGTTCCGGCACTGGGAAGGCCTGCGCCTGGGCGAAGAGAATATTGAATTCCTGGCCGGCGACAAGGCCATCGATACCCAGCCCGTGGCGGAGGTAGAGTCCGCTGAAGCCCCTGAAGAACAGGTGGAAAAGCAGGACAGCGTCAAGACGGTCAAGGCGTTTGACTATGCCGACGTGGAAGGGGAGGCCGAAGACATTGCGAAAGTCTCCTCGTCGGGCATCATTCTGGTGGGCAGCGGCGAGAACGTGCGGGCCCTGATGGGTTTCTTCGGCACCGAAAATGGCGGCCGGAAATATGCGGCCGCCGTCAACCCGTATGGCGAGGCCCTGGGCCGTGGCGTGAACGTCTGGTGCATGCCCATCCCGACCTCGGCTGAATTCTACTGGCCGGAAGCGGCGGCCAAATACACGAAACGCCAGTGGCCGGTGTTCAACAGCATCTTCTCGAACCTCGGCGACGGCGTGCGGCCCGTAGATGTATATTCCGTGCTGGCCGAACATGTCGATGAGCCTATCTATCTCCGCACGGACCACCACTGGGCGCCGCTGGGCGCCTATTATGCCGCACAGGAATTCGCGCGCGTGGCGGGTGTCCCGTTCCGAGACCTGTCGGCCTATCAGGCTGACACAGTCCATCACTTCGTAGGCAGCATGTACGGCTACACGCAGAACGCCGCCGTCAAGCGGGCGCCGGAAGACTTTGTGTACTACGTGCCGACGGAGGTGGAGTACACTACGACCCATATCAACTACGAGCTCGACGAAGAGTTCCATGTGGTGAGCGAGTCCCGTCCGTTCCAGGGCAAGTATTTCTTCTCGTTCAAAGACGGCAGCGGAGCGGCCTACACGACATTCATGGGTGGCGACATCAAACAGGTGAAGGTGGAGACCTCCACGCACAACGGCCGCCGGCTGCTGGTCATTAAGGACAGCTTTGGCAATGCGCTGCCGGGCTATCTCTTCTATTCGTTTGAAGAGATCCATGTGGCTGACTTCCGGTACTTTACGAAGAACGTCGCAGATTTCGTGGACGAACACCGCATCACCGACGTGCTCTTTGCCAACAACATCACGAACACCTGCGTGCCCTATACGTACAGCCGACTCCGCAAGCTCCTCAAGCCCGTGGACCCGGCTGACCTGGGCTTCAGCGCCGACACCATCCCGCCGTCAGTGAAGCAGCGCATGCTGGGCCGTTCCTATCCCGAGGAGGGCGCCCGCATCGACTGGTCCGACCTGCGCTACCTCAAGCTTCGCTATTACGATTTCAACGGCCAGGTCCAGAAAGGGGAGATGGTCTGCAACAAGGCCATCGCGTCCGACCTGCTCCATATTTTCCTGGAACTGTTCAAGGCCAGATACGAGCTGGCCAGCGTCCGCCTGATCGACGACTTCGACGGCGATGACGCCCGCTCGATGGCGGCCAACAACACGTCCTGCTTCAACTACCGGACGAAGACTTCGGGCGCTTCGCTCTCGGCCCATGCACTGGGCATGGCGGTGGACATCAATCCCCTGCAGAATCCGTATGTGAAAGGGGAGGTGGTGGAACCGCCCGAAGCGGCGGAATTCGTCGACCGGAGTGCGGATTTCCCGCATAAGATCACAGCAAACGACCTGTGCTGCAAACTGTTCCGTGCGCGAGGCTTCCAATGGGGCGGCGCCTGGAACTCCATGAAAGATTATCAACATTTTGAAAAGAAATAAATGGAAGAACCCAAAGAAATCCCGGTACTCCTGCTGACCGGCTACCTGGGCAGCGGAAAAACCACCCTGGTCAACCAGATCCTGAACAACCGCAAAGGTATACGCTTTGCGGTGATTGTCAATGACTTGGGAGAAGTAAACATCGATGCTGACCTCATTCAGAAAGGCGGCGTGGTGGGCAAGAAAGACGACAGCCTGGTGGCCCTCCAGAACGGCTGCATCTGCTGCACGCTGAAGACCGACTTGATCGAGCAGCTCTGCGACATCACCTCGCGCCAGACCTTCGACTACATCGTGATCGAGGCCAGCGGCATCTGCGAGCCGGAGCCCATCGCCCAGACTATCTGTTCGATTCCAGCGCTGGGCTATGCCTACGTGAAAAACGGCATTCCCGTGCTCGACTGCATCGTGACCGTAGTCGACGCCTTGCGCATGCGTGATGAGTTCGCCGTGGGCGAGGCCCTGCAGAAGCCGCACATCGAGGAAGACGATATCGAGAACCTGGTGATCCAGCAGATCGAGTTCTGCAACATCGTGCTGCTCAACAAGGCCTCTGAAGTGACGCCGGAGGAACTGGGCCGCATCCGTGCCATCGTACGCACGCTGCAGCCCAAGGCCCGGATCATCGAATGTGACTATGGCAAGATCGAGCTCGAGGAAATCCTCGACACGGGCCTGTTCCAGTTCGACGAGGTCGCTGCTTCCGCCGCCTGGATCCAGGAAGTGGAGCATCACGACGATGATGATGACGACGATCACGACCACGACGAGCATGAACACGAGCACGAGCACGGTCACCACCATCATCATCACCACGATCATGACGAAGGCGAGGCCGAGGAATACGGCATCGGCACGTTCGTTTATCAGGCACGCCGGCCCTTCGACCTCAATGCCTTCGACAACTTCGTGGCGAAGAAATGGCCCAAGAACGTGATCCGCGCCAAGGGCATCTGCTACTTCAGCGAGGAGTTCGACACCTGCTACCTTTTTGAGCAGGCAGGTCGCCAGTTCGTGCTTCGCAATGTGGGCCAGTGGTTTGCTACTATGCCTGAGGACGAACTCATCGAGAAACTGCGCGAACAGCCTGAACTGCTGCACGACTGGGACCGCACCTATGGCGATCGCATGCAGAAACTGGTGTTTATCGGCCAGCACCTCGACGGGGAATTTATCCGTAAAGAACTGGACAACTGCTTGTTTGAATGAAAGATAAGTTACTGACGCTGATACTCGCGGGATGCCTTGCGCTGACCGCCTGCCAGCCCGATTTGCGTTTCGAGCCCGATTTCTGCTATTCGGAAACGGCGGAGATCACGCTGGGCGAGTCGGATGTCTCGCTGGTCTTTCCCGCGGATTCCAGCACCGCCACGCTGACCTTCGAAACGAGCACGGACTGGACGGCCACGTTCGTGGACGAGCGGGCGAAGGACTGGTGCTCCATTCCTTTTGAGGAGGGCCACGATGGCACCTATGCCATGAGAGTCAGCGTGACGTCGAATGAAGTGCCAGAGGAACGCTCCACCTCCATTATCCTGACCTGTAAGAAAGTGCAGCGGACCATCGTGGTGCTGCAGCAGCGCCGGAATATCCTGCGGCTCGAGCCCGACAGTGTCTCGATTCCCTGTGTGGGCGGCCGCTTCCGCATCGCGGTGACGTCCAATCTCGACTTTTCCGTAAGGATGGGCGGCGATGGCTCCTGGTTGCGCTTGGTGGGGACGAAAGACCTGGTCACGTCGGAACCCCTCTTCGAGGTGGATGAGAATCCCGGGAAGGAAGCGCGCGAAGGCCTGATTCTGTTTGAATGTATAGGCGCGGCCCTCACGGATACCGTGGTGGTTACGCAGTCGGGACAGATGCCCGGATTCTCTTTCAATACGGCGCAGCGCGAGGCAAAAGCCCCTGTCCTGGACGCGGCTGCTTCGGATGCCTGGATCTATTGGGGAGACGGTTCGGTCGAGCGCTATGCCGCTGGCCTGACCCACAGCTACGCGGAAGCGGGCTGGCACACGATCAGGGTGGAAGGCTGTTCGATGGCCCCGCTCATGATTGCCGAACCCGAAGACGGGATGAAGATTGATTTTTCGGGACTGAATAACAGGGAGGAGACGCGATGAGAAGATATATCCTGCTTTGTATCAGCCTTTTGGCTGCTATTCTCGTGGCTCGGGCGGAGAAGGTGTCGCCGCAGCAGGCCGCTGCGGTGGCGGAGCGATTCTTGCAGGCGGAATCCCCTGCGACGAAGGCTATGCAGGGTGCCGTCCGTTTGACAGGTACCTGGCCGCAGTTGCAGACCAAAGGTGAAGATCCTGCGCTCTATATCTTCGAGCGCGATGGCGGCGGTTATGTGGTGGTGGCGGGCGACGACGTGTCACTGCCGGTCATCGGTTATTCTACTTCGGGCCGGTTTCCGCTGGATGAACTTCCGTCCAATGTACGCTATATGCTCGACTGGCATGCTTCCATGATTGCCTATGCGCGTACCCAGGGCATGCAAGCCGATGCGACCACAAAGGCACAGTGGCTGTCAGCGGGCAACAACGGCGAGGCCGTGCTGCTGGAAACGGCGCATTGGAACCAGTATGCGCCGTATAATAATCTGGCGCCGAAGCTGAACGGGAAGGATTGTCCGATCGGTTGTGTAGCGACGGCGTTGGCTATCATCATGCGTTACCATCAGTGGCCGAAGAAGGGAACCGGCTCGCTACCAGGATATTATTGGCCTGAGGGCGGTGTCCGGATCGAGGGATATCCATTGGATCATACATACGACTGGAGCCAGATGCCCCTGAAATATGAAGATGGCCAATACACGACGGAACAAGGAGCGCAGGTTGCGCAGTTGATGTACGATCTGGCCGTGATGGTTGAGATGGAGTTCCATACTGCCGGCTCTGGGGCGCATGCCCATTATGGCCTCAGACTGGCCACCTATTTCGGATATGACAAGCAGATGCGGTACGAGGACTGGGATTATTGGAAGAGGGAAGAATGGGAGGCGATACTTCGTGACGAGATCGACGCAGGCCGCCCTCTCTATTATGGCGCTTTCGATGTGTCCGGAAATGGCCATGCGATCGTGGTGGATGGCTACAAGGGCGCTTATTTCAGCCTTAATTATGGCTGGGGACGCGGAAGCGAGTTTTATCTGCTCAGGCCCACCGTTCCGTTGGACGAGGATGCGGTGACGCAGTTCTGCAAGAGTGTGACTGCGATTTCTCATATGTATCCGGACCGGGGCGGGGAAGTGTATGCGAATTATGTTGACGACGCGCTGGTGCCCTTCCCCTGGGATTTCCGCAGCAAGTCGTTTCCGGTGGGCGGTCGGGCGATCTACGATTATTATTCTACGGGAACAAGTGCGTTATGGCTGGGGTTTGCACTGTATGATCGTATGGGACAGTTCAAGCAGCTGGCGAGCGATTCGGTCCTGGTCAGTACGGATAATCCGTATATGCCGGAACTGACGTGCAACATCACCTGCAGCATCGAAGAGGGCGACCAGCTGATGCTGTCGATGCGGGTGGACGGGCACTGGGAGCCGATTACGCAATCCAGCAATGCCTATCTGGTATTTCATCCTGGCCAGAAGTTGTCGGGGCTGGTTTCCGTTGGCTATTCC
>Ga0265298_10010370_pt1 | contig 11025 bp, 14 predicted proteins | sample AusTroGonzalo_MG_3_FD_193486 | JGI IMG/M metagenome (GOLD analysis project Ga0265298, IMG submission 193486) | Bovine rumen microbial communities from tropical cattle in Woodstock, Queensland, Australia - Gonzalo_01 | ecosystem: Host-associated > Mammals > Digestive system > Stomach > Rumen ...
TCGCTATCTCGAAGGTCTTGGAAATACTTGTATTTTCTACAGATTCTTCCTGAAAACTTGTCGGGAAATTGACGTCAAATCTACGCGTTTTCCTGGATAAGATCTGGGGAATTCTGACTCTACCTGATTTAGATTGCAGAGAAAGTGAAAAGGAGGTTTCACTATGCCGTACATTGTAACAAGACAATTTCCAGCCCCGAAACAAGTTTCAATCGATGACATCCTGAGCGATATCGACAATCAGGATGTTCATGTCCGCCATGTAACCAAAGGCGGTACGATGACGAGGATCGTCGACTATGTCAGATATGATATTGTTCGTCAGATGAATATCCCGGGGCTGATCCGCAAGCTTCGTGAGTTCAACAGGATTCACGAAAAGCTTTTCGAAGTGGATCGCAAAAGCCTGTACTCCGAGTTTTATATCCCGAAGAAGTCCGGCGGTCTTCGGAAGATCGATGCGCCGAATGAGGAACTGAAGGCGGCGCTCCGTGAACTGAAGGCAATTTTCGAAGATGATTTCAATATGCTCTATCACACATCTGCATACGCATATGTGAAGAACCGGAGCACGATTGACGCTGTGAAGCGCCATCAGGCAAACGTAAGCAAATGGTTCCTGAAGACAGATTTCTCAAACTTCTTCGGATCCACTACGCTTGAGTTCACGATGAAAATGTTCAGCATGATCTTTCCGTTCTCCGAGGTTGTGAAGTCAGAGGAAGGGAAAGCTGAGCTGGAAAAGGCGCTGTCGCTCGCTTTCCTTGACGGAGGTCTTCCGCAGGGAACACCTTTGAGCCCGGCAATCACAAACACCATTATGATCCCGATCGACCATCGTCTGGCAAACTACTTCGCTGAAAAGCAGATGGTCTACACCCGCTATGCGGATGACATTCTGGTTTCCTGTAAGGTTGACTTCAAGTATCGCGAAGCTGTTGAGTTCATCAATAAGGTCGTTCGCGATGAGTTTGGAGCGCCGTTCCTGATCAAACCTGAGAAGACGCGGTATGGTTCCAGTGCCGGGAGGAACTGGAATCTTGGCGTGATGCTTAATAAGGATAATGAGATCACGATCGGTCACCAGAAGAAAAAGCAGTTCAAGGCGATGATCTGCAACTACATCAATGACGCCAAGCGCGGTGTGCGCTGGGATCTGAACGATGTTCAGGTTTTCCGTGGCCTGATCTCCTACTACATCATGGTGGAGAGAGGGTACATTGTACATACGATCATTGAATATAACAAAAAGTTCAATGTTAATCTGATGAAAATGATTCACGATGACCTCGGAAGCCGGCACACAGAAATTTGATAAGGAGTGTGGTTTGAATGGGCAGAGTTGTTGATGAATCCTGTATCATTCTCGAACCGGGTTTCAAGCGCATCAGCGAAACAGGCAAGGTTGATGACGATGGAGTAATCCACCTTGCCAGTGCGGTTCTGCAGCAGGCGTGCTACGATCTGAAGATGAGTTGCGCATGGCTCAAGCAGCATCCGTTTACAGATACGCAGCAGGCACGTGACATTGAAAAACTGAGACGTGAAGTCGAATGGTTTTTCAGATCAAGATGGTTCAAGCAGTTTGTTGACTGTGATGGTAACAAACTGATCAAGATGCTCAGGGGACAAGCTCTTGAGCTTCACAAGTTCCAGTAAACTCATCTGTAGCCAATCGTCCAGAATCCTACGTTAATACATAATTCTGGAACGTCAGAGGTTTCATCCTGACGAACAAAATGGTTTTGCTTTCCGCTTGATTTTAACTGCGGTGCTAATATCGACGAACCGAGACAGGTCTGCTTCTACAGATCAGGCCGTTCCGACTTCGCTCCACCGCCTGATCAGCAGAACCAGACCACGTCTCATTCGCGATATTATCACACCTTATGTACAGATGGGGATGATTATGATGACAATTGAAAAAGCGTTGGCGCGTTTCATCGAATTCTACAATAAAGCAAAAAAGAACCCGAGCATCAAATCGCCTGTAGCATGGGCATGGTTTAAGACAGGTGAATGGATTCATCGTTACGAAAAGGAGGGTTCGCATGAATGAGCTGATGGAAGATCGCTCTGTGGATATTATTATGATCTCGAAACGCTTTGCGCTCGAGGCTTGTGAAACAGTGATTGCTGAATATATGTCGAAGACATGCGCATGCCCCATTGAGGTCTATGATCACAAAACAATCCTGCGCATTGTCAAACACGCATTTATGGATTTCATCTTCTACGCATGCAGAACAAGCCAAATGGAAGTGCTCCATTGGCTGATCAATAACTATGGGCATAAAGATGATCTGAGCAACATACTGCGTGCTCTCAGCCATGCGCAGGTTATGGAAGTCAATAAAGATGGCATATATGAATACATCAATGGATTCCACGAAACCGATTTCATGAAAGAGCTCGACAATGAAGACGACGAGGAGGACTCAGATGAATGATCTGGTGATATGGTTCTATGGAATCATCCTGATGATGATCAAGCAGCCGGAAGCAAAACGGTTGCTGAACTGGCAACTCAGGTTCTTCGAACGCCTTGTGAATTCGATCGACCCAACAAATGAGGTATATCCCTACGCCCAGAAAATGCAGGAAGAGTTGACATTCTGCAAGCGCAGAAGGCGCTCAAGGCGCAGGTTATATAACGTCTCAAACATGGATGAAGTTTACGGTCAGTACTACATACACCCATCTCAGGTGACGCTTGACCGGGCATGGAACATGTTCCTTTCCGGAGCATACAGATTGGAGGGATATTTCGATTATGCATAAGCTGTGCATAAACGGTGTAAACAGTGCATAATATGCACACTTTAGAATTTTAGTTTTATGTCCGTTTTTGATTTTACGAAAGCGGCATGCATCTCTAACCCTTATATCTCAATGCTTAGAGGTGTGTTGTCAGAATTTCTATATGATACAAAGGACGTAATTTGACGCACACTTCGGGCGATAAGTAAATATTCAGGTATTTGACTGCGATGCATTTCCAAAGAATCAGTAGTCGCTGTGGATTTGGAGCATCAAGCGTTACGCTGATGTATCACATTGTCGAAATGACGGGGATACGGCCGCGATCCCGGATCCGGCGGGTCGACGCGCGCTGCAGCTGTCCCAGCAGCTGTACCAGCCACTGGGCAGCAGCTTCCGCCTGGCAAAGAACCAGATCTCCTGGACATCCGGAGCTTAACCGGTCACCTCCGGAGCTGAAGATCCCCCAGAATTCCTGGAAGGCGCCTCGAGGAGAGCCTCCTGCTCAGGGCCATTCTGCGATATAGATTGCAGTCATCAATCAAAATATCTGAAAGGAGTTTGAAGAAAATGCGCAAACGTATTTGAATCTAAGCATCATATCGGACAATAAAGAGCATGTATAGCAAGTACTCCAAGGTTTTATATCGAAAGTGTATTTGCCGTTCAAGCGATTCGCTGAACGAACACATTGTCAGGATGACGGAGGCAGCCCGCCGATCGCTGCGAGCGCAGGTATAACCGGCAACGCGCATGTCGTATCACGAGTTCGTAAGGAAAGCAACACTGCGAAGCCATGATCTACAGCAATAAACCCTAAAATCATGCAGTTTTCAGGTATTTTCCTGTAGAAAAACCGTGATCAGCATCTCGGGTACCGCGTTACGAAGAGCTCACCGCCGGCCCAGTGGCAGGGTTCCTCATAAGAGAGATGCTCTATACATCCATTTCTTAATCCCATCTGCTGGCGACATTAGAATATTGCAGTTCACTGCGCTTCGAGTGCATCCGCCGAAGTTTCGAAACGGTACACGTTTCACGAAGTTTAATCTTCCGGCGACATACAATATGGATCGCATATGTATGTCTTGGAAAATGTAATGTCTCCATTAGACGCAGCTTTGCTGTGCGCATGTCTTTTATCCTTTCTGCATGCGCTAAGCAATGTACATACATAAAACCGTCCGTCGAAACGCGAGGAGGGATTTCCCGTGCCAGTTTCATCCATTTTGCCTCCTCAAAATTCGGAATGTGAGTTTCGCACCTATTTCCTCCTAACGCTCCTCGCGTTGGAGGCGGACAAACTCCCGAGGTTATCGGCGTCGTGATCCATTCCGACGTTAGTAGGGAGCACACATCAAGAAAAAATCACGCATCAAAGGAGGCTGATGTCATGGTTTTGGAACACGTACATATTTCCCATGTATCAAAAACAGGGAATCTGATCCCTTCAGTTGGGTTTCCTCCCGGGCAGACATGCCGCCCAGACGCACCGTGTCTGCCTAAATGTTATGCGCGCAAGGGCAGGTTTGCCTTCAGCCATAACAAAAATCTGCTTCAGCGGAATCTCTCGATCTGGAAAGAGGATCCTGAATTCTTCCGAAGGGAGATTATTCTGGCGTCATTCCCGGCAAGATTCTTCAGATGGTTTCCATCCGGAGATATACCCGATCCGAACTTCCTGCAAATGATGGTCGATGTGTACCATGATGTTCCGGGTACAAGGTTCCTGGCATTCACAAAGAAACATGAGCTCGTGAACGACTACCTCGACCATAATCCGATGTGGGATCAGGAGCATCTCGTTATTGCACTGAGTGCGTGGGGCGATGATTATCATTTCGATAATCCGCACAATCTCCCCGTAGCGTACATAAGGTTCAAGAACAAGCCATGTACAATTCCGGAGAATGCGTGGCAGTGTCCGAAGTTTTGCGGAGACTGTGTATTTTCACACCGCAGTTGCTGGGATATGCGCTGCGGAGATTGCGTGGTATTCGATGAACACTAACGAGTATATTGACGTTTCTGAAATCAAAAGGAACCCGGTAAGCATGTACGTAAGCAAAATTGCCGTTTCAAAGTGCTTTGCCAACCCGGTTCTGGTTTTCATGCCGAATCTGGATTATGTAGGAATGCATGAAGCGGAGAGTCTTGCGGCGGAGTTCAATATTGGGTTCCTGAATATTCCAATAACGTTGCCGATGCTTGATCTTATCAGGCAGATGGAATTTGCCGGCGTACATATTACGCAGAATCTTATGAACGGCATTGAATCTGCGTTCAGGTCTGCGATCATAGATCAATTGAACGAGGAGGGAGCACGCTTTGGACGCGAAGAAACTGATTCTCAGCAAGATGGCGAATGATGAAGTTCTGTTCATAGGTGATTCCGAGAATGATATTCGTGAAATGCTGAGCAGTGTGTTCGGTGTATCTCCGGAGGAAGCCCAGGTCTTCAAACACGGATACGACGGGTCAAAGGTCTTCTTCCGCTGTGTAAACAAGAAGACTCGTCCAATCAGGTTCGACGACGAAGGCGAAGTCAATGAGTTTATCTATAACCAGACAACAATCCTCCACGCGTGGAACATTGATCGCCTGATTTACATGTTCGACAATTGGTGTTTTGATCGCCTTGTTTCTTTCGCGATGAAAGACGGCAGGGCGTTTGTATGCATCAACGGGATTGAAGATCCTGATTGCGAACGAGTAATGGCAGAGATCTGCGATCTTGCGGATGGATATGGATGCCATGATGATGACGATGAGAAATCCACTTTCGAATACGTTAGTCAGCTCATTCACGATCGTTACTCATACCTTTTCAGGCATGAGGATTTTACGCTGGATGCGTCTACAGGACTTGGAACGACGAGCCATAACCCGGATGGGTTGGATATAGTATTCCCACTATGGCTTTTCGCAGCGAAGTTCCTCGAGGAAGAACGCAAACAGGGCGTAGGGTTTGACGACCTTTTCTGATTATGGTTATCGCCACGGTGTCGAAAGGCGGACATCAGCCTATACATATGAATGTTTGCCGTGGATTTGTATAACAGCAGCCGGGGAGAATTCCCCGGCACATCCGGGCTTGGCGAAGTTTGGTATCGCGCTGCGCTTGGGACGCAGAGATTCACAGGTTCAAATCCTGTAGCCCGGACTATTGAGGAGGAATGGTAGAATGCCAACAGAATATATGCAAAAAGTAATTCCAAATCATCCGAGAACAAGTAGCCAAGGTTGTGTCCCCGTACATGTTTTGGTTGCAGAAGAAATGCTTGGGCGATACCTGACACCTGAGGAAGTTGTGCATCATATTGATGAAAACAAGCGAAACAACAATCCGTCAAATCTGATGGTTTTTGCAACAGCCGGTGACCATAATGCATTCCACACAGGAAATCATGATATATATAAAGACAATGATGTGTGGAGAGTACATAAGAAAAAGGACAAAATACTGACATGCCCAACGTGTGGGAAAAGATTTAGAAGAGAGCATACAAGACATAAAGAAATAATGTTTTGTTCCCAACAATGTGCTGTAAGGTTTCCTGGCCGCTATGTTAGCAGAAATCCAGACGGCACCCAAGAAGAGCCAGGTATTATTGCATCAATGTCAGAGGATGATGTGAAAAACGTACTTATCGAATGTGGTGGAAATTTTTCCGAGGCAGGAAGAAGATATAACGTCACACCAAACGCATTTGTTAGATATTGTAAAAGACATAATATGCCATATCATTCTAAAGATTATAAGACGGTGTAAAAACCGTCATCGATGCGGGGTGTTCCAATGGTTAGGTGACGGGCCTCATAAGCCTGAGATCCGGGTTCGACTCCCGGCCCCGCTACATGCCATCATGCCGATGGCTCCTGAAACCCCGAATCGTTGATTGACCTCTGCTGTTCGGGGTTTCGATTTTTCGCACATTTCTGCACCACAAAATGCAGTTTAATTGCACATTCTGGATGAAATAGGAGGAATGAAGATGTCTTGGTGGACGCATATTCGCGGAAGCATTCAGGTTTCCGTACCCGGCAGAACACAGGCCGAATGCAGATACATACTCGATACGGTTCTTGAGCATCTTCCTCTTGTGACCGGATCTGAAGGCGACATGAAAGTCCATGTCGTACAGCGCCATGGTTACAATTGTTCTTCCAGTTGTGACGAATTTGGCATGCGTACAAACAATCTGAAGGATGATTACGGAGATCATACACGCCGCAGAGGATGGCTTCATAAGCAGGATCAGTACATCCTGACAATCGAAGCAGATCTCCGCGACAGAATGTTTCCTGAAACGAAGAAGGAATTCATGAAATGGATCTGCCGTCTTGCAAAGCGAGTCTACGTTGAGGACGTACTCGTCAGGGTCTGGGGTGACGGATATAAACAGTTCGTGCTCAATGACCGTCGGAAGTTCTACGAAATGAATGAGCCTCCGTCATGGTCTTCCCGCAAAGATGCCACAGGAGAGCCGTGCTGGTGGGAGTATCTGTTCTGGGAACGGTATCCATCTTCAGATCTTCCGCTGATGCATGTTCGCAAGTATTACATCGACGAGAAAGTCGATCAGGAAATCGAGCGCAGAAAGAAATGGGAGGAGGAAATGGAAGATGCAGATGGATGAAGAAACTGTTGTCCCGTATCGCAAGAAAAAACGCAGGCATCCTCCCAAAAAGGCGGATCACAAGCATGAGTTCACGGATTGTGTTTTTGAATTTAATCCTGAAACATGCAGATATCTGATTGACAGACAGGAATTTGCAATTGGGTCGTACTGCCCGATCTGTGGCAAAGTCGGCAGCACTGCGCCGATCGGCGGTACGAATGGGCGGTGGAAGAAAAACATCGCTGAGCCGCCATACATATGTCCGGTTTGGACGGATGATGCTGAAAGGGAATTTAATCCTGCAACCAGATCGCTTCCCTACTTCATGCTGAACGATTGGTTCCAGAAGTACGTAACACTTGAATAAGAAAGGGTGATCCCGTGAGGGTTTTGCTTTTAATGCGTGGCGCTCCCGGTGTCGGCAAGACAACGTTCATCGAAAAGAACGGACTGACACAGTATGCGCTGTCAGCCGATGATATCAGGATGATGTATCAGTCGCCGGTTATGCAGATCGACGGCTCTTTCAATATTGCCCAGACAAATGAGAAGGAAGTCTGGGATACACTCTTCAGAGTTCTTGAAGCGAGAATGCTTCGTGGTGAGTTCGTTGTCATTGACGCAACGAACTCCAAGACAAATGAAATGAATCGGTACAAGGATATGGCTTCCTCGTACAGATATCGGATTTACTGCGTTGACTTCACCGATGTCCCGATTGAGGAATGTAAGCGGCGAAACAAACTGCGTCCGGAGTATAAGCAGGTTCCAGAAGAGGCCATTGATAAGATGTACTCGCGTTTCGCGACGCAGGATATCCCCGCAGGAATCAAGGTCTTGAAGCCGGATGAGATCGATAAGATCTGGTTCAGGCCGATCGATCTCTCGCAGTTTAAGCGCATCCACCATATCGGTGATGTTCACGGATGCAATACGGTTCTTCAGGAATACCTGAAAGATGGAATCAGAGATGATGAATTCTATATCTTCTGCGGTGATTACATCGACAGAGGTATTGAAAATGTAGAAGTAATCAACTTCCTGCATTCTATCAGCGACAAAAAGAACGTTCTGATGCTCGAGGGGAACCACGAACGTTGGTTATGGTACTGGTCTCACGGCGGCACATCGAAGTCGAAAGAATTCGAGATGGTCACCAGACCGATTCTGGAAAAGGATCTTGATCCGAAAATTGCCAGAATGTTGTATCGCAAGTTCGGCCAGTGTGCATGGTACACATATAATGGCAAAACGGTTTTCGTAAGCCACGCAGGTTTGAGCTGCATCCCTGAAAACCTGACGCTGATTGCCACGGAGCAGATGATTCGCGGCGTTGGGCGTTATAGCGACTATAAAGCGGTTGCCGAAGCTTTTGAGAATAAAACAAATCCGGATACATACCAGATCTTCGGCCACAGAAATACGGAAGATTCTCCCGTTCAGATGTCCGAACGGACTTTCAATCTGGAAGGACATGTGGAGTTTGGCGGTTTCCTTCGCGCTGTCGAACTGGATGCAGATGGTTTCCATACCGTTGAGATTCAGAACACAGTGTTCAAGCAGAAGGAAGAGAATGAAAAGCCAGTCGAATATACGGCGAATGAGCTTTCCGTATTGGAACTCGTCGATGTAATGCGGCAGAACAAATACATCTTCGAAAAGAAATTCGGAAATATCTCCTCGTTCAACTTCACAAGAGAAGCGTTCTACGACAAGGTGTGGAACGAACAGACGATGAAAGCACGCGGATTGTTCATCGACACTGTTGAAGGACGAGTTGCTGCACGTAGCTACATGAAGTTCTTTCAGATCAATGAGCGTCCGGAAACTAAGCTTGAATTTCTGCCGCATAAACTGAAGTTCCCGGTAACCGCATACGTCAAGGAAAATGGCTTCCTCGGCATGGTTTCCTACGATTCCACAAATGACGATTTCTTCATCTCCAGCAAGTCTACGCCGGATGGTGACTTTGCTGGTTATATGCGCGAAGCGTTCTTCAATCACGTACAGAATCCAGAAGCGCTGAAGGATTGGCTTAAAACAAACAACAGCACGATGGTTTTCGAGTGCGTCGACATGGAAAGAGATCCGCACATCATCAAGTATGACGGATCTCATCTGTTCCTGCTCGATATCGTAAGGAATCAGATGGACTTCGAAAAGCTTCCGTATGATGCGCTTTGCGCCATCGGAAACGCTTACGGCTTTGAGGTGAAAACCAAAGCCGTTGTGCTGAATGACTGGAATGAGTTCCTATCATGGTACAACGAGGTTATGGATGAAGATTACCTGTTTAACGGCAAAGAGATTGAGGGTTTCGTTCTCGAGGACGCTGCAGGTTTCATGCTCAAAGTCAAACTTGCCTATTACCGCATGTGGAAACATATGCGTTCCGTTGCGCAGGAAACACTGCGCTCCGGCAATTATCGCCAGACGGGTTCGCTGGTCACTCCGATCGAGAATCATTTCTTCGGCTTCTGCAAAAAGCTTTTTGCGGATAAATATGAAGGTAGCACTCGGATCATTGATCTGCGCGATCTTTTCATGGCGAGCTATGGAAGAAAAGAAGATGATGCTGTTTGATAAAATACCTTCCAAAGGACAGAAAGACGCCGAAAAATATCATAGGTCTCGGTAAAAAGGCAACGGGGAAAGAAATCAAGGACTGGATATGGTTTCATCAGGAGAACCTGACGCCGCATACAAAGCTCGCCAAGGGGATGAGCAAGTACTTCAACCTCATTGACGAGCTTATGTATAAGGTTACCATCGATCCAAATTCTGACTTCAAAATGGTTCCGCAGATTGAACGGGCATAACGGAACAAGAATGAAAGGAGCTTGCAAACAGATGAAAAGAGTTTTGATTATCGTTGACGCGCAGGAGGATTTCACTCGCGGTGCGCTTCGAAACGAAGATGCTATCAAGGCGCTTCCTGTAATCGCCGACGTAGCAAAGTTTGCAACGGCGCATGATATGGACATCGTGTATACGATGGACACGCACTATGACCGGTATCTGGAGACGCAGGAAGGTAAGAACCTCCCCGTTCCGCATTGCCTCTACGGAACCGACGGATGGGCAATCTGCCCTGAGGTTATTCCAGAAAACCTTGATCCGATGATTACGCTGATGAAAATCACGTTCGGTTCGGACGAGTGGTGGGACTGGCCCCTTCTGGACGACGCCGATGAGGTTTGGATGTGCGGTTTCTGCACGGATATCTGCGTATCCGCCAACTTCCAGATTTTGAAAGCGGGCTATCCAGAACTGCCGATCACGGTGATTTCCGACGCATGTGCTGGCGTTACTCCCGAACTTCATGATGCAGCTCTGAAAGTAATGAAGTCATGCCAGGCAAGAATCGCGACATGGGAGGAACTGAAGAATGAAGCTTGATCCGATCATCGAGTCCCTGCTCGATACTGATCTGTATAAATTCAATATGGATCAGGTGATCTTTCATAAGCATACAGACCTGAATGGCGAATACCATTTCAAGTGCCGTAATCAGGGCGTGTTCTTCACTGCGGAAATGGTTCAGGAGATCAGCGAACAGGTTGATCATCTGTGTACTCTCAAATTTACGGATGACGAGCTGAATTATCTCCGATCAATCCGGTTCATTAAGCCGGACTACGTG
>Ga0265298_10010372_pt1 | contig 11024 bp, 3 predicted proteins | sample AusTroGonzalo_MG_3_FD_193486 | JGI IMG/M metagenome (GOLD analysis project Ga0265298, IMG submission 193486) | Bovine rumen microbial communities from tropical cattle in Woodstock, Queensland, Australia - Gonzalo_01 | ecosystem: Host-associated > Mammals > Digestive system > Stomach > Rumen ...
CCATAAAGATGGCCCCGTAGCTCAGCTGGATAGAGCAACTGCCTTCTAAGCAGTAGGTCCTGCGTTCGAATCGCAGCAGGGTCACAAAAAATCCCACGCAAATTGTGTGGGATTTTTTAATTCGGTTAATTTGCATAATTCGCTGATCCGAAAAGAATCAGCGGCGCATCAGTATCCACATCAGGTACATCGACAATCCTAAAATGCCCAGCAGGAGCAGCATGGGGAAGAGTGTGGCCAGCAGCAGTACGCCGCCCAGGATGAGCAGCAGTCGCGAGGCCAGCCGTTTCTCGGGCGGCATCATCTGCCAACCTTGGCGGAAGCGTGTCCGCCACAACTGCCATTTTGGCAGGCTCATCCACTGCCGAAGCTTGTTCATGCGCCGGCCGCGACGGTCGATGGTCTCGGCTTTGGTCTCAGGAATCTCTTTCACCTTTACCTTGCGGGTCTGTGAGATTCTTTTCCCGTCCACCGTGGCGGTGATGACGAGGCGTGTACGTCCCTTCGAGCGGTGCAGACGGAAGCGCTTGCTGCCGCTCAGTTCAAGGGGTAGGGTAGTGGCTTTGTAGCCGTTGTCGATAGTCAGTTCAGTGCTGTCGGCTCCTGGACAGTCCCAGCGCACCTCGATAATGTCGCCCTCGGTGACAACGTTCTTGTCGGTGGAGAAAGTCATGTGTTCCATATTTCTTTATTTTATCAAAAAACATGCCAAATCCTACTTGGCATCTGCCTACTTGCAGGCCTGCGAGCATTGTTGTGGTATGTCTAAAATATGACCTGATTTTCAGTCTGTTGAGACATTAATTCCTGCTCTTCTCTTGTTTTATAATTGCTATAACACTGATTTTTATGAGTTGGTGTGTGTGGGCTTCTTCTCAATTATCATGTTAGATAATGTTGTCTGTGGGTGATGCATTCACATATTGAACCTAACCAATGATAAAAAATGATTAAAATTTCCCCGTATAAAAAAAATGTGTATATTTGCATCTTATACACTCTATGGAGAATTCAATAGAGAAGTTGAAAACCAAATATATAAAAACAAACGGCAAAAAAAATAGACCGAAAACACGTAAAATCATTCAATATTAACCAAAACGTATTCATTATGAAAAAGTTTTTACGATTCCTGCTCTTCGCGGCGCTCATGGTGCCTCTTGGAGCACGTGCGCAGCAAACGCTGACTGTCGCAGACGGAACAACCACTAACGGCTACATTCCCGTCTACGGATTTTACACCGATGCTGCACAACACAATCAAATCATTTACCCATCGTCGATGTTGAACCCACTGATTGGCGATAGCATTAAGAGCATCGAGTTTTACATGGCCTCGACAGCTTCCAGCAGCTGGGGTACGACTGTTACCATTAGCCTTGCTGAAGTATCAGAAAGCACCCTTTCCAGTACCATTTCAGCCCCCGTTACTCAGGTTTGGACTGGCGTATGGACAGGCATGACTGACACCCTCCATGTCAATTTCACCCAGGGTTTCGCCTATCATGGTGGCAATCTGTTGGTTGATATTACCACTACAGCTGCTTCTTATAGCAGTGCATCTTTCTACGGAATATCCTCATCGGGATCCTCCAACTGCAATTATTATTCTTCTAATTACCCTCAGGATTTCCTTCCGAAGACCACATTTACCACAGTGCCTGGCGCATTCCCATTTTGCCCTCCTGCCGCAGGCTTTTCTGTGCAGGCAAATTCTTATGATGCAACTTTCACTTGGACTGCAGGTTCTGCCGCATCCTATGTCCTTTATTTGGGTGACTCGCTGATAGGAGAGGTAACTAGCCCCCTGACTGTTACCGATCTTACTCCCGGTACCGACTATACAGCTTCTCTTGTGGCTGTCTGTGCCAGTGGCGACAGCTCTATTGCTTCCCAGATATCTTTCTTTACTCCCTGTGTGGCTTTCTCCGCGCCCTATACTGAGGGTTTCGAGTCCAACAATACTACCGGTTGTTTTAACGTTCTCCAGAGTTATAACAGCTACGGAACCATTTATCCGCAGATGAGTTCTAGTTACAAGCATTCTGGTAGCAGCAGCTATCAATTCTATTACGGCAACCTCGTGGTGTTGCCTGATGTTGATCTTGCCGCCAACGAGATGCATGTCAGTTTCTGGGCTTACAACACGAGTGGTATGATGGAGGCAGGCTATATGACCGACCCCAATGTCGATACCACTTTCGTTCCGATGGTTACGGTTCCCGATACAGAAAACGAGTGGTTGGAATATGAGTTCTATCTGGACGGCCTGCCTGCTGGCGATACCGTACACATTGCATTCCGCCACTCCACTTACTACTATTCATATATTGATGATATCACAATTGAGCACTCTTCCGACTGTCGTCGTCCGGCGGTGTCGTCCATCGACAGCATGACTGCTACTACAGCTCTCATCAGCTGGTCGTCTAGCGGAGATGGCGCAGAGTATGAAGTGGGTTATTCCACCGACAACAATGCTGAAAATGCTGTCATTCTCAGCGGCAATAGCGATACTGTCTATACTATTACTGGCCTCAATCCCAACGTGATGTACTGGCTCTGGGTACGTACTGTTTGTGGTGACAGCACCACGGCATGGCACTACATCGGTCATGCCCGCACCGATTGTGGATCTATGGTCGCTCCTGTGATTGAAGATTTCACCTATCAGAACTATGGCGAGGCTCCTAGCTGCTGGACGATTCTTGCCTCAACGGACAGTTATGGAACTATTTACCCCATGGCCAGCTCTTCGCAGTACCTTTATTTCTATCCTCGTTACCAGGAGCCCAACGCCATCGCCATGCCGCATGTCAATCTGCAGCCCAATGAGATGAGTATTATTGTCTATGCCCATAAATATAGTTATGGCGCTTCTTACGAGGCTACCATGGAGATCGGTTATGTTACCAGCCTTGATAGCAATGCTGTTTTCAATGTGATTGATACGATGAATATCACCAGCTCCTCCCAGGCTACACCTGACGAGCTGGAGTTCAATACTTCTATGCTTCCCTCCACCCTTGACACCATCTATCTCGCCTTCCGTGCCTCTACGGGTGGCAGCTATGGCTACGGTTATATCGACGCTGTCGAAGTGCGACACCTAAGCAACTGTAACCGTCCTGCTGCCGTGGCACTTGATGAGGTAACCTACAATAGTGCCACCCTGTCTTGGAACGAGGTGCAGGATGTTAACGGTTATGTGGTGCGTTATGCCACCAATAACAATGTCAACGCTATTTCTGCTGTGGACATCGAGGTCGTGGATGGTGACACCTCTATAGTTATCACCGGTCTCTCTCGCAGTACTCATTACTACACATGGGTACGCAGTGCATGTGCGGACGACAGCAGTGACTGGCGTCAGGGGCCCGATTTCGTGACACCCTGTGGCGAGAATCCCTGCTACTTTGTTGTTGACATGGAAGATGGCTTTGGTGACGGTTGGAATGGTAACGCCATCAACTTTATCATCAATGGTAATCTGGTTTCCTCTGCTACTCTCGAGTCCGGCAGTATCGGTACCTTTAGCCAGGCTGTCTGCGACGGTGACACTGTTGAACTGAGATGGGTGTCGGGTAGTTATCCCGACGAGGTTTCGTTTAGTATGTCGTTTGCCGGTGCACAGGTTATTGCTAATGGTTCTGGTGAGGATTACAGTAATGGAGATCTGCTTTTCTCCACCGTGGGTTGTCCTACCTGCGCTGCCCCGACCTCCATCGTTGTTGATAACTATGACGTCAACAGCATCACCATCAGTTGGACTCCGGCCAATGAGACCGATGCTGCCTGGAAAGTCTATCTTGATACCACCTTCGTGGCCGATGTCACCACTAACACTTATACCTTTACAGGACTTACCGCCAACACCGACTATGTTGTCGGAGTGGCTACCATTTGTGGCGACGAAATCACCAATCCCGGCACTATCAATGCTTACACCGACTGTCTTAACGGCAGCTGTGCTCTGACTATTGATATGGTTGACTCTTATGGTGATGGTTGGAATGGTAATGCACTTGTTGTCTCTGTCGACGGTGTCCCCTCGAGTTACACGCTTGAAGAAGGTTCGCACGATGTGCAAACCGTTCGTCTCTGCACTGGCCAGAATGTTCTTGTTACTTTAGTCAGCGGTTCCTACCCCGGTGAAGTCTCCTTCAGTATGACCTTCGCCGATGGACATGCTATTGTTACCGATGCTTCTGCCACCGATTATTCCAATGGAGATACCATCTTTGCAGGTGTTGCCGTTTGCCGCACCTGTCCCACTCCCACGGCTCTGCATATGACCGCCTCCAACGGTACCAATGCTACCGTGGTCTGGAACGGCGGTGATGCCACTTCGTGGCAGGTCAGCATTGTCGATACTACCGGCACCACACTCAGCACCATTTCTGTGAATACTCCGACACATACTTTCACTGGTCTCACCGCCAGTTCTCCCTACATGGTCTACGTCACTGCCATCTGCGGTTCTGCCGACAGTTCCTGGACCTCCTCTCTTGCTATCAATACTCCCTGCCCCGCCGAGGCTCTTCCTTGGCATGACGACTTTATGGCCTACAGCGCCCTTGAGGCCACTCCTGGCTGCTGGAGCACTCCTGCCCGTACCACTCTGCAGGGATACAGCTACCCGCTGATGCTCGGTTCCGGCCGCTACTCAGTGATTGCTGCCAGCATGGAAGGTGATACTGTCGCTACCGCCATTGCTGCCACCCCGCAACTCCTTGGCCCTGCCAATAACCTCTATGTGCGTTACAAACTCATGTCGGCCACTGAGGGCGATATCGACAGTTATTCTCTCGAGGCCGGTATCATGACTGATGTCTACGATCCTGCCACCTTCGTGCCTGTGGCCACTATTCCCAACACTGATGGTGAGGTTGAGGAATTCGAAATGCTCACCAGCACTCTTTCGGTTACTGGCAATGCATGGGTCGCCTTCCGTGCCGTCACCCATAACGGCGCCGCTGACGAAGGGTATGCCGCTTTCGTTCTCAATGATGTCTATGTGCAGACCATTCCCGCCTGCCAGCGTCCCGACAGTGTGACTGTGGTCACGGCTGTCAGCTCCACTGCAGTCAGCGCCACCCTTGGTTGGCCGGCCGTCAGCGGCAGCACGGGCTATACCGTGGAGGTCGTGGGCGACACCACTTTCAATGTCACTACCAACAGTTACACCTTCGTCGGTCTCGATGGCAACACCACCTATACCGTGCGCGTCTACAATAACTGTAGTGCCACTGACCGTAGCCTGCCGCGCAGCGTTACCTTCACCACCCCGTGCGCCGGCTTTGCGCTTCCCTACACAGAAGGTTTCGAGAGCTACGCCACGATTACCCCTGACTGCTGGACCACTCCTGTGCAGTACCCCGACTACAATGGGAATATGACCCCCTATATCTATTCATCCTCCTACTCCAGCCATAGTGGCAACTACTCGCTCTACTTCCTTGCTACCAACAACTTCCATACCATGGCCATTTCGCCAGCCCTCTACGGCCAGGCCAACAATGTCCACGTGAGTTTCTGGGTCTACGGCTCCAGTTCGATGGGATTCGAGGCCGGTATCATGACCGATCCCGACGTCGACAGCACCTTCATCCCCCTGCTCAATGTCCCGTCGACAACCTATGATTATGTCCAGTACGAGTTTGACACCGACACCCTGCCGCTGACCGACACGGTGTTCCACTTCGCTGTTCGTGCTGTCACGAGCCAGACATCTTACTACAGCATGTACATTGACGATATTTTCATTGCCACCATCCCCGACTGTTCCGATGAGTTCGCATCCGTCAAGGTTGACCGCATCGGCGGCGACAGCGCTGTTGTGAACTTCGAGCCCAGCCTTGGACGCAATGAGAACGTTTCGTACACTTTGCAGGTGACGAATGCCAGTGGCCAGGTTGTCGATAACATCACCGCCAACGGTTCGCCTGTGACCATCCCCAACTTGATGGCCAGCACCGACTATCAGGTTGTTGTGAGCCTCATTTGTGGTGGCACTGTTACCGCTGTGAGCGACCCGGTCTCCTTCACCACTCGTTGCGCCGGTTCCTCCACCATTGAAATCAGCGACACCAACTCCACTGCGGGTATCTTCTATCCTGTGTATCCCTACTACAACCACTCTGTCTCCCAGGCTGTTTATCCCGGCACTCTGCTCGGAGCCGCCACCACCTTCCAAAGCCTCTCTGTTAACTGTTCCACCACCAACGCTACCCTCACCGGCTTCCGCGGACGCATATGGATGAAAGAAGTTTCCGACACCATCGAGAGTGTTGATTCGTGGTACTCCCTCGACAGCATGACCCTCGTCTACGATGGCGACCTGCCGTTGGAAAACGGTTGGAATGAGTTCCTCTTCTCCACCCCGTTTGAATACAGCGGTCAAGGCAACGTCGTGGTCTGCATGATGGCCGACACCACCTTCGGTACCTATAAGAGCGGTTACAACTTCTATCGTCATCCCGCCCCCGAAGGTACCACCCGCTACAAATACAACGATAACACTGATTGGGCGGCCTGGATGGCTTCCGGTGAAACGGGTACTGATGCCCCCTACCGTGCCGACATGCGTTTCAGCAGTTGCGGTAATGCTGTCTGTATCGCTCCCTCCATTGATTCTGTCATGGCTGCCGAAGACAACATCTATGTCCACTTCAGCGATGTGGCCGATATGTACGATGTTGCCATTGTCGAAGGTTCCTCTTGGACGGAACCCAGCACTTATACCGAAATTGATTCCAACAGCTTCAACTTTGTCGGCCGTACTCCCAGCACCACATACACCATCGGTGTCCGCTCTGTCTGTGAGGCAGGCAGCTACAGTGATTGGATTACCCGTACTGTCACCACCGCCGAGCATCCCTGCTATGCTCCCACGGGTGTGACTGCTTCCAATCCCACCTTGGATGGTGCCACCATCACATGGACTCCCGCCGAGGCTAATCAGGATGAGTTCGAGCTCTACTTCGCTACCGCCGGTGACACTATATTTGTCATTTCCACCACTACTAATTACACTGCTACCGGCCTGCTCAACAACACTACCTACAGCGTGGCCGTCCGCGCCATCTGTGGTGAGAACAACTATAGCGACTGGAGCAACGCTGCTACCTTCACCACCGTCGGCTGCCAGGCTGTCTCCGGTGTGACCGTCAGCGCTGTGACCACCACCGGTGCCACTGTCACTTGGACTTCCAATGGCAGCAGCAGCTACGAGGTGGGCTACGGCCCCATCGGTACCACCACCGACAACTGCACGCGTCGCACCACCACCACGGCCAGTTACACCATCACCGGCCTTGAAGAGGGTCTCACCTATGTGGTGTATGTCCGCGCCATCTGCGCCGAAGGCGTCTACAGCGACTGGACTAGCGGCACCAACTTCACCACCGAGACCCAGGGTATCGACGATGTTGACAACGCTAACATCAGTCTCTACCCGAACCCGGCCTCCAGCACGGTGACCCTCGCGGGCATCGAAGGCCAGGCCACGGTGACTGTGGTCGACATGAACGGCCGTCAGGTTTACACTGGCAATACCGCCAACGGCAGCCTGACCATCGACGTCAACGGCATGGCCCAGGGCGCCTACTTCGTCCGCATCACGGGCGAGCGCGTCAATGCCATCCGCAAGTTGATTGTGCGCTAATCATTCCTAGGCATTCCCGGGTTCTCCCGGGATAACCTAGTAACTCTTTCGGCAGGACATCCAAATGGGTGCCCTGCTCTTTTTTTGCCATTGTCCTATTACTTTCCACTTTTTTTCGTATTTTTGCATTTTTAAAATAAAACATATTAATATGAAGAAGATATTCGCAATTATCGCAGTAGCAATGCTCACCATGCCTGCCCGCGCCGACGAGGGCATGTGGATTCCCATGCTCCTCCAGCGCAACGAGGCTGCCATGCAGAAAGCAGGCATGCACATCTCGGCCCAGGACATCTACGACATCAACCACGCCTCCCTCAAGGATGCCGTGCTTCTTTTCGGTGGCGGATGCACCGGCGAGTTCGTCAGCAACGAGGGTTTGCTGCTTACCAACCACCACTGCGGCTACAGCTATATCGTGAAGCACTCCACGGTGGAGCACGACTACCTGACCCACGGCTTCTGGGCGATGAACCGTCATCAGGAGATTCCCTGTCCGGGTCTCAGCGTGACGCGCCTCGTCCGTATGGAGGACGTCACCGGGCGCATCCTCGAAGGCGTCACCGACCAGACTTCCGAGCAGGACCGCGAGAAGATTGTTGAGAAGAATATCGAGCGTCTCTGCGCGGAAGCCGTCAAAGGCACACACTATAAAGCCATCGTCAAGCCTTTCTACTACGGCAACCAATACTTCATGTACGTCAACGAGGTCTTCACCGACGTGCGCCTCGTGGGAGCCCCTCCGAGCAATATCGGCAAGTTCGGCGGCGACACCGACAACTGGATGTGGCCGCGCCACACCGGAGACTTTTCCATGTTCCGCGTATATGTCGGCAAAGACAACAAACCCGCCGACTTCAGCGAGGACAACATCCCCTACACTCCGTTGAAACATATGGAAATTAGTTTGAAGGGTGTAGAAGAGGGCGACTTCACCTTCGTCTTCGGATACCCCGGCACCACGCGCCGCTATGTGACGCACGACGCCGTCGACCTGGCCGCCAACGTCGAGAACCCCGTGCGTATCGCCCTGCGCGACATCCGGCTGGCGCACTACAATGCCGCCATGCAGAAGTCTCCCGCTCAGCGCCTGAAATATGCCTCCCGCGTGGCCTCCATCGCCAACGGCTGGAAGAAATGGCAGGGCGAGACTCTCGGCATCGAGCGCCTGCACGGCGTGGAGCAGAAGATAGACCAGGAGGAGGTGTTCCAGCGCTGGGCACAGGACAAGCCTCAGTATCGTGACGTCCTCGACCAGCTGGAACAGAACTATGCCACCCTCCGCGAAGTGGAATTGGAGTGGACCTACTTCAACGAGGCCTTCATGGCCAGCGACTTCATGAACCGCGCCTACCGTCTGTGGCGCATTGCCAATACCGCTGACGACAGCACAGCTGCCCTCCTCGCCGAGTCGTTCCTTGCCTCCAGCGAGAGTTACTTCGAGGACTTCGACCTCCACTCGCCCGTCGACGAGGCCATCTTCGTCGAGACATTCACTTACATGTGGGAACACGGTTTCGCTCCCTATGTGAAGGAGGATAACGGCGACGCCGTGGCGAAGATGCTGGAGAAAGTCTATGCCAAGTCGGTCCTCAACGATCCCAAGAAACTTAAGAAACTCCTTGAGAAGAAACCTTCCAAACTGCGCGATGCGGCTGCTGAGGACCCCGCCGTGGAACTCTTCGAGAAAGCCTACAACTTCTGCTACAACGCTGAAAAACGCGATACCTATACTCTTGCCGACGACAATATCCAGCGCCTCATGCGCACCTACATCAAAGGCATGATGGAGCAGTATCCCGACAGCAACTTCTTCCCCGACGCCAACCTGACGCTCCGTGTCGCCTACGGCCATGTGCAGGGCTTCAAACCCAAGGACGCCGTTTACTATACCCCCTACAGCACCATCGAGGGCATTATGGAAAAGGAGAACCCCAATATCTACGACTACCGTGTGGAGCCCAAGCTGAAGGAGCTCTGGCAGAAGAAGGACTACGGTCAGTATGCCAACAAGAATGGCGAACTCCCCGTGGCTTTTATCGCCACCAACCACACCACTGGCGGCAACTCCGGAAGCCCGGTGCTCAATGCCGACGGCCAGCTTATCGGCATCAACTTCGACCGCTGCTGGGAGGGCACCATGAGCGACCTTCTGTTCGACCCCGCCTATTGCCGCAACATCTCTCTGGATATCCGCTACTGCCTCTTCATCATTGACAAGTTCGCCGGAGCAAAGCACCTGGTGGACGAGATGACGCTGGTTAACTAAATTTCCTAGTTACGAAACCACGTTATTGCGTTATAACGAAGATAATGAAAAAACTCTTTCTTTTCTTGGGTGTTCTTCTGGCGGCCGGCACCGTTTCGGCACAAGAAGAACAAGTTGTCCGTGTCCTTAGCGACGACTGGCAACACCTTACGGTAGACTTTTCCACCGGCGCGCTGCAGGTGGGGAAAACCGTCCTTTGCGGTGAGACCTTCAGCACCCTCTCCATTGACGGCTATGAGCAGTCGCTGTCAAACTATGGCAACCCTTCGCTGCCCACCTTCTCACGTCTGATCGAGGTTCCCGTGGGAGCGGAATTCGACGTAAAAGTTACCGATGCCGTTTATGATACCCTTCCGGCACTGAAATATCGGCTGCTGCCGGTGCAAAAGCCGCGCAGCAAGAGCGACACCGCGAAACGGAAACTCCATATCAACGAGCATACCTATGGGGTTGACGGCTTCATCGGCCAGCAGGAGGCAGTGGTGGAGGCCGTAGGCGTGGCCCGCGACCGCCGTCTGGCACGTCTGCAGTTCTCGCCGGTGCGCTACAATCCTGTGAGCGGAAAGGTCATCGTCTGCCGTCACGCCACAGTGGAGGTCATCTACCGTGGTGGCGACGAGCAGGCCAGCAAGGCGATGTTCGAGCGCTATTATTCGCCGGCTTTTAGCAGCGGTGCAAGACCGCTGAACAGCCTCTATCCCAAAAGTGTCCGTACCACTGCTCCCGTGCGCTACGTCATCGTGGCCAACAGCATGTTCCGCGGCCACCTCGATACCTTTGTCCAGTGGAAGCGGAAGAAGGGATTCCTCACGGACATTGTCTACACCGACAACCCCGCCGTGGGCAGCGACACCACCTCCATCTCGAACTATCTTAAAGGCCTTTACACCAACGCCACCGCCGACAATCCGGCACCCACTTATGTGCTGCTGGTGGGCGATGTGGCACAGTTGCCGGCCTTCAACTCGCATCTCACCTCGCCCAGCGGCGACCATGTCTCCGATCTCTACTATATGACCTGGACTTCCGGCGACCACCTGCCCGACTGCCACTACGGCCGCTTCTCGGCACAGACGGTGGCGCAGCTCA
>Ga0265298_10010373_pt1 | contig 11024 bp, 12 predicted proteins | sample AusTroGonzalo_MG_3_FD_193486 | JGI IMG/M metagenome (GOLD analysis project Ga0265298, IMG submission 193486) | Bovine rumen microbial communities from tropical cattle in Woodstock, Queensland, Australia - Gonzalo_01 | ecosystem: Host-associated > Mammals > Digestive system > Stomach > Rumen ...
CCGCCTCGCCCGTTATGAGCGTGGCTTTTCTGCCCGACAGGTCGCAGTCCATATCCTTTATCTCGTACGGCAGCTCGTCGTACATACACGACACCATGCCGACACCGTTTTCGTACTGCGGATATCCCTCGTAATACGACGCCTTGTGCAGCTTTACGCCGCCGCGTATGTAAAATTCGTCCGCGCAGAAGAATATGCGGCTGCCGTGCTTTTTATAACACTTTGCGGCAAAGCTCTCCACCTGCTTTATGACGGCGCGGCAGTCCTCGGGTGTGAACGGGTCTATGTGATACAGATTTTCTCTGTGCGCGGTAAGCCCGCACGGGACTATCGACACGCTCTGCAGAGCGGGGAACAGCGCTTCAAGATCGGTCATGCTCCGCTGTAATTCTTTGCCGTCGTTTATGTTTTTACAGAGCACTATCTGCCCGTTCATCGAAATGCCCGCGTCGGCAAACCTCTGCATTATGGACAGCACCTTGCCCGCGTTTTTGTTCTTCATCATGAACACGCGCAGCTCGGGGTTAGTCGTATGTACCGATATATTGATAGGCGACAGGTGCATTTTGCAGACGCGGTCTATCTCCCGATCCGACAGATTAGTCGTCGTTATGTAGTTGCCCTGCAGAAACGACAGTCTGTCGTCGTCGTCCTTGAAATAAAGGCTTTCACGGCAGCCCTTGGGCATCTGGTCTATGAAGCAGAATATACAGGCGTTTTTGCACCTCTGCTTTTTATCCATCAGATACGTTTCAAATTCAAGTCCCGGGTCCTCGTACTCGTCCTTTTCGACGACCGCGGTCAAAAGCTCCGGTCCTCTGTGTATAAGAAGCGTTATTTTCGGCTCCGTTATGTAAAAACGGTAGTCGAGCACGTCGTTTATATCATGGCCGTCAACGGAAAGCAGTATATCGCCTTCTTTGATACCGGCGGCCTCGGCGGGCGAGCCGCCGTTAACGCGTGTTACCGTTACCATACTTAAAAGCCCCTTAAACCTGTTTATTCATTTTATTATACCACCGATAAGGCTGAAGTCAACGCATAATTCGTAAATATTTAAATAATTATATTTACCCGCCGGTACAAAGCGCGGAAAAGCTCAAATTTAACAAAAAATTTAAAATTATCTTTTTTTGCCTATTGACATTTTCGCACAATGAATGTATAATACCTTGTGCGACTTATGTCGGAGGCGATCAAATCTTTATTTTCGGAGACGGATATGCAGGTAAACCTCACGCCAATTATAAACGGTGAAGTTAAAGAACTCCCTTTCAGCTTCACGCAAAGCGTTTCGGATGAGGCTGCCGGTATCTATTTCAAGGGGCTTGATTTGACGCCCGCCGGCGATATGGAAGTAAGCGGCAAGGTCAGCGATATATCGGGTTTCTACGAGCTTGACTGTATGATCAGGCTGCCGTATGAAACGCACTGCTCGCGCTGCGGGGCGCCTGTGACCGACGTTTGCGTGTGCGAGATGCACCGCATCGTATCGGCGGAGGCGGAGCGCGGCGACGACGAGGGATATATTATATACGCAGACCGGGCGCTTTTGCTTGACGGTCCCGTTTACGAGGAGCTTTCCATCGGCTTCCCGTCAAAACCGTTGTGTAAAACGGACTGTCGCGGTCTTTGCCCGATATGCGGGCGGGACCTGAACGAAGGTGACTGCGAACACAGTCACGCAAATAATAACGAAACAGACACTTTATAAGGAGGTGCGGATAAATGGCGGTACCGAAGAGAAAAGTCAGCAAGGCAAGACGTGACAGAAGACGTTCCAACGTCTGGAAACTCGATATGCCCGGCATGACGAAATGCCCCAAGTGCGGTGAGTACAATCTCAGCCACAGAGTTTGCAGAGCTTGCGGATATTATGACGGCAAGCAGATAATAAAGGTAGAAGACTAAATAACAAAACGGAGTTCCTTTGCGATTACCGTAAGGGAACTCATTTTGCAATTTTTCTTGAAAAACAAAGGGAGCTCCGTCCCCCGATGCGCGTTATGCGCGGGCGCCGTCAGGTCGGCGGTCGTACTTTTGTACGGCGGGCAGAGGAAAGTGCCGTGAAAATCGTGCCGCAACGTCAATTGCCGTATAGTCGGAATGCTTGGCGGAGCTTAATATCAAAATACGTTTCCCGTGAGGCGGGGAGGCGGGTTTTAAAGCTACGATCGGACGGGTGATCCCGTTTCCTTTTGTCGTACGTGAAATCGTTTGAAACAGCCTTATAAGGGCTGTTACTTTTATTAAGGAAGGAAAAGACAATGAAAAAATTAAAGGTTGTGATCTGTTTTGTACTGGTCGCTCTTATGCTCGGCTCGCTTACGGTCTGTTTTGCGGCGACCGAAGACAAGCCCTACGCTTACGTAAACATTTACAACGGCAAAAAGCTCGTTTTGGGTATGTATAAGGTCGAAAAGAGCGATGAAGACGGAGACGGTAACTGGACTATCAACGACGCGCTCTTATCCGCGCACAAGACGAAATGCAAGGACGGCTACGCCTCCGCGGCAAGCGAATGGGGCACGTCCATAACAAAGCTGTGGGGAGACGAGAGCGGCGCGTTCGGCTATTACTTAAACAACAAGATGGTAATGACCGACGTTTTGGAAAAACTGAGCGAGACGTCGCACGACGTTATATACGCCTACGTTTATTCCGACACAAAGACCTGGTCCGACGCTTACACGTTCTTCGATCAGACGGTATTCACCGGCAACGCGAAGGACAAGGTAACGCTTACGCTTTACTACGTCAAGCTCGATCCGGTCACCTACGAATCGTCAAACGAGCCCTTATCGGACGCTACGATCTACTTTGACGGCAAGAAGACCGAATTCAAAACAGACGCAAACGGCAAGGTCGAGATAGAGCTTCCCGCACACAGCGCGAACATAACCGCAGAAAAAGAGGGGATGACTATCGTTCCGCCGGTCTGCAGATACAACATAATCGAAAAAACCGGCACGCCCGCGCTCATAATCGCAATAGTTTTAGCGGTGGTCGTTGCCGCGGCGGTGATATGCGTGATAATCTTCACGAATAAGAAGAAAAAAGCGAATTGAATAAAATAATCTGTGTTATCCTCGCGGTCATCGGCTTTATCTTTGTTGCCGCGGGGATTTCGGTAAATGCGGCGGATAACGGTCTTTCCGCCGGTCTTTCCGCGTTATACGAGGGACTTGAGGACGACCCGGAAAACGGCTGCTTTTCGGCGATAGCGCTGAGGCAGAACGACGCGTTGCTCGACTTGACGAAATTCGGCGAGCTGCTCGCAAAAAAAGACGTGCCGAAGAACACCGTCACCGCGATGAAATACGCGCTGACCGTGTATGCGTGCGGCGTGACGGGCTCCGCCTACGACGCGCTTGACAAAGCGTCGCTTAAGGAAGCGATGAGCACCTCCGCGCTCGTTTTCTCGCTTCATCTGTACAGCAACGGTTACGATACGGGCATGACAAAGACCGAGCACCTTGACAGACTGCTTGACCGCGCGCTTGAGGGCGGCGGCTTTCCCACGGTGGGACAGACGCCCGATATAGATATGACCGCGATGGCGGTGCAGGCGCTCGCGCCCTACAGGACGGAAAAACGCGTGTCGGAGGCTATAGAAAAAGCGCTTTCGTATCTCTCCTCACAGCAGACGGAGACGGGGGCTTTCAGATATTTCAACAGCGAGAACAGCGAAAACTGCTCGCAGGTGATACTCGCGCTCTCGTCGCTCGGCATAGACGCACGGTATGACGAAAGATTTATTAAAAACGGCGTCTCCGTATATGACGCTCTTATGTCGTATAAGCTCAATGACGGAGGCTTTGAGCACGTCCGCGGCGGCGGAAAAAACGGCGCGGCGACGGCGCAGGCGTACTGCGCGCTCGTCAATAACGAAAGGCTCGCTCCGTTTTACGTGATAAACGCGCCCGAGAAGACCGCGGAGCTCAAAAAAACTCTGCCGTTCAACATGACCGCGCTTTTCGTTATTGGAATTTGCGCGATAGGCGTCATCGTCTGCGTTATTATGCTCATATTGAAGCGCAAAAGACCGGTAGATTATATAATCGTTGCGGTGATAACCTCCGCGCTCGCGATATATATCGGCGTGTCGGGCGTGGCGTCGGGCAAGGAGTATTTCGAGCAGAGCGGGGAGGTAGAGGCGACGGGATACATAACGTTTTCCGTTGACTGCTCGCTTTTGTCCGACCGCGAGCTTATAAAGCCCGAGACCGTCGGCATAACCGACGGCGATACGGCTTATTCCGTGCTCGTCCGCGTCTGCCGCGCGCACGGGCTCACCGTCGTGAATTCCGGCTCGAAGCTGACGCCGTATATTTCCGGCATAGGCGATCTGTACGAGGCGGAATACGGTCCGACGTCGGGCTGGGGCTATAAGGTAAACGGCACGGCACCCTCCGTCGGCTCCGGCTCCTATACGCTCTCCGACGGCGATACGCTCATATGGCTATACGTCCCCGACGTGAGCTTGCTTGGTGACTGATATGATATGGTTTGTCAGCTGTAATCCGTTTGTAACTTTAATATACTTCCTCGCCGTCACGGCGCTGTCGGCGGTCTATAACAACCCGCTTCATACCGCCCTGACGCTCGTTTCCGCCGTCGTAATGTTCATACTGTGCGGCGGACGGAAAAAGGCGGCATTCGGATTTTTTATGATATTTCTTCTCACGTTTATAGTAAATCCGATAATCTCAAAAAAGGGCGCGACGCCGCTTATATTCATCGGCAGCGACCCGATAACGCTCGAGGCGATTGTTTACGGTCTCAATTCCGCGTCGCTTATCGCCGCGATACTGTTTTTGTTCTACTGCTTTACCGATATGACAAATTCGGAAAAGCTGATGTATATGCTCTCGCCGTTTTCCGCGTCGTTTGCCCTGACCGTTTCCGCGGTGCTCCGCTTCTTTCCGTTATACGTCAGACAGGCGGAGCAGATCTCGGAGCAGCAGACCGCGGCGGGAGTGCAGGGAGGCGGCAGCATCCCCGAAAAACTGCGTTACGGCGGTAGGATTTTTTCGGCTCTTTCAACGTGGGCGCTTGAAAACGGGATAGTCACCGCTGACGCTATGGCGTGCCGCGGCTACGGCACGGGGCGGCGCTCGTTTTACTTTGCGTACGGTTTCAAAAAAAGCGACGGAGTGTTTCTGTCGCTCGAGCTGTTGCTGATTGCCGGCGTCGTTCTGCCGTCGTTTTTTACGACCTGCACGTATAACTATTATCCCGACCTCGTTTTCCCGACGGTCAACGTCCTGTTCATAACGTCGGTCGCCTGCTACGCTTTACTTGTGTTTTTACCTATTATTTTTGAAATAACGGACAGAATAAAATGGAAATACTTACAGTCAAAGATCTGAGCTTCACGTATAAAAACGCTGACGCGCCCGCTTTGTCCGGCGTGTCGTTTTCGGTGCGCCCGGGCGAATTCGTGACGCTCTGCGGACCGACGGGCTGCGGCAAATCAACGCTTTTGCGGCTGATAAAAAAAGAACTGTCGCCGAAAGGCGAGATCTCGGGTGAGATCTTATATAACGGCAGACCGATAGCCGCGCTGTCGGAGCGTGAGAGCGCGGAGCGGATAGGCTGCGTGGTACAGCGCCCCGAGGAGCAGATAGTCTGCGACAGAGTGAGCGGAGAGCTGTTTTTCGGTGCGGAGAGCTTAGGCTACCCGCGCGAGACGGCGTACAGACGCGTCGCGGAGGTCTCGTCGTTCTTCGGCTTCAACGACGTGCTCGATCAGAAGACGCCGGAGTTATCGGGCGGGCAGAAGCAGCTTCTGGCGCTCGCCTCCGTCCTCGTCACGTCGCCGTCGCTGATACTGCTCGACGAGCCGACCTCGCGCCTCGACCCCGTCGCCGCGGCGGATTTCATCTCGATGCTGTCGAGGATAAACAGACAGCTCGGCACGACGGTGATAATAGCTGAGCACAACACGTCGCTGCTGCTCGAGAACACGGACAAGCTCATATTTTTGGAGGACGGCAAAATTACCGCGTGCGGCGAGCCGCAGAAGGTGCTCAAAATCAAGCCGTCGTACAGAGTTTTATCCGATATGCCCGCGCCCGTGCGTACGTTTTTCGAGCGCGGTATGACGGGCGACTGTCCGCTTACCGTAAAGGAGGGACGCGCGGTTTTCTCGGATATGGAAGAGCAGCGAAGCCGCGATACGACGTACGGCGAAAAAGAGGTGCTGACGCTCAAAAACGTGTATTTCCGCCACAAAAGAGACGGGATTGACGTATTAAAAGGGCTCGATATGACCGTTCACGAGGGTGAGATACGCTTCATTTTCGGAGGCAACGGCTGCGGAAAAACGACGCTTCTGCGCTGCGCGGCGGGGCTTGCAAAGCACTATTCGGGCGACGTGCGCGTGTTTGACAAAAAGACCTCCGCTTATAAAAACGGAGAGCTTTATAATAACTGCGTTTCGATGCTTTATCAGGACGCCACCTGCGTTTTCACGCACGAAACGGTCGGCCGCGAATTCAAGGGTGTTGATATTTCAAAGCTTCCTTACGATATTTCAGCCCTGCTCGACCGTCACCCGTACGATATATCCGGCGGCGAGCTTCAGATGGCGGCGCTGTGCCGAATCTTATCGAACGACCCGCGCCTCGTATTCCTTGACGAGCCGACAAAGGCTATGGACGCGGCGGCAAAGCGGATATTCATAAAAACGGTACTTGACTTAAAGCAAAAAGGCGTTTCCTTCGTAATATCATGTCACGACACGGAATTAGCCGCGGAGTGTGCGGACACGTGCTCGATGATGTTTGACGGAAAGCTGATATGCACGTGCAAAACTGAGGATTTTTTGCGCGAAAACAGATTTTACACAACGGATAAATGCAGGATGACGGGCGGTAAACTCGTATGACGGTTATAGAAAACAAAGGTTTCAGGAGCGCGATTCGCATAATAACGCCGGTGGTACTGACCGCCGTCGCCGTTTTGTGCGCGCTTTTCGCGTCTGACGGCAGAAAATACGCCGTTATCACCGTAATCGTAACGCTTTTGTCGCTCATACTGTTTTTATCGGGCTTTGACAGCAGAAGGATCGGCTCAAGACGGCTTGTTTTGGGCGCGGTCTTCGTCACGCTCGCCGTCGCGGGCAGGTTTATACCGCAGCTAAAACCCCTTACCGCGCTCGTTATTATAAGCGGTATGTTCACGGGAGCGGAAACGGGCTTCCTCGTCGGCGCGACGTCGGTGCTTATCTCAAATATCTTCTTCGGCAACGGTCCGTGGACGCCGCTTCAGATGGTCGGAATGGGGCTTATCGGCTTTTTCGCGGGCGTTTTCGCAAAACCCTTGCAGAAAAGCAAGCTCGCGCTTGTGATATACGGCGTTTTATGCGGCGTGTTTTATTCAATGTTCATGGATATCTGGACGACGTGCTCGGCGACGGGGTCGCTTCTGTTTTCGGATTACTTAAAATCCGTCGTCGCGGCTATACCGTTTACGATAATTTACTCTGTGTCAAACGTCATTTATCTGCTTCTGCTCGAGCAGCCGTTTCAGCGCAAGCTCGGCAGGATAGCGGAGAAATACGGGCTTTAGACCGTAAGCATCTGCTTTAATTTCTCGTATATCTTCTTTTCGGTGCGCGAGACTTTGACTTGAGATAAGCCCAGAGCGTCCGCCGTCTGCTGCTGCGAATAATCGCGGAAATAGCGCAGATATATTATCTTCTGCTCCGTTATATCAAGTTTTTTCACCGCGTCGCGTAAGGATAACTGCTCGCAGAGGTCGTCTATTTCGTCCTCGTCGGAGGAGACCGCGCCCTCGAGCGTCACGTTTTCGTCGTCGCCGACGGTCTCGGAGAGGGAATGCATCGGGTACGCAGATTCAAGCGCCTCAGTCAGCTCTTCTTCCGTCGTGCCGCAAAGCCCGGCAAGCTCAGATATCCTCGGCTCGTATCCGTGTTCGGATACGAATTTTTCTTTTTGCCTCATGGCGTTCTGCGCCGTGCGTTTTACCGTGCGGCTCACTTTTATTATGCCGTCGTCGCGCAGGAAACGCCGTATTTCGCCGATTATAAGCGGTACGGCGTAGGTGGAGAACACCGTGCCGAACGACGTTTCGTAGCTTTTTATCGCCTTAATCATGCCCACCGCGCCGATCTGGACAAGGTCGTCGTATTCAACGCCTCTGTCAGCAAAACGCGGGACGATACTGCGTATAAGCCCCATGTTCGTGCTGACAAGCTCGTCCATCGCCGCCCGGTCGCCCCCCTGCGCCTTTAAGATCAGCTCCGTGTTTTTTCCGTAATCGTTTTGCTTCTGTTCTTTCATAAAAAAGCACCTCGCGGCGGGCGGCTTTATTTCACCGCCCGAGATATTTTTCCATAAACACGACAGTACCGCGCCCGATGCTCGATCTGACCTTGAGCTTATCGCAGAAGCTCTGCATTATCGCAAAACCCATACCGCTGCGCTCTCCGTTTTTGTCCGTGGTGTAAAGCGGAGTCATCGCGAGCGCCACGTCGGGTATGCCGCAGCCCTTGTCCGCGATCTTTACGGTCAGCCGACCGTCGCCGTACAGACGCGCGTTTATGTAAATATCGCCGATCTCGCCTTTGTATGCGTGGACGACGCAGTTTGTCACCGCCTCGGACACGGCGCAGCGTACGTCCGCAAGCTCCGTTACAGTCGGGTCGGCGCGGGAGACGAACTGGGACACGCACCCCCTCGCCACCGCCTCGTTTTCCGGCAGCGCGGAGAGCGTTATTTTAATTTCGTTTACAGGCTTGTTTTTCATTTTTCTCACCTTCTTTTTTTACGTTTTCGGTCGATATGACAGAGCAGAGCCCCGCCATGTCGAGTATTTTCATCGCACGCTCGTCCGCGCCGCGAAGTACGAAGTCGATGCCCAGCCCGCGGCAGACCGTGTATCTGCCCATGATGAGCCCGAGCCCCGAGCTGTCCATGAACGACACGCCCGATATGTCGAGCACGAATCTCGACGGACGCGCCGCGTTTATCTCGCCGTCCGTACGTTCTCTGACGGAGGAGGCGAGATAATGGTCGAGCTCCCCGTAAAGCGACGCGGTAAGCTCCCCGTCCGTTTCCTTGAATATAAGATTTTGCATTTTACACGTTTCCTTTTTCTTTTTTGTGTGATATTATGATACGCGGAACGGAAGCGTTTTTTTGTCGCATAAAATCGGACAAAATAATTTAAAATTTGTGACGCGAAAGGGTCAAACGGAAATTATATAAGTGAAAGGTACTTTTCAGACAAGGAGGTAAGCGCTTGAATGACAATGAAATAACGTCGCTGTTTCTTCGTCGGGACGAAAAAGCTCTGTCGGAAACAAAGGACAAATACGGCGCGAAGTGTTATTCAATAGCGTACGGCATACTGAAAAACAGGCAGGACGCGGAGGAGACCGTATCCGACGCGCTTTACGCGGTGTGGAACAGCATACCGCCGGATGATCCGCCGGTATTCTGCGCGTATCTGTTTAAAACCGTGCGCAACAAGTCGCTTTGCCGCCTGCGCGATGACGGCAGAGAAAAAAGAAAAGCGGAGAGCGTTCCGTTTGACGAGATAGACGAGTACATACCGGATACGTTCGATACGGACGAGGCGGTACAGTCAAACGAGCTGGCGGCGCTTTTAAACAGATTCCTGTCGCAGTTAAAGGAACGCGACAGACGCATATTCATATGCAGATACTTTGCGGAAATGTCCGTAAAGGATATTGCGAAAAAATACGGGATAGGACAAAGCAAAACAAAAATGATACTAATGCGCACAAGAGAAAAACTGCGCGAATATCTCAGAAAGGAGGGATATACGTATGAGTAAAAAGGAAATATTCAACAACGCCGTCACAAATATTGACGACGAATATATAGAGGAAGCGATTAAAGCGGGAGTGAAAAAGAGAGGAGCTTTAAGCGCTCTTATAGCCGTAGCGGTCATAGCAGCGATAGTCGCGGCGGTCGATCTTCACAGGCAGCGCGCCGAGCAGAAACAGGCGCAGAAGGAAGCTGAGAGGATAGAGTATTTAAAAGAAAGGGAAAAAAACAAAAACAAAAATCCTGAAATATCAGAATCACAGTTGACGAATATCAAAAATGCCAACACACAACTTGATGAATATGTAAAAGTATCAAAAATTGCGCTGGAAAATATGAAGAATCCAAAAGAAGTGATTTTGAATAAAGGAAAATCTAAGATATATAAACAATTTGAAAATGTATCACTGTCAGATATTGATTTATCAAACATTGACTGTATAACTGTCACAGATGTTAAAAGCAAACAAATAACGTCAATAACTGATATAAACACAATCAATAGAATTTGCGAAGCCATAAAGCTTGTAAAAGGAAGTTCTCCAAAAGATCCGTCGCTTTATACTGCACCAGAGTATAAATTCGTAATGAGATCAAAAGGAGAATTTGTATTCAGTTTTACAAGCAATTTTGATGGAAGATTCCAATGTTCGTCATTTATATATTGTGTGAACAACGATAATTTAGTTGATTATACTGTTTATGACTATGTATCTATAGATATATGCCAAGAAATAATTGATATTATAAAGTGAAAGGAATATATGCAGTAAAGGACGGGCGGCGCCCGTCCTTTTCTTTCGCCCTTGGTGGCTCCCCGCCCGTGAACCCCCGAAAGCTCGTACCTCGTTTTCGGGGAACCCCGGTCGCCCCCCTTTCCGTGAACCCCCGCGCGACCATGTCACGCGGGGAACCCCGGTCCGCCCCCAAACCCCCGCCTCCCCCCGAAATTATCGGGGCTTTTGACGACCGCCGTGATGCGCATTCGGACGCCACCCCCCACGGCGCCGAATGCGATGTTCCGCTGTGGCGGAACATGAAAATGTATATTGAATTACCGCGCCGCCCCATCTATGATGGAGGGGAACAGGGGGCTTGGGGGTGGCGAGGCGTTAGCCGAGCCGTGAGGGGTGGCCCGGGGTTCCCCGCCGCGAAAAGCGGTGGGGGTTCACGGGTGGGCGACCCCCAAATTCCGTCGCGGAG
>Ga0265298_10010374_pt1 | contig 11024 bp, 4 predicted proteins | sample AusTroGonzalo_MG_3_FD_193486 | JGI IMG/M metagenome (GOLD analysis project Ga0265298, IMG submission 193486) | Bovine rumen microbial communities from tropical cattle in Woodstock, Queensland, Australia - Gonzalo_01 | ecosystem: Host-associated > Mammals > Digestive system > Stomach > Rumen ...
AAGGTCATCTTCCGCACCGACACCGATGGAAAGGTTGGTAAGGACGTGAAGGCCTGCTTTGCCGATGGTGACCTCAGCGAAAAAGCCTACTGGCAGCTCGACTCTGTGACTACGGGGGTCTACACACTGCAGGTGCCTCAGGGTAGCTACGGCTATGTGGAGGGTGAATATCTCGGAACGGACTACAATCATAAGACGGAGTATACCTATGATTACACAAGCGGTACCTATTGGGACATCGCCTATAGTGGCCATGAGCGCCAGTGCCAGTGGGTCTTCATTAGTCAGGCCGACATGACTGCGGCGAAGGATTTCGACAAGAATATCGAAAACTTGAAGAACCTGCTACAGGTGGCAGAGCGCAAGGGCGGCATCGACATCGCAGACGAGCAGGCCGTCTACGACAACCTGCAGAGCACTAGTGATGAAATCTTAGCCGCCATCGCCTCGCTTCGTCTAAAGCTGCACTACATTGAAATTGACGATGCCAGTGCCAAAGCTGTCTGCATAGCCCACTGGGATGAAGACGGTGACGGCGAGTTGTGTCTTGAGGAAGCCGCTGCCGTGACCAACATTGGCGAGGCCTTCCGCAATCAGGCACAGCTTAAGTCATTGGAAGTGTTGCGTTATTTCACGGCCCTGACGGAGATACCTGATGACGCTTTCCGCAGCTCCACCTCGCTCACTACCGTTTATCTGCCTGGTAAGGTGAAGAACATAGGCAGCTCTGCCTTCAGCGGCTGTCCAATCCTTTACCTCGTTCTTTTGAACACCGATGACGTAGTGAGTTGCACAAGTAGTAATGGCTTGTCCTCACAGACCACTGTCTTCGTTCCTGAAACACAGGTGGAAGCCTATCAAGCCCATGACGTATGGAAGGCCTATGATATTTGTACTTACACAGGCACGCCAGTAGTGACGGCACAGCCCGCCAGTCGCCAGTATGGTCGCAAGCAAGCTACCTTCACCTATAAGGTTGCGGGGGCGCCCATCAATGGCGAGCCAGAGCTGCTTTGTGATGAGTTGACTGATGCCACGACACCTGTCGGCGACTACGTTATCAAGACCCTGCGTGGCACAATCACCAATGAGGATATTGTCTTGCAGGATGGCGTTCTCACTGTCACGCCTGCACCGCTTACCATCACTGCCAATTCGTACACCCGCAAGCAGGGCGAGGACAATCCCGAGTTCGACTTCACCTGCAAGGGATTCCGTAACAAGGAGAATGCCGATGTTTTGCTGACACAACCCGTCATCACCTGCGAGGCGACCAAAGACAGTCCAGCCGGCGAGTACGCCATCATTATCAATGGCGCTACAGCACAGAATTACGACATCACTTTCGTCAACGGTGTCCTTACCGTAGAGGGTTCCAGTGGCATCAGTGGCATCGATGTGAATAACCCACCTGCAACCGTACTCTATGATTTGCAGGGGCGCCGCCTTGACAACACCATGAGGCGGGGACTTTACATTGACCGCCAAAAGCATCGAGTAGTACGTAGATAAGCATACTAATAGCGAAAACAGGTCTCAAGCGGCCTGTTTTTCGCTTTTTTTGAATATTTTTCTTCATTTTTTTCTATGAAAAATATTTTTTTTGTATCTTTGCAGCCGTATTCGAATACTAACATCAATATTTTTGAACTATGAACAAGAACGCAAAGTTTCTCATAGGGCTTGCTTGCTTGTCGTTGGGACTAACGGCATGCAAGGATGACTATTTTGACCAGGAGAAATACGACAATCGTCTCAAACAGTCCTTCCCTGTAGAAAATGTAGACCCTAACCACACATGGGCCGTGTATGGTTCTGCTACGCTCAATGCCACCGTCAACGGAGACTATGGCAAGAAATACCGTGTAGCCGTCTATCAGGAGAATCCGCTCTACACCTCTCCTGTTACGATGCTTGCCAATAGCGAGGTCATCGCAGGACAGAACACCACATTGTTCTTCTCTTACAAACTGGCACAGCCAACAGTTTATATTGCCTGCTTCGATGAGAACAACCGTCGCATCATCAAAACCAAGACTGTAACCAACGGTGAGGACATTCACATCAATTTCTTTGGTGAGAGTGGCAGCGCATCCCGTGCAGTGCCTCAAGGCGGTTTCTATGAGTCTCAGAGCTATAGCATGACCAGGACAACACGGGCAGAAGTGTCGTACGATTTCCCTGGAGGTCCTTGGAATGTTGAGTATAACACACAGGATATCAGCCTGACACCTGAGGCTATGGAATTGTTCAAAGCAGGCAATTATTTAGGGGCAATTTGTGAATGGGGAACAGCACAAGGGGCTAACGAAGCCATAGTCAATTTCTGCAACTCTTGGAATGGTACTCTCGAACATCCGTCTGGTAATGTGCCTGAGGCAGGACACTTTATATATGAGATTCAGCTGACAAGCACTGACATACAGTTAATCAACCAGACGGGTTCCAATATCTTTAGGTTAGGAGGTAAAAATTACAAAGCCACGCGTGTCTATCTCAGCAACTATTCCCAAGCTTCTTCTGGAGAAACCGGTGGAGAAACTGGCGGTCAAACAGGTGGAGAGACGGGAGGCCAGACTGGCGGTGAAACCGGCGGTAGTGGCAGCACAACTCCTAATTCCACGTATACACCGATGGAGTCTACAGATTATGTCAAGCCTGCACAAGCTCAGTTAACTCTCGATGAATGGGTGAACCCGTCATGGAGAGACAACAAAGTGACGGTAGATCTGAATACTCTTGGCAATAGTACCGAATATAAGAAACTCACACAAGAAGCTCTCAATAATAATGAATTGGCAAACGATTCTCGTTCAGACAAGAAATGGTGGGTTGTAGATAGCGATATTAATCTCAGCCAGAACTTTAATGGCGACCAAAATAAGTTGAACAATGCTATCGTCTACATAAAGAGCGGCACACTGACGCTGTCGGCTGACTATACTGGCGTGACTTTCATCGTAGGCAACGGAGGCACTCTTACCCTAAACGGTGAAAGAAGATTCGGGCAAGGTGCACGCGTTGTTGTGATGGAGGGTGGAATACTAAGAGCAACCAACAATGTATCATTCAGCGGCAAGGCAGAATCCATCGGCTTCTATAATGCTGGTACTGCTACATTCTCACGTGGATTCGACATGTCTAGCGTCTCAGTGGAGCAAGGTGCTACGCTCTACAACGTGGGAACCTTGAATATCAGCACGCTAACTAACGTGCGTTACCTCTATAACTATGGGACGCTTGATATCCATACTAGTTTTACTGTTCCACAGAATAAAGACCATAGTGTTCTGCATTATAATTTCTACAATGCAGGGACTATGACAGTTCCAACTGCCACCGTGTCCGAGGCTGTGAACTATGGCACGTTGAATGGTACGAGCCTTGAAGTCTCCGACAACTACTACTTTAATGCAGGAACATCGGAGTTCAAGACCATCAAGGTAAAGCAGCTCTCCAACACGGGTCACCTCACCTTCGGAGAAAACCTCGATGATCGTAACGAACGCTGGACACTTAACGCTTGTTACCTGCACATCACAAAGAGCCAAACGTCTAACACTGGCTTCCGCCGCCTTGTGATGCTTAGGAACAGCCGCCTTGATATGGACGGTGATATGTATTTCCAGGAAAGCAACAATTCCTATATGGAAGATAAGAGCTTGGTGAACGTGGGTGGCAAGTTCGTTGTTCCTAATGATGGTGCCTGTATGTACGCTCCGACCGCTGAAGGCGAATTCGCCATCTTGAAGATTGCTGGCAATATTGAGATGGCCAAATGGTGTGCCATGATCAGGCCCAATGATGGTATTCTCTATTTGGACTGGGCACATGCTGCACAAGGTGTGAACTATTCTACTATCGCTAACAAGGAGAATTATTCAGATCAGGATGCTGTCACGCATATGGAGGAGAAGATGGCTTATGGACTCATCTCAGAGAGTACCGCACCTTCTGCTATAAGTATACCAAAGGCAACATCGGCCAGCGACTGTACGGGCAATGGCTATAACACCACAATTACACATGTGGAAGAATTCCAGGAAATAACGAGTTCCTTCCGCGTCTGCTTCGAAGACCAGTTCCCCAGCCCAGGCGATTATGACTTTAATGACTGTGTCCTCACTGTGACGTCTACCGTCAAGGGAACGAATGTAACGGTAAAGGTAAGTCTTGACGCAGTAGGTGCTACGAAGCAGATAGCTGCTGCCATGCGTATCAAGGGACTCTCACCAAATGCCGTAGTCAGTGCTGCAAATACCCTTACGGATCATGCTGCCACCTACGGGTCGATGAGAGTCATTACGCCTTGCAAAAATGACAAGGGCAGCACTCTGTTCTACGTAGATCCAGAAGGATTAGGTATGGATGCTGAAGGTAATCAGATAAATGACTTTGTTGTGAGCTTGTTTAACGATGCTCATTGGGTCATGTCGAGGACTGATGCCAGTGGCAACAACCAGTATATGCACAGCTATTTCTACAATACTGTAGACAAGAGTATCACCAACAATCAGTTTGCGAAGATTGCTTCACCAGTTGAGATGACGCTCACGTTTACACTTGACACTGAGGCCAACGCACAGCTCTTTAACGATGTCAGCAAGTATGACATCTTCATCATTGAGAAATACAGCGGTCGTGAATGGGAGGTTCATACCTATCCGTTTAAGTTTGACCAGGTGATAGCTCAGTGGGCCAACTATGTAGACAAACTTACTCCTTACGTCAATAGCTCTACGAAAAATTACCCGTGGGCCATTCAGGTTCCTGGTGACTTCCTCTATCCCATAGAGTGGCAGAGTATCAGTGGTAGTAAGATTCAGACTTCAGATACAGAGGAGTATGGTGTCGAAACTGCAGCCTATCCGCTGTTTAAGTCATGGGCTGTCAATCCTAACAATACTGACAGGAATGTTCAGGAGTGGTATCTGAAAGAGAATATTGAGGACATCAATTTGGTGTGGCAATAGCCACGAAGATGAACGAGAGAACTAAGCAGTTTGTGCTGGCGCACGCCGATGACGACGTGCGCCAGCTTGCATTAAAAGGCTGCAGGGACACAGAGGTGGATTTTCCCGTGGCCTTGCAGCAGATTAGCGGACGGCAGGCTGCACGAGGCAAGATTCCCTCGTGGGCAGCCATCGATGATATCCGCTACCCTATACATCTGTCGATGGAGCAGTGCAGCAGCGAGGCCACTGCCCGCTACAAAGCTCAGCTGGTAACTCACAACTGCCTAAGTTATTTTAGCGACCCCAATAGTTCTAGTGGTCACTACCGCAAGCTTGTTGACCTGACAGGCGGCTTTGGTGTGGATTTTGCCTTTATGGTTAAAAGCTTCGACGAAGGCATATATGTGGAGCACGAAGAGGGTCTGTGTGCCATTGTCCACCACAACCTGCACGTGCTTGCTAACTCTGGCCCCACCCTCCCCATGAGTCCCATAGGGTCCGGCAGCCCTATAGGCCCCATTAACTTCTTTGTGGTTCATGCCGAGGCGGAGGAGTTCTTGCACAGGATGGAGGAGCATGTTACCCTCATTTTTGTTGACCCAGCTCGGCGCGACAAGCATGGCGCACGTACCTATAGCCTTGGCGACTGTACGCCTGACGTCCTGCCGCTGATGGATGAGTTGCTGCGCAAATCCGACTATGTGCTGCTGAAGCTCTCGCCCATGTTGGATTGGCGAAAAGCGATGGCCGATGTGGGCAGTGAGCATGTGGAGCAGGTGCATATTGTAGCTGTGGATGGCGAGTGTAAGGAGCTGCTACTGTTGCTCTCGGCCGAGGGCTCGCAGCAACCGCTGCTTGTCTGCAGCAACGACAACCAGCAGGAGACTTTCGCGCTGAAAGCCGGGAATGACCCTGATACAGCCAGTAAAACCAGTCTGACTGGCAAAACCAGTCTGGCTAGTGAAACGAGTAAAACTAGTACAACCTGGGGAAATGCGCCGTTCTTTCTCTATGAGCCAAATGCCGCATTGATGAAGGGCGGCTTTTTCGAAGAATTAGCGCAGCGCTATGCCGTAAGACCTTTGGCGCCCAACAGCCACCTCTTCACCTCTGATAAGCTAGTGGACAACTTCCCTGGCCGTATTTTCCGTGTAACAGCCATGAGCACGATGAACAAGCAGGAACTGAAAGAAAAGGTGCTACCCCTGCAGCAGGCAAACATCAGCGTGCGCAATTTCCCCATGAGTGTTGATGCCTTGCGTAAGAAACTGAAATTAAGCGAGGGTGGCAGCAACTACTTGTTTGCTACTACCCTCGCCGACGGCAGACATGTCATTCTAATCTGCCAGAAAAAATAAAAAAGATGGAGGTATCGTATTGTGCAACCTCCATCTTTTTACTTTTTATTCGGTGATAGTGCGGATAACCTTCTTCTCCACTTTCTCCATCACGGTTTCCTCGACCTCAATCTCACGGAATTCCTGCACCTCCGTCTTGCCTACGGCATCAATGATGACGCAACGGTTCTTGTCGTTGTTGTCGGGGAAGGGCTGCACGGTGTCGCCCTTGGAGTCTACAACCAGCATATCGCCGTTGACACCGTGCTTCTCAATAAGGTCTTTCTTGAATGTCTCAGCGCGACGCTCAGCGTACATCTTGTTCAGACGGGCGTTGCCTGTACCCTTGTCGGCATAGCCCACGATGGTCACCTTCGAATTGGGGTTCTCCTTCATGAATTTTGCCACCTCGGCCTGAATCACGCTCGGGTCGACGTTGTCGCTGACACGGATGTCGTAGAACACCTCCTTATGTAGTGTGACGGGCTTCTCAACGGTATAGGGCTCCTGCTTCTTCACCTTCTTCACCACGGGCACGTCCTCCCAGATGGTCTCCTCAATCTGACGTGTCACGGGGATATGCTTCTTGCCCTTGTAGCCAAAGCGGAAATTCAGGCCGACCATAGCCGTGAACTGCCAGTCGTCAGCGTCGTTGATTTTTGAGTTAAAGCGGTCGTCCAGTGAGTTGGCGTTTACCTCCAGTGAGAAACCGAGGGGTTTCGATTGGTTGGTCTCAAGGCGCAGACCGGCACGCAGGTTGTGGCTGAGGCGGTTGTCCTCCCATGCCAGCGGGATGCGCTGCGGAGCGATACCCAGGTCCTTCAGCTCATCGTTGTCCCATGCATAGTTGAGTCCCACGCCGCCCAACAGAATCACGTTCAAGGCGCGGTCCTGATTCTGGCCAAGCAGGTTCGACAGGTTCAGCAGCAGGTCAACGCTGGGTGTCACGTATTTCCACTTGTAATACTGATCCAGGTCTTTGAAGCCGCTCTTCGACTGCCATGCATTGACATGCAGGCGTGCGCCTACTACGGGGGTGAAATAATGTCCAAAGCTCAATGCAGCCGTTGGCGTCATCAACTTGTCCATCGGGGCATTGGTCGACGTGAGCTGCAGGCCGCCTTGTGCCTCCACGTATGAGAAAGACTGCCAGTTTTCACTCTGTGCCATAGCAGTTCCTCCCATGAGCAGCAACGAAGCTGCCAGGGTCATCAGTCTTTTCGTTTTCATAGCTACGATAGTGATTTTGATTAAAAGAATTCTGACTGCAAAGATACAAAGAAGCCGCCAAAAAACAAAGAAAAAGTTAAAAAAATGCGTCTTTTTTGTCGTTTTGTGCTAAAAAAACCTTACCTTTGCCCGTAAATTACAAAAAATCATAACGCACATGGCTACTATCGAGATTAAGAAAGTAGAGAACAAGAAAGACTTAGAGAAATTCATCCAGCTACACTACGACCTTTACCGCGGCTGCCCCTACGACGCCCCTAACTTACACAGCGACGAGGTTCAGACGCTGTCGCCCTGGATAAAGGATCCCAATGCCGCCTTCGAGTTCTGCGATGTAGAATACTACCTCGCCCTGAAGGAGGGGAAGGTGGTGGGCCGTGTAGCCGCCATCATCAACAATAGGTATAATGAGCAGTGGAACAGACCTGCTGTGCGCTTCGGATGGCTCGACCTCATCGACGACATCGACGTGCTGCGCGCTCTGCTCGGTGCTGTTGAGGACTTTGGCCGTCGCCATCAGATGAAGGAAATCATAGGTCCCTTAGGCTTCACCGACATGGACCCCGAAGGCATGTTGACCCACGGCTTCGAGGAACTGGGCACGATGGCTACGGAGTACAACCACGCCTATTACCCGGAGCTGATGAAGCAGATGGAGGGCTACGAGAAGGACAACGACTATGTGGAATACAAGCTCTTCGTGCCTAAGGAGGGAATGCCCGACAAGTTCATGAAGATTGCCGAGATGGTGATGAAGCGCTACAACCTGCAAATTAAGAAACTCACCAAGGAGGATATCTTCGGCCCAGCACAGTACGGACAGAAGGTGTTCGATGTCATCAACCGCACCTTCGGCCACCTCTACGGCTATTCCACCATGTCGCAGAAGCAGATCGACCAATATATAAAGATGTACTTCAAGGTGGTAGACCTGAACATGCTGTCGCTGGTTGAAGACCATTCCTTAGAGGACCATCCCGTCGTGGGCGTGGCCATTACGTTGCCGTCGCTGACGAAGGCACTACAGAAATGTCGAAATGGTCGTCTGTGGCCTTTCGGCTGGTGGCACATTCTCAGAGCATTAAAATTCCACAAGACCAGCATCGTCGACTGTCTGTTGATAGGCGTGCTGCCCGAATACCGTTCAAAGGGCGCCAATGCGTTGCTGTTCTACGACCTCATCCCCATCTACCAGAAACACGGCTTCCTCTGGGGTGAGACACACGTCGAGATGGAGACCAACGGCAAGGTGCAGAGCCAATGGACCTACTTGGAGCATGAGCAGCACAAACGCCGTCGCTGCTACAAAAAGACACTCTGATGAGCGAATTAAAGGAGTTAAGGTGATTCAACAACCTTAACTCCTTTAATTATTTGGCAAAGAAGCTTCAACCACTCTTACTTAATCAGGAACACGCGGCTGGCATATTCCTCCCATAGGGGCACCTCGATGCCTACATCCATGAGGAAGCGCCCTGTAAACTGTTTGCCATTGAGCTGGCAGGGGCGCTGTCCTACAGCCACATTCTTCTCCGTCAGCGTATAGGTCTTGTCTGGGTTGAGACCGGCCAGACGGATGCGCGGCAGCGGCTGGTCATAGAAATTTTCGATCTTATAGACGAAGAGCACAGCGCCTTCATTCCCCTTTGTGAACAGATGACTGGCCACACCCTTCCTGTCGTAGGGCGAGATGAGGCGGTAGATGTCGCCTGTCTGCACGATGGGACGCAGCTGCTTATAGTCGGCGAAACAGGTCGTACATTGCTGGCGCTCCTCGTCGGTCATCTGACTGGGTTGCAGCTCGATGCCGAGACGTCCGCTCATGGCCACATCGCAGCGGAACTTCACGGGGATGACACGTTTGCCGGTATTCCAGTAGGGGCAATGGTTGATGTGACAGGCCATCGCGTTGGCCGGGAAGAAGAGGCTGGTGCCGTACTGCATGTATACACGTTGCAGGGCATCGGTATTGTCAGATACCCAGAACTCGTCGAAGTAGGGCAGCAGACCGTAGTTGGCGCGTCCGCCGCCGCTGGCGCAGTCCTGTATCACCAGGTCAGGGTATTTGGCGCGGATACGCTCTAATGTCTTGATCAGTCCCTTATGGTAATCGATGTTCAGGTTGTTCTGCTTCGTCTTGGGCAGGTAGAGCGACCCGTAATTCTGAATCGGCGCATTGGCGTCCCATTTGATATAGGCTATCTCGGGATACTCCGTCATCAGGTTGTCGACGATGCTGAATACAAAGTCCTGCACCTTCGGGTTACACATATCCAGCACCACCTGTGTGCCGCCACGACCCTGACGCAGTTCGCGGCCCGGTCGCTGCAGCACCCAGTCGGGATGCTGTTCATAGAGCTCGCTCACCGTGTTAGTCATCTCAGGCTCTATCCAGATGCCGAACTTGATCTTGCGCTGCTTGGCTGCGTCGGTAAGGGCCTTGATGCCGTTGGGCAATTTCTGCTTGTCCACCACCCAGTCGCCGAGGCTCGAGTTGTCCACCTTGCGCGGATATTTGTCGCCAAACCAGCCGTCATCCATCACGAAAAGCTCGCCGCCGAAAGCTGCAATGTCGTCCATCATCTTGATGATTTTCTCCTCGGTAATGTCGAGGTAGATGCCTTCCCACGAGTTCAGCAGGATGTCGCCCGTCTGCATTCCGCGATGCAGCCAGCCCTCGGTGCGTGCCCAGCGATGGAAGATGCGGCTCACGCCACTCATGCCCTCGTTGCTGTAGGCTAAGGCCACGTGCGGTGTCTCAAACACCTCTTTCGGCTCCAGCACGTATTCGCTGGCCGTGGGATCGATGCCGGCATAGACGTGGTGCTCCTTGTGCGAGATGGTGTTTACACGAAGCTCGTAGTTGCCGCTCCAGCACAGGGCGAGGCCGATGGTGCGGCCTGTGAGTTCCTGCGGCTGTCCGTCTAAAGAAATGAGTATCTCAGGTGCATCGAGGTGTGAGTTGCGGGTGCCGTCGCTGTTGCGGATGGTCTTCATGCCCTGCGTCAGCGGCTCGCTCGTCACCTGCGTCTCAGCTGCCCAGTTGCCGTGCAGATGGGTGATCCATGCATCGCCCTGCCTTAGCACAAGGTGACCGCTGTCGAAACGTTTCAGCGTGATGGCCTTCTTCTCTTGGTGCACAATCTCAGTCCAGGTCTCTATCACGTCCACATCTTTATATGCCTTGTAAAAGACCTTCACCGTGAAGGGCAGCAGCTTGTCCTTCATCGTGAACGTGTGAATGACGGCTTTTCCGTCGTCGTTCTTGCTGTAATCCGTCACGACCAGCTCCAGGTTCAGGTCGCCATCGAAGTGCTGTACCTGCAGGGCGGGCGTGTGCACGGCATCGACGGTGCCGAAGGCAGGCAATGCGTGAAAGCTCAGGTCGGCACCTGCATCGCGCAGCTGCTGTAGGGTGGCGCTCTTGTCACCATAGTACGACTGCTGCAGGTCGCCACCGTCCCTTGCGGTGAGCAGCATCTGCGTGTTAGGGGTTTCAACG